>Ga0129306_1002005_pt1 | contig 19860 bp, 14 predicted proteins | sample P827metagenome_FD_94438 | JGI IMG/M metagenome (GOLD analysis project Ga0129306, IMG submission 94438) | Capybara group fecal microbial communities from Wisconsin, USA - P827 metagenome | ecosystem: Host-associated > Mammals > Digestive system > Large intestine > Fecal | place: USA: Wisconsin... | reverse complement strand
TACGCACGTTGAAGGGTGGATTCCCAAGGCGGGAACGGCCTTGGGCGGCCTGGAGCCTCCCAGGAGGACCCGGCCGTGGAGGGTCCTCCCGGGCGCCGTCTGCGAAGACAAAAAAGCTATCGACCTGCAATATCCCAAATCCGCAAGGCCCTGCCGCGCAGGATAAAGTAAAGACAAACCTTCCTGCCCGCACAGCCTTCCCCGCTTTTGCCCGCCGCGCAGGATATCAAAAAGGCTGCCGCCATCTCTCCGTTTTCAGAAGTAAATGCGACAGCCGCCCCATGAATGCTCTGAAAGAAGGTGTCTGGATGTCACGTTACTGCGAAAACTGCCGGCTCGTTTACGACACGGACCGGTGCCCGGCCTGCGGCAGTAAAAAAGGCAGGGAGCCGCAGGAGAACGACCCCTGCTTCCTCTGCGAAAAACAGATCCTCTGGGGCGAGGTGCTCGAAGACGCCCTGAAGCAGAACGGGATCCCCGTCGTGTTCAAGAAGCGGCTCGGGATCGGACTGGCCCTGAAGGTCGGACCCATGATGGAATGGGTCAAGGTCTACGTGCCGTACGCCCGCCTCGAAGAATCCCGCGCGATCGTCGAGACGCTGTTCGAGAGCGCCGACGACACTGACGACACGGCCGCCGAGTGACGCCGCGCAAAGCCCTCCTTCCGTCACGGTTTCACCGTGACACCTCCCCCTGAGGGGGAGGCACACAACGTGCCGCTCTTTAATTCGTAATTCATAATTCGTAATTCTCTCCCAAGGGGACCATCGCCATGTCTACACCGAAAAAGCGTTCCCGCTCGATCGCGCGGCAGCTCAACGCGGAGCTCGTCTGGCGCAGCTTCGGGAAAAAGCTCTTCTGGAGCGTCTTCGCCGTCCTTCTCCTCCTCACCGCGTGGTGCTGGACCCAGGAGAACGTCACCGGCGCCCGCGCGATCGGGATCACCTCGCGCGAATTCACGGGATCCCTCCACACCACGCCGCCCTCCCAGTGGGACCGGGTCATCGAAGACCTGCCCGACGACGTTGTGACCGTCGTGCGCCACATCGCGAGCGGATCGGAACTCGCGTTCTCGGAGACCTTCCCCTTCCGCGGGATCGCCTACCGCATGAACCTCGCGGCCTCGGACACGGACGGCGCGAAGGTCGTCTCGGCGGAGGTCATCCTCGCCGTGCTCTTCTGGGGATTCCTCCTCTTCAATTTGATCGGCCTCCTGTACGCGGTCCTGCGCACGATCTCCGGGTCCGGGGTGATCCGGCGGTACCTGCGCCCGATCGACGACATGACGGCGTGGGCGGCGCAGCTCTCCGAGGAACGCCACTCGGTCGACGCGGGCGATGTGCGGGATGAGGTGAAGAGCGATCCGACGTCCGCCGGGCTGGCTCTCGACGATGTGCTCGACGACGCCATCGGCGAGATCGACGAGGTGGAAGACAGCGGCGCACGGATCGAGCTGCATCAGACGGAGCTCGAAGGCCTCGAGGACGCGCTCAACAACATGCTCAAGCGTCTCGAAGAGGCGAAGAAGAAGCAGATCCGCTTTGTCGACGACGCCTCGCACGAGCTGCGGACCCCGATCGCGGTGATCCACGGGTACGCGGACATGCTCGACCGCTGGGGCAAGAGCGATCCGAAGGTGCTGGACGAGGCGGTCTCGGCGATCAAGACGGAATCGGAGCACATGACGGCCCTGATCGATCAGCTTCTGTTCCTCGCGCGGGGCGAAATGGACCGGCACGTCCTCGACAAGGTGAACCTCGACGCGCAAGAGCTCCTCGACGAGATCATGGTGGAGAGCGAGATGCTCGACGAAGGGTGTCACGTTTTCCGGATGCTGTCCCACCCGGCCGAGCCGGAGGAGGGAGAGGATCCGTCGCTGCGCGCGCTCACGATCAGGGCGGATGCCGCGCTCATCAAGCAGGCCGTGCGGATCTTACGGGATAACGCGGTGAAGTACACACCCGACGGCGGTGAGATCTCGTTCAAGGCGTACGCGCGGGAAGACGCGGCGGGGCGGAGGATCTGCCTCGAGGTGTCGGACACGGGGATCGGGATCCCGTCGGACGAGCTGCCGCGGATCTTCGACCGGTTCTACCGGGGCACGAACGCGCGCGCGGACAATGCGGGCGGCAGCGGGCTCGGTTTGTCGATCGCGCAGTGGATCGTCAAGGAGCACGGCGGGAAGATCGAAGCGATCTCCGGCAGCGGCTTCGGAACGAAAATGACGATCGTAATGCCGGCCGGGCAGTGCCCGGGGACAGGAGACGAACTCGCCTAAAGGCAAGTTCGTGTCTCAATATAGAAAGTGCGCATCTGTTGAGGGTGCGCGCTTTTGCTATGCGGCGAAATCGAAAAAAGAGTACGGATTGCCACGGGCTGACGCCCTCGCAATGACACCTGTTTATGCGATGGATACCCGGTTTCTGCGGCATAACCGTTTGCGATACAAGTGAAACCCGCCTCGAATCAATCCTGCAACGAATAAAACTGTGTCATTGCTGAGGAGTGGATTTCCGCAAGCGGAAACTCTTCGACGTGGCAATCCGTACCCCTTGTCTGACGATTTCGCCGTATAAATAAGCATGCACCCGAACAAAAATGCACTTTCAATATTGAGACACGAACTTGCCAAGGCAGGCTTCCCGAAAGATGCGGATCCCTCCGGCCGCAGGCGAGTTCGTCAATGGCCAGCGGGGGCTTCCCCGTACCGCCCCTTTTTGACTTTTTCCGCTCTTTGTGCGGAAATTTCCGATATCCCCTTGACGAATCATTTTCGTCATATTATAATGAAATAAACGCGGGATTCCATCCCGAATCGTCCATTTGTTCCATTCAAAAGGAGGTTCCGATATGCTCAATCTCGGAATCACGTCCCGTTCCTTTAACGGTTTGACGATTTCCGACACCGCCGACCGCATGGCATCCGGCGGCTTTCACTGCACCGAGCTCTGCTTCACCCACCCCGAGCTCCCCGGCTGGACCTACAACGGGATCGGCTCCCTCGAGGGCATCACGCCCGCCCGCGTGAAGGAGGCCGCCCGCGAGTTCACCTCCCGCGGCATCGCCGTCACTTCCCTCGGCCTCTTCACCGACCTGCGCAACCCGGACCCCGACCGCCGCGCGGAGATCATTGATTACGCCCGCCGGTACATCGAGTTCGCCGCCGAGGCCGGGATCCCTTATCTCGCGAGCGAATGCGGCTTCACGCCCGGCCGCCGCGGGATCAACACGGACACCTACGAATCCGACTACCAGAACATCAAGGACACCATCCGCCCGATCTGCCTCGAAGCGGAGAAGTGCGGCGTGCACCTCGCGCTCGAAGCCTGTGTCCTCGACATCATCCCCTCGCCCCGGCGGCTCAAGACCCTGATCGAGGAGCTGGAGGAGGAGAGCCACATCCGCCTCGGCGCCATGCTCGACCCCGCGAACTTCCTCGCGAACTCCGACGAGGAGGGCATGTTCTACTACCTGAAGCACGACATCAGCTACTTCCACGGCAAGGACCGCAAGATCAACGCGACCTACGGCGTGAATCTCGGGGAGGGCGACATCGACTGGAAGAAGTTCATGGAGCTCTATATCCGCTTTGCCGACAAGAAGCCCTTCATTCTCGAGTACTGCAACAAGGACAACTGCCTCGAGATCAAGAAGCGCGCCGAGGATTACTACGACGCCGCGTTCCAGACGATCATTTCGCGGCTGAACTGAGAGTTTTGAGCGTGCGGAACGATTGTAACCCCTCATCAGGCACTTCGTGCCACCCGATTTCATCTCCGATGAAATCGTCGACTTTGCCTTGCAAAGTCGGCTTCCCACCTTTTGAGAAAGGGGGAAGGAGATGCTTGTTTGCGTGTCAGCCGACGCGCGCCCGGCTTTTTCCGGCGCAAAAGAATCCCGAACGATAACCCCTCCGGGGGTCCGCCATACACTCCAAAGAACACCAAGGATTTTCAAGAAAGGAAAGTCATCATGATCAAGTTAGGCGTAAACTCCGTGCTCTTCAAGACGGTCTCCTTCCGCGAAGCGGCGGAAGCGATCAAAAAGTGCGGCTACGACGGCGTGGAAATCTCCGCCATCGGCGGCATGTGCGAACATCTCAACCTCGCGGACTGGAAGAACCAGAAGGACGAACTCAAAGCCATCAGCGCGGAATTCGAGCTCCCGTTCCTCTCCACCGAAGTGGCATCCCATGACCGCGCCCGCCTGAACACGGCCTTCGAGGCCTGCGCCGAGATCGGCATCCCGATCGTGAACATCGGCCCCGGCGGCCAGATGAACAACGAGGACACCTGGGGCCCCATGATGGAGGAGATCGAGACCCTCTCGGAGGATGCCGAGAAGTTCGGCGTCACCCTCTGCGTCAAGGCCCACGTGGGCGCGTGCGTCTATTCCACTCCCACCACGCTCCGGATGATGGAGACGATCAAGTCCCCGGCGTTCGGCGTGGATATGGACCCCTCCCACATCCACCGCGCGGGAGAGAATCCCGCTGTTGCCCTCCCCGCCGTGCTCTCCGCGATGAAGCACATCCACATCCGCGACTGCAAGGGCGAGGGCCCGTCTCCGGGAGCGCCCACCGATCAGGCGTGCGGCCGCGGGGACATCGATCTCTTCGGCTATTTCCGTGCGATGGTCGATCAGAAGTATGACGGCCCCGTCTGCCTCGAGGTCATCGGCCCCGATCAGTCGATCACCGACGCCACCCGCATCGCCGCCGAAAGCTACGGCTACATGAACGCGATTTTGAAGTCTCTCGGCGCAAGATAAGGAGAACGCGGGGAGAGGGACTTTTTGAAAACAAGTCCCTCCCCCGGCCCCCCTCTTCAAAAACTTTTGGAAAAGGGCCAAGCGGTCCCGAATCTGCAAGTGCGCAGGAAAAACAAACGAAATCCAAAAATCTTTGATGACATACAAGGAGATTTCCCCATGGCAAAGAAATATCCGAACATCCTCTTCTTCGGCATCGACTCCCTCCGCAGCGACCACATGTCGCTCTACGGCTACCACCGCCTCACCACCCCCCACATCGATGCCTACATCGAAGACGGCGGCGTCACCTTCGATAAGATGTACTCCCCCTCCATCCCCACCACGCCGGGCTATGCCTCCATGGTCACCGGCATGGACTGCTTCTCCACCGACTGCGTCGCCCTGCGGCATAAAGGCCCCCTGACCGACGCCGTCCGCACCATGCCCGAAATCCTCCGCGACTACGGCTACACGTCCACGTACATCGGCGGCCACTCCTGCCGCGGCTGCGACAAGTACATCACCTACCCCGACTGGAACCCCGACAAGGCCGAGGAGATGAACAAGGTCGCCATCCCCGAGCTCGAACGCCTCGCCGCGCAGGACAAGCCGTGGCTCCTCTTCATGCGCCACATGGATCCCCACTCTCCCTACTACACGAAGGCTCCGTTCACGCGCATGTTCTACGAGGGCAACGAGTTCGATCCGAACAACAAGTCCCTGAAACCCGTCTATGAGTTCAAGCCCTTCCGCGACTACTTCCTCACGTGGTTCCCGGAGGGCTGCACCGACGCCGAATACATCATCGCGCAGTACGACGCCGCCGTCGCCTACATGGATCTCTGCATCTCCCACATCCTCCAGCGCCTGAAGGAGCTCGGCTGCGAGGACGACACCATCGTCGTCTTCACGTCCGACCACGGCGAGACCCTGTACGACCACGACTGCTACTTCGACCATCACTCCATCTACGACAACGTCCTCGTCGTGCCGTTTGCGTTCAAATACTCCAAGTTCGGCTACGAGGGCCACGTCGACACCATCACGCAGGAGAAGGACATCCTCCCGACGATTCTGTCCCTCGCCGGCATCGACTGCGGCATCAAGTTCGACGGCCGCGACATGACGAAGGCGGTCACCGGAGAAGGCGTGCGCGAGGAGCCGGAGTTCTACATCACCGAGGCGACCTGGATGCGCAAGCACGGCTGGAGAACGCCCGAATGGAAGCTCATGATCGCCCTCGAGCCCGACTTCCACTTCAAGCCGGAGATCGAGCTGTACAACCTCATCGAGGACCCGGGCGAGCTGCACAACATCGCCGACGAGAATCCCGACGTCGTCGCGTTCCTGCGGGCGCGCATGGAAGCGCACATCGCAAAGCGCGAGGCGGAAGTCGGCCATCCCGACCCGATCTACACGAACCTCGACTGGAGCGGCTTCGGCAGACCGTTCGTCAGCTCGCAGGAAGCCTACGACAACCTCCACATCGGCGATCCCGCGGCGGCCCAGAAGCTGCAGGACAAGCTGAAGGAAATGGGCGTGGAGGACTGAGACAGATCCCTCCGCCGCCCCTCATCAAACGGACATCAACACGCACAGGAGGATCGCTATGTTTCTCTGCGCATACTGCACGGCGAGAACCCTTGACAAGGTGACCGCCGACGACGCATCCCGCCTCGATCTCATCAACATCGCCTTCGGCACGCTCCGGGACGGCCTGCTCTGGTACCCCCGGATCGACGAGACGAAAATCGAGCTCGACCGCATCCGCGCCGCCCATCCCGGCATCAAGATCCTGCTCTCCATCGGCGGATGGGGCGCGGGCGGCTTCTCGACCATGGCCAAGACCCCCGAAGGGATCGCCGCGTTTACCGCCTCCTGCATGAAGACGGCGGACGCCCTCGAACTCGACGGGCTGGACATCGACTGGGAATACCCCACGATCGGGTCCGCCGGCATCGACCACGCCCCCGAGGACCGGGAGAACTTCACCGCCCTCCTCAGAAGCCTGCGGGAAGCGCTGGGGCCGGAGAAGATGCTCACCATCGCCGCCGGCGCGGGGAAGTACATGATCGACGCCATCGAGATCCCGAAGATCATCCCCCTCCTCGACTACTTCTCCCTCATGACCTACGACATGGCGGGCGGCTGGACCCCGGCGTGCCATCACACCGCGCTCTACCCGACCGGACACCCGGATGTGCACAACATGTGCGTGGATGCGGCGGTCAGGATCTTCGAGGAAGCGGGCGTCCCGCGGGAAAAGCTCGTCATCGGCGCGGCCTTCTATTCCCGCCGCTGGACGCATCTCCCGGCGGGCGACAACCTCGGCTTCGGCGAGCGCTGCTACGATCCCGAGGACAAGGACAGCGGCCTCTGGGGTCCCGGGTACACCGAGATCGCAGAGAAGCTGATCGATCCCGCCTCTCCGGATGCGAAGGGCTGGCGCCTCGTGCGGGACGAAGTCGCCCACGCGCGCTGGCTGTACAATCCGGAAAAGGAAGAATTCCTCAGCTTCGACGACGAAGAGAGCGTCGCGGAGAAGGTCCGGTACGCGGCGGACACGGGCCTGGCCGGTGTCATGTACTGGGAGCACAGCTGCGATCCTTCCCGCCGCCTGCTCCGCGCGATGAGCGAGGCGCTGTAAGCAGCCGCTGCACGAACGCCGTCAGAAAGTTTTCGCCAGCCTTTTTCAAAATGGCGGTCCGGGATGCGCAGCATCCCGAGTGTCGAGGGCAAAGCCCTGACCCGCACTCCGCAGAGTGCGGAATTCCCACCCTTCCAAGGAGTTCCTCTTTTGGTTCTTTTCTCCTCGATAAAGGAGAAAAGAACACGATCGGGCTGCATCTATCTCCTTGGGGTGAACGCTCCAAGAAATGAGGCAGACCAACCGCAATCGATTTCACCAAAGAGGTAAACCATCATGCAAAGAACCGTCGTCGTGGGCATGGGTCCCATCGGACACCGCCATGCCCGCGCTTATACCGAATCCGACCGCGCCGAGCTCGTGGCCGTCTGCGACCGCGTCCCGGAGCTGGCAAAAGCCGCCGGAGAAAAGTTCGGCGTCCCGTACTTCACCAAGGCGACCGACATGTTCGCCGCGATGAAGCCCGACATCTGCTCGGTCACCACGGGCGGCATCGAGTATTCGTCCGATCACTATGAACCCACGATGCAGGCTTTCGAGGCGGGCTGCCACGTCCTCGGCGAAAAGCCCATCTCGAACGACCTCAAAAAAGCCGCCGAAATGGTCGCCAAAGCCGAAGAAAAAGGCCTCTGCTACGGCATCGACATGAACCACCGCTTCACCCCGGCGGCGCGTCAGGCCAAAAAATGGCAGGACGACGGCCGGATCGGCTCGCTCCTCTTCTGCAACATGGCCCTGTGGATCGGCAAATTCATGCCCCTCGACTCGGTCTACTACCACTTCAAGGCCCTGAACCCGCACAGCGTGAACATCATGCAGTATTTCTGCGGCCCGATCAAGGAGGTCTCGACCTTCGCGATGAAGGCGCCGGGGCGGGACATCTGGTCGACGCAGTCCACCGCCATGCGCTTCGAATGCGGCGCGGTCGGGCACCTCACCTCGTCCTACGACATCAAGAGAGGCCATCCGATGGAGCGCTGCGAGGTCGCGGGCACGAACGGACGCTTCGTGTTCGAGGATATGTGGCGCGAGGCGACCCTCTATCCGGCCGAGACCTACCTCAAGGAAGTCTATACGAATCCGGTCTTCGACGGGTTTGAGGGCTTCTACGACACGTTCCGCGACCGCATCCACTACTTCGTCAAGCAGGTGGACGAGGGCGCGCGGCCCGACGAGATCGACGGCAGCGGACGCGAAGGGCTCGAAGCCTCCCGCGTGATCCACGCCATGATCCGCTCGAACGAAAACGGCGGCGCCGTCGTGCAGGTGAAGGAGATTACGGAGTGAATAACGAATAGTGAACAGGGAGTAACTTCGGTAGAATCCGCTGCGCGGATTCAAAATAAAAAATGAAAACGCGAAGCGTTTTCTACCGCAACTCTTCACTTTTCACTCTTCACTCTTCTCTTTCGCTTATCCTTCCCTCTCCAGCCAGATCAAAGGAGCAAACCTTGCCAGACGTACTCCATCACGAGACCTTTATGAACGACGGGCCGGTGATCGCGATCGTGCCGGCGGAGCATCACGGGCGGATGCGCGCGCACTCGCACGAATTCTATGAAATCGTGTACGTCGCCGACGGATTCACCCTGCATTCCGCGGGCGGGACGATCACCTTGCTCGTGGCGGGAGACCTCTTCTTCGTCAAGCCCGGAGAGGAGCACTCGTATATCAACGCCTACCAGACCAAGCTGTACAACCTGATTTACAGCGCCGAAGAGCTCGGCAATCTCCGGCGCGATCTGGCCGCCCTCCCGGGACTCGACGAGATGTTCTCCCCGATCCCCGCCCCGCCGGATCCCGGCGCGAAACCGGGCGAGGAGAAGAACACGCGTCTCATCCACGTTCCGATGCACGAGCGGCGGTCCGTGGAATCGGCTCTCCGGGAAATGGCGGAGGAGCGCGAGGGCCGGAAGACCGGCTGGGAGATTGCCCTCAGGATCCGGCTGGCGTCGTTTCTGCTGCGCTATTCCCGCATGTACGCGGAGCAGTGGGACAGCCGGGTCATCTCCGCGGACGACTACTACGGCTACGTCTACAAGATCCTCTGCTACGTGGACACGCATTACAGCGAAAACATCACGATGAACGACCTCTCTGCCGTGGCGGGCCTCTCCCCGGACTACATGGCCCGGAAGTTCAAGAGCGCCCTGCACATGACTCCGTCGGAGTACGTGCGCAAGTTCCGGATCGCCCGGGCGATGGAGCTCCTCTGTACGACGGATCTCTCGGTCGCCGAGGTCGCGCGCCGCACCGGATTCTCCGATGTTTCCCTCTTCTCCCGCGTCTTCAAGCAGTCCGTCGGCCTCCCCCCCGCGTCGTATCGGAAGAACGCCGTGGAGTGAGGATACTGGGACGGAGGAGTGAAGAACGAAGAGAGAAAAGTGAATAACTTTGGTAGAATCCGCTTGCGCGGATTCGGAAAAACGAACGAATGGTTTTTTGAAATCTGCGCCAGCAGATTTCTACAACAACTATTCACTATTCACTCTTCTCTTTTCTCTAAAACGAATACCCGCATCTCATAATACCGAAAGGAAAACTACCATGGAAAAAATCTTTAAGGCCGGCGTCGTCGGTATGGGCGGCATCGGCAACACCCACGCGACCTGCATCCAGAACGATCCCCTCGCCGAGCTCGTCGCGGTCTGCGACCTCATCCCGCAGAAGGCGGACGCGGCGGCCGAGCGGTTCGGCGTCCCGGCGTATTACAGCCTGAAGGACATGCTCGCGGCCCATCCGGAGATCGAAGTCGTGCACGTCACCACGTCCGGCTTTGAGAACGGTTCCTGGCACTACGTTCCCACGATGGAAGCCCTCGATGCGGGCCGTCACGTCCTCGTGGAAAAGCCGATCTCCAACCGCATCGACGAGGCGCGCGAGATGGTGGACTACGCGGCGAAGAAGGGGCTCTACCTCGGCTGCGACCTGAACCACTACTTCTCCGAGCCCGCGTTCCAGGCGGACAAGCTGATCGCGGAAGGCGGCGTCGGCGAGCAGGTCTACTCGCTCACGAAGGTCGGCTTCAACGGCAGCGCGGTGAACGTGAACCCGGTCGACCGGAATTCCCGCTGGCAGATGCCCTACTCCCACGCGAAGGCGTTCCTGACGCATCCCTTCTCGGTCATGCGCCACTTCTCCGGCGACATCACGCACGTGCAGGCGTTCATGGACAAGCCCGGCGCAAGACGGCAGAGCGAGGATCTGATGCTCTCGATCCAGTCGGTGCACGTCCGGTTCCAGAACGGCGCGGTCGGGTATCTGTTGTCCCAGCGCGGCGACGCGTGCTTCGGCCTCGGCGGCTGGTGGTCCTTCGAGCTCGCGGGCACGAAGGGGACCTTCTGCATCGAGAACTGCGTCGAGAAGCTCACGTACTGGCAGGCGGGCAAGGAACCCGTCGTGACGAACACGGGCGTGACGGACTTCGGCGCGACGTTCCCGATCCGCATCCACGCGTTCTACGAGGATCTCTCGAACAATGTGCCGCTCGAACACCTGCGCGCGTCCGGGAGAGACGCCCTTGCGACGATGGAATACATCTTCGCGGCGATCGATTCCTACGAATCCGGCGGCGAGATCGTCCGTCCGCACGCGCTTCCCGCGTACCACGGCGACCCGCGGATCATTCACTGAGCGTCTTCCTTCGCATGTACCGTTGTACCGTTTTTCCAAAGTGCGCATCTGCTTGGGCACTCCTCATAAAACAGTAATATGCGATTTTCTCGTCAGAGGCATGATTTCGGTCATGCCTCTTTCGCGTGCAGCGGTTTCTCCGCCGGAAGGAAGCCTGCGAGATCTCTTGGGGCATCAAGGGTGCGTTCATCAAGCGAAAAACGCGTTGTCCCACGGTCGATCGGGTTACGAGGGTATCCGAACGACGCAGCCGTCGATCGCCGACCTGCACAGACAGCCGCTTTTTTTACTCCATAAGAAATCTTTGAATCGCTCCCGTCATTCTGCCCGAATCGTGCCCGGAAGATCTGTGTATTCTGCCGATCTTTCGGATTTTTTATTTTTCGAGTGAGTTTTTTGCGAAACCGACGTTATAGGAAGTGAAACCTGTTTTCGGTCCATTTCCCGCGCCTGCCGGATCCGAAAGAAACACGGTTGAAATCCGGATGAAACCTATGATAAAATATTAGATAGATAGGAATATGAGAAATGCGTTCGGACAAGGAGGTGATACGCCCATGCTGCCAGCTTTCCTGACCGCGCTCGATTCCGCCGGGGAGAACCTCCTCGCCGAGATGATCGACCGGTACAAGCCCCGCCTGACCGCCATCGCGTATTCCCTCCTCGGTAACCGCGAAGACGCGGAGGAGGCCGTGAGCGATACCTATATGGAGGCGTACCGCCATTTCGGGGATTTCCGGGACCTCGCGGAAGGCGACAGGATCCGCCTCCTGGTGATCTATACCAAAAACAACGCGAGGGACCGCCTCCGGAAACGCAGGAGAAAACGGACCCTTTCGACGGAGCAGTTGTCCGGATACGGCGATGAGGATGAGGACGGCCTTGCCTGGGAGATCCCGGACGAATCCGCAATCCCTGAGAACATCGTCCTGAACGAGGAGCGCAGCCGGCAGATCGCGTCGTTCATCGACCGGCTGAGCGACGAACAGCACGACGTGATCCTCCTGAAATACTACCACAACATGAGCATCCGGACGATTGCGCAGAGACTGAAAATTTCCGAAACCGCGGTCAACGCAAGGCTGTCAAGAGCAAAAGCCGCGCTGAAAAAGATGATGACGGAGGGAGAGTTCGATGGCTGACATGAAAAAAACGGGCGATAATGACGCCATGGACGCGCTGATCGCGGCGGCGATGCCCTATGTCCGAAACCGCGAGCTTGCAGAATACGAAGCGGCGGACCCGGATGCCATCCTCGCGGAGGAGTCTGAGCGTCTCCAAAAAGAGCGCGCCTTGCCTCTTTTCCGGCATGAATTGTCGAAATTCCGCACGCGGTTCAATCTCATCTTGCTGGCCGTGCTGCTGCTCGCCAATCTCGTCGCCGCCGCCGTCGATACCGGCTCGTACTGGCAGAACAGCGGCGAGGTGCGGGAGGCCGTGAACGCGCTCCTCGATACGTACAGCCTGAACCGTGCGGAGTACGACGCCTGTTACGAAGATTATCAGGAACGCCGGGACGTCTCCCGCTTCGGAGCCGGGAAATTCGAGAACAGCCTGATCGACGTGCCGGGCTACGGGGATTCCGCGCTGTTCGACGATGTCAGCGCCGTCACGGAGCGCTCCCGGAATTACGGGCGGGACATCCGGCGGGTCGTCGATTCCGCCGTCAAGCGGGCCAGCGATCCCGACGTCGAAAAGGGCTCGTACGTCTACGAATACCAGGCGCAGCTGATTCTGCACTACCGCCCGCTCGCGGACACGGAGATCCCCGCCGCGGGTCAGTTCGGGTGGAACGAATACTTCTCGATGCGCGTGCCGACGATTTTGCTCGCGCTCGCCTCTCTGACGGTTTTCTCGGGCGTGTGGCTCGGAGAAAAGCGGAGCCGGATCGTGAACATCCTGCGCGTCTCGAAACGGGGTACTGCGCCGCTCATTCTCGTAAAACTTGCGGCGTCCGCGCTGGTGTCTGTCTGCCTGACGCTCGTCTTCACGCTCTCCCCCCTCGCCGTGATCGCCGTGACGCGCGGGTTCTCCCCGCTTTCCATGCCGATCCAGGCGCTTTCCGCGTTTGAGTTCTGTCCCTACGCCCTGACGGTGGGGCAGTTCCTCGCGCTCACGGTTTCCGTGCAGGTCGCGCTGTTTCTGCTGTTCGACTTGCTGGTGGTGATCCTCGGGCAGGTCCTCGATCACGAGCTCCCGGTTTACGGCATCCTGCTCGTCCTGCTCACGGCCGGCTACTGGCTCTCCGGGCGGCAGACGGATTCCGCGTTCTACAATCTGCGCATGTTCAATTTCGTCGATCTCGCCGCCGGGGACTTCCTCCTCACCCGCTACCGCGCCCTAAATCTCGGCGGACAGCTCGTCGGGCTGATCCCCGCCCTGATCGCGCTCGGGCTGCTCGTCTTCGGGCTGCTTGCCGGGCTGCCGTTTGCCGTCGGACTGCGGGCGGATTCTTACCGCACCTTCTCCTTCCGGCTGCCCGTGCGGAGGATGCGCCGCCGGAGAACGGAGAGGGCGATCCGCTTCCGCGCGCATTCCCTGTCCGTGTTCGGCTATGAGATGAGCAAATCCATGTTCCTGCCGGTCTTCCTCTGCCTCACGCTCGTCGCGCTGGGAGCGAAGTATTTCGTCTCCGACGCGTATTTCAAGCCCTACGACAGCGCGTTCTGGGAGGTCTACCGGGACTACATGGAACAGCTGCGCGGGCCGGTGACGGAGGAGAAGATCCGGTACGTCGAAGACGAGCAGCAGTACGTCTATCAGTGCTTCTCGGATTACGAGCGCGCGCAGACCGCCTACCGGGACGGCGAGATGGAATACGCGGAATTTCGGGAGATCAGTGAGCGGAAGAACTACGCCAGTCTTGTAGAAACCCCGCTGGAGCGCATCCGGGAGCGGCTCGACTACCTGAACGATCCCGCCCTTCAGGCGAATTATGACAACCTCGAATTTCTGGACGAGACCGCCGTCATGCGGCTCTTCCAACAGCCGCTCGACTATATTTTCCTCGTGTTGCTGACGATCCTGCTCTCGGATCTGTTCATCCGGGAGTACCGCACGGGCTTCAAGTCCATCCTTCACACCGCGAAGAACGGCACGGCGAAGACCTGGCGGAGCAAATGGGGCGCGGCGCTCATCGGCACGGTGCTGATCTGGCTCCTCTTCGCCGGGGTGGATCTTTACGAGGTATATAGGACATCGGACACGACGATCTTCTCCGCGGGACTCATGAGCATCCCGGCTCTGCGGGGAACGGGTCTCGACATGTCCATCGGGCAGTATCTCGTGCGGTTTGAGCTGATCCGCCTGTTCGGATCGATCGCGCTCTGTTCCGCCGTCACCGGATTCTCCGCGCTGACCCACCGCCTGGTCGCCCAGTTCGCCGCGGTGTTCGCTGTGATCTTCATCCCGTCCCTGCTCTCGACGCTCGGCGTGGACCTGTTCGAGACCGTCAGCATCGCGGAGCTGCTCGCGCCGAAGACCGTGACGGATTCGCCCGGCGCGCTGTTCGGATGGGGCGCGACGTCGATCCTGCTCGTCGTTTTGTCGGCGTGGGCGTGGGGAGAATCCCGGGTCCGGTTCCGACTGAGATGAATCTGCCGGATATCGGAAGAGGACAAGAAAAAGAAAGGAAGCACATCATGAAAAAAAGAGCGGTCTGCCTGTGTTTCTGCGCGCTGCTCCTGACCGGGGCCGTCTGCGGATGCCGCTATCGGGGAGACGCCCGCGCAGAGATCGAAAACGAGCTCGATTCCGCCCGCGCGGAGAATGAGGCGAAGAGGAAGGACGAGGCGGCGGAAATGAACGCCGCGCAGGAAACGCCGATTGCAGCGGAACAGAATCCGGCATCCGACGGCGCAGGGACGGATGACCCCGCCCTCGAAGAAGCCGGGGAGACGGAAGAAATGCAGCCGATCAAACCGGCGTACAAAAACGACTGGGATGGGATCCTTTCATCGGAATACCTCGTGCGGGGAAATCAATACTGGTTCGAATCGAAGGCGGTCAAAAACGGAAAGACCGTGAGTATGCCGACCTCATACAATCTCGTCACGGGCGACTGTTTCGGTCTCTGCCCCGATCCGCTGTGCCCGCATACCGACCCGTCCGTGTGCAGGTATGTCAGCGTCAATACCTCAACGAAATTCATCTTCGCGGGCGATCATACGCTGTATTGGACGCGGCAGGTGAACGGTCAGATGGGTATCTGGCGCTATGATCTGTCAGCCGATACGGCAAAGCTCGTTTATGAAGCGTCGGGCGGCGAACCCACGCTGATCGGCGAGGACGGCGGCGTCGTATATTTCACGGAATACCGGGAGCAGATCGACGGGAAGCGGGCCGCCTGGAGGGAGGTCTTGTCCGGGATCGATGAGAAAACGGACAAGATCGTGTATGAGAAGACAATGGAAGAGGCGAGGATCCTCTTCATACGGGACGGCGTGATGTGGCTGAATGCGGTCCGCACGATCCGGACAGTGGAGCTTGATACCGGAAAGACGACCGACCTCTGCACACTTGACAACACGCTCGGCGCGTGGTATTATGATACGAAGGACTCCTCCCTCTGGTTCCATACGTTCAATCAGCAGGCGAACACGGGCAGCGTGTGGGTCCTGAAGGACGGCAGTCTCCAAAAGGTCGGGCTCCCGGCGGACGAAATCTACTGTTTCCATCTCACGGGTTCAAAAATCTACTACTCCGCCTACGATCCGGTCTATATCGGCAGAAATCCATCTGTCGGCGAAACATGGGATTATGCCGGGGGGAAGATTTACGCCGTCGACCGCGAGAATCCGAGCGGAAAAGCGGAGCTGATCTACGACGCGGAAGGAAAATACATTCTCTCGATCGCGACCGTCTTCGGATATACCGTCTTCGGAGACCGGCTCCTGTTCCCGCGTGTGAAAGTCACGACGGAAACCATGCCGGTACCGGACGAAAAAAACGGGGGATTCCTGATCGACGAAACAACGGGTGAATGGCTTCTCGACGAATTCACGTTTTTCGATCTCTCGGGCAATCTGCCGACAGTATGCATCGACCTCACCACCGGCGAAGAAGAAATCATCGGGTTGGACTGAAAAGGAGACATGATGAAACGACTTATCCCCCTTATGCTCGTTCTCGCCCTTCTCGCGTCCCTCTTGTCCTGCCGGAATGACGCCCGCGCGGAGATCGAAAACGAGCTCGAATCCGCCCGCGCGGAGAATGAGGCGAAGGTCAGCGATGCCGGGAATCCCGAAACGGACGGGCTCCCGGCGCATACCGGGGAAAACACGGATCCCACACCGGAAGCGGCAGAGCCCGCGCTCGCCCTGCCGAAAACCGACTGGGACCATATCCGGTCGTCCTCGTACGATGTCTTCGACAACAAATTCTACTATAATCTGAAAGCCCAAAAGACCATCCCTTTTCAGGGAGGACACAAAACCGGCGCGCTGGTCGTGCACGCCTACACCGATCTCGTGACGCTCGCTTCGGGATACCTCTGTCCGGACCCGCTGTGCAGCCACGACGATCTGATCCAATGCCCCTATACCGCCTGGAGCTCCTCGGCGCCTTTCTGCATTGTGAGGAAAAACACGGTCTATATGACCCGGTCGGACTGGAGCGATCCGTCGCGCGCGGTATTCCGGGTCTACAAGGCCGATCTCACGAACAATGCGGTCCGCGCCGTGTACAGCCCGATGGGCGGCGGATTGCCCGCTCCGGGAGAAGCGGACGAGGGCATTCTCTATATCTTTGACAGCGTGCAGTATACGGATCCAAACAGCAGAACGACGGAGTGGACCGACTACATGATCGGGCTTTCCGTCGAGACGGACGAGGTACTGTTCACGCGGGAAATGCCCGACGACTGCCATATCCACATGATCCGGAACGGGAAGATCTTATACAGCACGACGAAGGAACTGATCCGATGCGACCCGGATTTTAAAAATCCCGAGGTGCTGTTCGCGTTCAAAGGCACGGGCGGTGTCGCCGATTGGTACTACGACGAATACCGGGACGAATTCTGGTTTCTGATCGTCAAGCGCGGATACCAGAGCGGGTCGGTCTGGCGGATCCTGGGGAACGGGACCGCCGAAGAGGTCCTCCCGCCCGCAAAACAAGTCATCTATTTCCAGCTCACCAATTCCAAGATCTACTTTTCCGTGTACGACCCCCTCAAACTCGGGGAACACCCGACCGATCCAGGGGGGACCGTCGACACCTCCGGCGGGAAAATCTACGCGGTGGACCGGGACGATCCGCTGGCGGAGCCGCTCCTCGTCTACGACACGCACGGGGAGACCTTCCTCTGCATCCCGGGCGTGAACGTCTATGCCGTCTTCGGCGATCAGCTCTTTTTCCAGCCCGCGCTGCTGACAGATTACCGGGAACCGGACTCGGAGAAGATATACAAGGTCCTGAGCATCGCGGGCGACCTCCCGATGCACCGCGTCGATCTCACCACCGGCGAAGAAGAAATCATCCGGTTAGACTGAAAGAGGAAGAACACGATGAAACTTTTACTCGACGCCGTCACCAAATCCTACGGCTCCAACCTCGCGCTCGACCGCTTCACCGCCGATCTCGAACCGGGCATCTACGCGCTGCTCGGGCCGAACGGGAGCGGCAAATCGACGCTCATGAATATCATCACGGACAACCTCAAGGCGGACTCCGGGACAATTACCTATACCTCTGACGAGGGTGTAAGCGAAGATGTGCTGAAAATGGGCGTCCGCTTCCGGGAAAAGCTCGGCTTCATGCCGCAGTACCCGGGGATGTACCCGAACTTCTCGGTCGAGCGGTTCATGTGGTACATGGCCGCGCTCAAAGGCATGACGAAGGACGCCGCGCTCGAACAGATCCCGGAAATCCTCCGCGCGGTGGAGCTGGACGACGTACCCCGGCGCAAAATCGGCGCGCTGTCCGGCGGCATGAAGCAGCGGCTGGCCCTCGCGCAGGCGGTCCTCGGGGATCCCGAGATCCTCATCCTCGATGAGCCGACGGCAGGCCTCGACCCGAAACAGCGGATCTCGATCCGGAACTATATCTCCCGGATCGCCTTCAACAAGATCGTCCTGATCGCGACGCACGTGGTCCCGGACGTCGAATTCATCGCGCGGAACGTCATCATGCTGAAAAAGGGCGTGATCGTGGACAACGCGCCGCCGGCCGAGCTGATGAAGAAGATCGGCGGGTCCGTGTGGCTTGTGCCGTGCCGGGAGGAGGACGTGGGGCGGCTGCAGAATGCGTTCCGCGTGACGAACATCTCGCGCGACGAGCAGACGGGGGAGGTGCTGCTCCGCGTCCTGGCCGGGGAAAAACCGGAGGAAAACGCCCGATCCGTCGTTCCGACGCTGGAGGACTATTACCTCTGGGTGTTCGGAGAGAGGAGCGGGCAGGAGGAACTTTGATGCGATCGCGAGTGGGATTTAAGCGAGGATGTGAAAAAATCGCCGCGCCAAAATTCTCTCTTGACAATGCGCTGCGGAGAATATACAACCAGTCGGATTATAATCAACAAAATGGGAAGGATTGACATGAAGACACGACGCCTGCTTACATTGCTGCCCCTCGCGCTGCTTGTCCTGCTCTGCTCCTGCCGGAAAACCGCCGATCCGGCTGCCGGGACCGTTCCCGAAAACGGCGGATCTGTGTCCCAAACCGAAGAGACGGGCCCCCGGATTCTGAGCAATATTTATCAGGGCGAGGGTTTTCCCGTGCCGGAGGGAGAGAACATGGAGCGCTTTGTCTATCCGGAATGGGACGGAGAAACCCTGTGGTATGTGTCCGTGCGCTATATCCGCGAAAAAGATGCGGAAGGAAATGCTGCGATCCGCCGCGAATGGTCCCTCGTACAGAGCAGCTACACGGAAGTTCTCACACAGATCCCGCTCGACCTTCCCGAGGGGGCGATTTTACCCGGGATGATACGGGATGGGGAGCTTATCGCGGGGGTACAGCAGCAATCGAACGGGCAGCTGATCGATTTTGCCGTCTTCCGAAAGCAAATACCGACAGGAGAGGAACGGATCAGCCCGTCGTTGAAGCCGTATTTCGGCGATCAGGGGAGCGTCTGGTCCATGGCGTTCGACCGGCTCGGGCGGCTGTATCTGGCAACAGATTATCGGATCGCGGTTTTCGACACGGATTTTCGGCATCTCGGATCGATTGATTTCGACAGCGAGAAACTCCGCATCACGACAGGCGCGGACGGGAGCGTGATCGCGTTCGATCAATTCTTCATGGTAGGCACGAACGGGAGCGTGACCAAATCCGATCAGGCGTATGTGTATCGGATCGATCCCGAAACCCTTGCCGTCGCGGAGAAAATACCATTCGACGCCTATCAGATCGCAGAAGGCGCGCTCGGTTTTGATTTCTGTGCCTTGCGGGACGACGGCGTCTGGGGCATCCGCGCGGACTGGAAGACGGGTACCGCAGAGGCGGAAATCCTCTTCGATTACGCCGCTTCGGATCACGTCAATTGGTCCGGCAACTTCCTCTGCGCCGCCGGGGACGTCGGTTTTCTGTATTACGCGCAGGATTACGGATCCAAGGGGACGGAATTCTCCCCTGTTCTTTTCACGCCCGCGCCGGTCGTCGATCTGTCCGAGGTGACGGTTCTGCACGTCGCGACGACCGCGCTCCCGAGCGAAGTCATCAACACGGCAATCGGCGAATTCAACCGGAACCATACGGATGTCCGGATCGAGATGACGGAATACCGGGGCGGGGACCTGGCGAGCGAAGACGAACGCCTTGCCCGCGAGATCGTCACGGGGACCTTTGTGCCGGACATCGTGATCGGCGACGCGGAAAGCGTATCCGTC
>Ga0129306_1002003_pt1 | contig 19897 bp, 9 predicted proteins | sample P827metagenome_FD_94438 | JGI IMG/M metagenome (GOLD analysis project Ga0129306, IMG submission 94438) | Capybara group fecal microbial communities from Wisconsin, USA - P827 metagenome | ecosystem: Host-associated > Mammals > Digestive system > Large intestine > Fecal | place: USA: Wisconsin... | reverse complement strand
TCTTCTACCAAACATTTTATTCTTTTCCTCTTCTGCTTTTTGAATTTTCTCTCTTACATTTTTTGCTTGTTCTTCCATTGCTTTTATTCTTTTCTCAGTTTTTCTTATTTTCTTTTCTTCTCTATCTTTTTCAATTTGATTTTTAAAATCTTTGGCTTTATTTTTAAACTGATTTATTTTTTCTTCTAATTTTTCTTTTCTTTCTTCTTTTTTCTTTTCGTTTGCTATTTTTTTCTCTTCTTGTCTTTTTAATTTTTCCTGCATTTTTTCTTCAGCAAGTTTTATTTTTTCTTGTCTCTTTTCTTCAGCTATTCTTGCCTCTTCTTGTTTTCTTAACTCTTCTTGTCTTTTTTCTTCTGCTTTTCTCTCTTCTTCTTGTTTTCTTAACTCTTCTTTTCTTTTTTCCTCAGCAATTCTTGCTTCTTCTTTTTTCTTTAATTCTTCTTGTCTCTTCTCTTCTGCAATTCTTGCTTCCTCTTGTTTTTTTAATTCTTTTTGTCTTTTCTCTTCTGCTTTTCTCTCTTCTTCTTGTTTTTTCAATTCTTGTTTTCTTTTTTCTTCAGCTATTCTTGCTTCTTCTTTTCTCTTTAATTCTTCTTGTCTCTTCTCCTCAACTATTCTTGCTTCTTCTTCTTTTCTTTTTAATTCTTCTTGTCTTCTTTCTTCAGCTATTCTTGCTTCTTCTTGTCTTTTTAATTCTGCAATTCTTGCTTCCTCTTGTTTTCTTAATTCTTCTTGTCTTTTTAATTCTGCAACTCTTGCTTCTTCTTGTTTTCTTAATTCTTCTTGTCTTTTTTCTTCAGCTATTCTTGCTTCTTCTTGTTTTCTTAACTCTTCTTGTCTTTTTTCTTCAGCTATTCTTGCTTCCTCTTTTTTTCTTAATTCTTCTTTTCTTTTCTCTTCAGCTATTCTTGCTTCTTCTTGTCTTCTTAACTCTTCTTGTTTTTTTTATTCTGCAATTCTTGCCTCTTCTTGTTTTCTTAACTCTTCTTTTCTTTTCTCTTCAGCTATTCTTGCTTCTTCTTGTTTTCTTAACTCTTCTTGTCTTCTTTCTTCAGCTTTTCTTAGTTCTTCTTCTATTCTCAATTTCTCTTGTCTTTTCTCTTCAGCTATTCTTGCTTCTTCTTGTTTTCTTAACTCTTCCTGTCTTTTCTCTTCAGCTATTCTTGCTTCTTCTTGTTTTCTTAATTCTTCTTGTCTTTTCTTTTCAGCTATTCTTGCCTCTTCTTGTTTCCTTAACTCTTCTTGTCTTTTCTCTTCAGCTATTCTTTCCTCTTCTTGTTTCCTTTCTGCTGCTTTTCTCAATTCTTCTTTTCTTTTTTCTTCTTTTAGCCTTTTTTCTTGTTTTCTCAATTGTTTTTTAGAAAGAGTTTTTTCTTCATTTTTTATAACTACATTTTCTTCATTAACTACAACATCATTTTGCTCTTTATTTTTCTCAGTGTCATCTAAAATTTCATTTTCTATAGGGACTCTTTTTACATCTCTGACGATTGGTTTGTTTTCATCAATTTTTACTTCTTCTATTACTTTTAATCTCTTAACTGTATTTTTGTTTTTGTTTATTTTTGGTAATTTTTTTAATTTTTTTAAAGCATGTTTTAAATCTTTAAAATTTTGTTTTATTTTTTCTTTTAATGTATTTTCTTCTTCTTTTTCACCATAATAGTAATAATAATTTAAATCGCTTGAATTACCATTAATAGCAACTGCATTTAAACATGTTCCTATAATTTTTCCACCAACATTTTCCAAATCTGATTTTGCTTTTATAATATCATCTTTTCTTGTTTGATTATATCTCGCAACTAAAATTGTAGAATCTAACAATCTAGTTAATATTAAAGAATCTGTTATTGGTAAAACAGGAGCACCATCAAAAATAATAACATCATAATATTCTTTTAATTCTTTAATTAGTTCTGGAACCTTTGGAGATGCTAATAATTCAGAAGGATTTGGTGGTACATTTCCAGATGTTATTATATTTAAATTTGTAATCCAAGTTTCTTTTATATATTTTGTTATATCATAATTTATTTCCATACCATTACAATCAATATTAGAAATATAATTTGATAATCCCATCTCGTTAGGAATTTTAAATACTTTTGATTGTCTTCCTCTTCTCATATCAGAATCTATAAGTATAACTTTTTTTCCTGCTTGTGCAAATGTTACAGCTAAGTTTGATGATATATAACTTTTTCCTTCTGATTGGAAACAACTTGTTACTAAATATGTTTTTGTTTTTTTATCATTTATACTTGAAAATTGCACATTTGTTCTTAATGTTCTAAATGATTCTGAAACTATAGATTTACTGTCATCATATGTAATAAGTTCTGTTTTTTCATTTTGTGTTAAAGGAATAGAAATTAAATTTTTTAGATTTGTTAATTTTTCTATATCGTTATTTGTTTTTATAGTTGTATCTAATAAATTATAAATCACTATATATACAACAGATATTACGCAACCAATTAAAACAAATATTATAATATCTTTTACATGATTTATATTATATGGTGAAATAGCAGGCATTGCTTTATCTATAATAAATACATTGCTGATTTTGTAAATTTCTTCAATTTTATCTCTAAACACTTGAGCAATTTCATTAGCCACTTCACAAGAAACACTAGGATCCACATTTGTTACTATTATTTCAATAAGTTCTGTATCTGACACTCTTTTTACAGATATACTTTTTCTTAATTCTGCTTCAGATAAATTTGTTGATAATCTATTTTTTACCTCTTTTATTAAAGACTCACTCTTTATAAGTTCACTATATGTAGATACTAAGCTAGCATTCATAGAAATATCTGATTGAGTTATTCTTTGATTATCAGAACCAACCACTGCTTGTTGATCTTCTGAAGAATTTATTCTTCCTAATAAAATTTTTGTAGATGATTTATACATTGGTGTAACATAATTTAATGTATATATACATCCAGCTATAATAGCTAATGAAATTATTATTATTATTTGGAATTTCTTTTCCCAAAAAGCTTGAACTATTTCTTTTAAATCTAATTCTTCCATTTTAATCTCCCTATGTTTTATAAAAATAAAAAAAGATACATTTCCTCCTTGGAATTGTATCTTTTGTAACTTTTATTTTGGCTCACTCATTATACCATTACTTAATTGTAATTTCAAGCAAAAATCACATATTTTTCGCTTTTTTTATACATTAAATTTATTTAACTTTTTTCAATAATATTTTTTCTTACTTTTGTTCTAAAAAAACAATGATTTCAATATCCTTATTTCCTCTTTTTATCAACAAATTTACTTCTTCTCCTGGTATTTTTTGATATATATATCTTTTTAAGTCATTCATTTTATTTATCTCATAATTATCAATTTTTGTTATAATATCTCCTTCCCTAATTTGTGAATTATAAGCAGGTCCACCATCTACCACTTTTGCTATATATACTCCTGTATCAAAATTTAAATTTTCTTCTAAATATGGTATCACTTCTTTATCATATCCAAAAATTCCTAAATAAGCTTCATCAAAATTGCCTGTTTGAAATAATTTTTCAAGTATTGGTTTTACAATATTTATTGGCACTGCAAACCCCATTCCTTCAGCAGATTTCAATTTAACTGAATTTATACCAATAACCTTTCCTTTTTCATTTATCAAAGGGCCTCCACTATTTCCCTCATTTATTGTGCTATCTGTTTGAATTAAATCTTCCATATAAGAACTATTATTTTTATCTTCCAAATCCTCTATTTTCAAAGTTCTATTTATTCCACTAACAATTCCCTTTGTAACTGTTCTTTGAAACTCAAACCCAATTGGATTCCCTATTGCATACACATCTTGGCCCAGAAAAATATTATCAGAATCTGAAAGTTCCAAATAATTTAATTTATAAGCTTCTATTTTTAAAATTGCTAAATCTATATTTGAGTCAGCCCATACCACACTGCCATTATATACTTTTCCGTCTTCAAGAGTAACATAACAATTGCTATATTTTTCTCCAGCAACATGCTCATTTGTTAATATATATCCATCTTCTGATATGATTACTCCACTACCTAGACCTAATACATTTGTCGCGTTTTCTAAAAATATTGTAGTACCATTTTGATTTAATTTTGAAATTCCAACTACACACGGCGTTACTCTTTTTAGCATTTCCTCTACACTTTCTTTTTCTAATTTATCATATTCTATAGCAGTTTTTGTTACTTCGTAATTAGAAGACAAATTCCCATCTGTTTTTATCGTTAAATTTAAAAGTAAAAATATAATTATTAACAAAAAAATAAATCCTACTATAGTTCCAAATTTTCTCTCTTTTTTGCTTTCATAATACATAAAAAATCCTCCAAAAATTTCTATAATTTTTCTTATTTTTTCCATTAATTTTTTTATTATTCAAATACCGTTTTTTTCTTTGATATTGCTTGACTAAGAAAAATATTATATATATAATTTTTCTAATAAAAATAATTACAAAGGAAGTTTAAATGTATGGAACAAAAACTGCTTGACTTAACTGCCCCACAAAAATCAATTTGGTTGACAGAACAATATTATACAAATACTGGTATTAACAACATTTGCGCTACTCTTATTTCTGCAGAAAATTTAAATTTTGATATATTAACAAAAGCAATAAATTTAGTAATTCAAAATAGTGATAACTTTAGTTTACATTTTGTTGAAAAAGATGGAGAATTAAAACAATATTTTAAAAAAATAAATTACTTAAATTTTGAAACTATCGAACTTAATACAAAAGATGACATTTATAATTTAGAGCAAACTCTTATATCAAAAGTTTTTGATATAAAAAAACAACTTTTTGAAATTAAATTTTTTAAAATAAAAAAATCTAATATATGTGGCTGTTTAATAAATATACACCACATTATTACTGATGCCTATGGTATAGGTTTACTATGCCAAAATGTAATGAACAATTACAATTCTTTATTGAAAAACGAAACTATCGAATTCAACACAAATTTTAGCTACAAGCAATTTATGGAAGCTGAAAAAGAATATCTTGGTTCAAAAAAATTTGAAGCAGATAAACAATATTGGGATGAAAAATTTGCTACTATGCCTAATATTATTAGCATTCCTCCTAGAAACAAAAACAATTCTTCTTCTAGTTCTGCTAATAGATATTCTTATATTTTAAATAGTGACAAAGTTTCTGTTTTAAAGGATTTTTGTTCAAATTCAAAAATATCTATTTTCAATCTATTTATGGGCCTACTTTCTGTATATTTATACAAAATAAATGATATCAATGATTTTGTTATCGGAACACCTATTTTAAATAGATCTAATTTTAATGAGAAAAATACTTTAGGAATGTTCATTAATGTTGTACCTGTTAGATTTAACATTGATCCTAAAACATCTATTCAAAATTTTTTATCTACAACTGCAACTGATTCTATGGGATTATTGCGTCATCAAAAATATTCATATCAATATATTTTAGAAAATCTTAGAAAATCCAACCCATCTATTCCAAACTTATATAACATTGTCTTTTCTTATCAAATCACAAAAACAACCACAAATTCATCTCAAAATTACACTTCAAGATGGGTATTTAATAATCACGCTAATAATGATATAGAAATTCATATTCACGACGAAAATAACACTGGAACATTAGAAATAAACTATGATTACAGAAACGAAAAATATACAGAACAAGAAATTGCTGTTTTAAACCAAAGATTATTGCATATTTTAGAACAATTTTTAAATAACAATACTACTCTAATTAAAGACATTGAAATATGTACACCTGATGAAAAAAATAAAATTTTAAAAGAATTTAATAATACACAAAAAAATTATCCATACAATAAAACAATAATTGATTTCTTTGAAGAGCAAGCTAAAGAAAATCCTAACAAAAAAGCGATTGTTTACAAAGGAAAATCATTAACATACGCTGAATTAAATGAAAAATCTAATGCAATTGCAAACTATTTATTAGAAAAAAATATCTCAAACAAAATTATTGGTGTTTATTTAAATAAATCAATTGAATATATAATATCAATTTTAGGAATTTTAAAAAGCAACAATGCATTTATGCCAATTTCATCTAATTATCCAAAAGATAGAATTGAATACATGATTAAAAATGTTAATACTCCAATTCTAATTAGTAACTCTACTCTAATTTCAAATATAGAAACCACAGTTCCTCTACTTGATATAGAAAACTTTGATTATTCTAATAATGAAAAAATTAGTGATTTAAAAATATCTCCAAAAAGATTATCATACATAATCTTCACATCAGGATCTACTGGTTTACCAAAAGCTGTTGGGGTTTCTCATTTTGCATTAGTAAATCATATATTAGGAATTCAAAGCAGATTTGAAAATACTATAACAGAAAAAGATATTTGTTTAAGTATTGCAAATATGTCATTTGATGCAAATATTCAAGAAATATTCATTCCTTTATCTTTTGGTGCAACATTACATTTATTAGAAGATGATAGCATATATAATCCAGAATTATTGGCTAATTATATTTCTTCTGAAAAAATAACATTCACATTTATACCTCCTACATTATTAGATATTCTATATGAAAAATTATGTGATTATAAAGAAATAAAATTAAGTAAATTATTAGTTGGAGTTCAATCAATTACTAACTCCACTTTAAATAATTATTTTAAATTCAATCCAAAAATGAAAATCCATAATGGTTATGGTCCTACAGAAGCAACTATTTGTTGTATCTCATGTATGTATAACAAAATAGATGAAGATTCAAATTACATTCTTCCTATCGGGAAACCAATGGATAATTGTGAAGCATACATTTTGGATAATTTTGAAACAATCCTTCCACCTTATGCAATCGGAGAAATTTGCATAAGTGGTAACTGTTTATCAGACGGATATATAAAACTTCCTCAAAAAACAAAAGAAAAATTTGTATTTATAGAATCATTAAACAAATTAGTTTATAAAACTGGTGATTTGGCATATTTCACAGATAACGGAAATATAAAATTTGTTGGCAGAAAAGATAATCAAGTAAAGCTTCACGGATTTAGAATAGAATTAGACGAGATCAATACAGTAATAACTAAAAATAAAAATATAAAATCAAGCTATACTATACTTTCAAACAACAATCAAATTTGTGCTTTTATCGTAATTAAAAACAAATCAAACTACACAATAGATGAATTAAAAGCATATTTAAAAGAAAAATTACCTTACTATATGATTCCTGCTAATATAATTTCAATAAAACAATTACCTGCTAATAAAAATGGAAAAGTTGATCGTTCAAAACTTTTAGCTCAATTAAATGAACTTCAAAAAACAGATTCAACAGTTTTAACACCAACTACCAATACAGAATTAGAATTAGAAAAAATCATTAAAAATTTATTAAATATCGAATCTATAAATTTCAGTAATAACTTATTTGAAATTGGTGGTGATTCTTTATCAGCAATAAAATTATGTTCAGCAATAAAAAACAAATTTAAAATAGAACTTACTGTAAAAAATATATTTGAAGCTACTAGTCTTCGCTCTTTAGCAAAAATTATAGATACTAATATCAGTAATCAAAACGGAATAGAAAAATTTTTATATTCTGCAAAAAGTGATTCATATCCTCTATCATCTGCACAAAAAAGAATATATTATACATCAACTATGGCAAATCAACATCTAGGTGTTTATAATATTTCTGGCGGATTAGATTTTTCAAATATTATTGATTTGGAAAAAATAAAAAGTATTTTCAACATTCTTATTGAAAGACATGAATCATTTAGAACATTCTTTGAAATTGTTGACGGAAATATAAACCAAAAGATATTAAAACATTCAAAAATACAAATAAAACACATTTCTATATCAAAAGACGATGTAGAAAAATATTTTAAAAAATTCAACACAAATTTGGATTTGAAAAAAGCCCCACTTCTTAAAGTTATGGTACTTTATTTAGACAATAAACATACAATGATTTTTATCAAAATGCACCATATAATTTCTGATGGAGCTTCAATGCAAATACTTCTAGATGAATTTTGTAAACTATACAATAATGAAGAATTACCAAAAATAAAATTTACTTATAGAGATTTTATTAATTATGAAAATTACTTTAAAGGTTCTGATCAATTTATTGCTAATAAAGAATTCTGGTTAAATGAATTTAAAGATGAAATTCCTACTTTAAATTTACCAACAAATTTTGTTAGACCTTCTGTATTTACACATAAAGGCTCAACTCTTTCAACAATAATTGATAAAGATTTAACTAACGCAATTTTTGAAAAATGTAAAAAATTACAAGTAACACCATATATGTTTTTATTAGCAAGTTATTATATATTACTTTATAAATACACTGGTCAAAACACTTTTATAGTAGGATCTCCTATGGCAAATAGAAATATCTCTGAATTTTCAAATATAATTGGTATGTTTGTAAATACCTTACCAATTAAAAAAACTATTCATTCATCAGATATGACATTTGCAACATTCCTAGCTGAAGTAAAAGAAAAATGTTTAAATTGTTTTGTTCATCAAAATTATCCATTTGATGAATTAGTAAAAAATTTACATTTAAATAGAGATGTTAGTAGAAATCCTTTATTTGATACAATGTTCACATATCAAAGTGCAAGACCAACAAAATTAGATTTAAAAGATATAACAATAAATTACTATACTCCAGATACACATATCTCTAAATTTGATCTTTCTTTAGAAATTATACCTCAAGACGAAAATTATGTATTTAATTTAGAATATTGTACAAGCCTTTTTACGAAAAAATTTATTTCTAAATTTGCAAATCATTATTTAGAACTTATAAAAAACATTCTAAATCAAGAGAACACAAAAATTTGTGATTTAGAAATTCTTCCAACACATGAAAAAAATGAATTATTACACGACTTTAATAATACAAAAGTTAGTTATAACAAAAATGATTTTATATATAAAGCAATTGATAGACAATGTAAAAAAACGCCTAACTATACAGCAATTACTTTTAAAAACCAACATTTAACATATAAAGAATTATTAGAAAAATCAAATGCTTTGGCTAACCATTTGAAAAAAATTGGTATTGGAAGAAACGATATTGTAGGTATTATGCTTCCTAGAAGTTTAGAAGTATTAGTAGCAATTATTGCCACTTTAAAAACCGGAGCCTCATATATTCCTATTGATCCTAGTTTTCCAGAATCAAGAATAGAATATATGCTTAATAATAGTAATGCCTCAATATTATTAACATTTGATAATCTTAGAAAACAAAATATAAAAAATCTTTGTGTTGAATTTTCTAATGAAGCAATATATTCAAATAATACCGAATTAGAATTTGAATACAACAATAAACCAGAAGATCCATCTTATATAATCTATACTTCTGGTTCAACAGGAAATCCAAAAGGAGTTGTATTAAATCACAAAGCCTTAACTAATTTAACTCATTATCTAAATAGCTATGTTAGATATTTAAAATACAACTATGGAAATATGGCAATAGCATCTTTAACTACTATAAGTTTTGATATTTTCATATTCGAAACACTTATAAGCTTACAAAAAGGTTTAAATGTAGTTATGGCAACAGAAAATGAACAAACAATGCCAGATAGATTAAACAAATTACTAGAAAGGAATAATGTAAAAGCATTTCAATTAACTCCTTCTAGAATGGAAATATTATTAAATAATATTGATTTAATACCAGCTTTAAAAAATATTAATTATATAACATTAGCTGGAGAAGCTTTATCCAACAAATTATTAAAATCAATTTTAGATTTAGGAAAAATAAAAGTTTATAATGGATATGGCCCATCAGAAACAACCGTATTTTCTACATTTACAGATGTTACACATCAAAAAAATGTAAATATTGGAAAACCTTTAGATAATACTCAAATATATATATTAGATCGAGATAATCAAATCTGCCCTATCAATGTACCAGGAGAATTATGTATTTGTGGTGATGGTGTAGGAATTGGATACAAAAATATTGCACCTACAGTAAAAAACAATTATACTATTAGCCCAATTTCCAAAAGACCAATGTATAGAACTGGTGATTTAGCTAAATTTTTACCAAACGGTGAATTATATTATTTAGGAAGAATTGATAATCAAATAAAAATTAGAGGCTTAAGAATTGAATTAGATGAAATTGAAAAGAAAATTTTAGATTTTCCTCATGTAAAGAAAGCCGTAATATTAGCTCAAACAGATGATAATAATAGAAAATATTTAATTGCATATTTAACTATTACAGATAAAATTTCTATAAATAAATTAAGAGAACATCTACGAAAATATTTACCAAAATATATGGTTCCATCATATTTTGAAATTTTAGATGATTTCCCTTATTTACCTAACGGAAAAGTAAATAAAAAAGCTTTACCTTTACCAAAATTTAAAAATAACAATCAAGAAATTATCCCTGCTAGAAATGAGCTAGATACAAAAATATTGCATATATTTGAATCATTACTAAATCTATCCCCTATTAGTATTACAGATAACTTTTTTGAATTAGGCGGTGATTCACTTTTAGCAATAAATCTTCAAATCGAATTATTAAAATTTACTGAAGAAATCACATATGCTGATATTTTCTTAAATCCAACTGTCCAAGAATTAAGTGACAAAATTAATAATCTTCATAATATTGCAGAATCTATTTCTGATACTGTAGATTTATTAAATTGTAATGCATTCTTACAAAAAAATAATTTTAATGATGATGTAAAACCTAAAGATATTGGAAACATTTTATTAACAGGTGCAACTGGATTTTTAGGAGCTCATCTTTTATATGAATTTATAAATACACAAAGTGGAAATGTTTACTGTTTACTAAGACCTGAAAAAGGATTAACTCTTGAAAACAAATTATTAAATAAACTTCATTTTTATTTCAAAAATGAACTAGATAATTTATTAAATAAAAGGATATTCATATTAAATGGTGATATCACTGAAGAAAATTTAGGTTTATCTCAAAAAGATACAAATACAGTAATTGAGCAAGTATCTACAATTGTAAACTGTGCTGCAAAAGTATCACATTTTGGTAAATATGAATTATACAAAAAATAAATGTTGATGGTGTTAATAACTTAATTCAATTCTGTAAAGAACATCAAAAAGTTCTATATCATACATCTACAACAAGTATATCTGGTGAAAAATTGAATGAAAATTCTTTAGACGAGTTTAATTTAGTAAAAGATGTTTTCACTGAAAATGATTTTTATATAAACCAATCATTAGAAAATGTATATGTAAAAAGCAAATTTGAAGCCGAAAAAAATATTATAAAAGAAATTCAAAATGGTTTAGACGCTTATATATTAAGAATTGGAAATTTAATGGGAAGATATTCAGATGGTCATTTCCAACAAAATATTGAAGAAAATGCTTATATAAATAGAATCATATCATTTATAAGAATGAAAAGTATACCTCAAGAATTTTTAAATCATAGACTAGAATTTACACCTATAGATTACTGTGCTAATTCTATAATAAAAATAATTACACATACTCACAATTCAAGAGTATTTCATTTATTAAATAGCAATATGATTTTAATAAAAGACTTATTAAACATTTTTGAAAAATACTATTTCAAAGTTGTAGCATTATCTGATACAGACTTTAAAATTTATATTGATTCATTAATTAAAAATAGTAATTATAATTCATTAAATGGTATTATAAGCGATTTTGATAAAAACGGAAAATTATCATATGAAAAACAAATTTTAGTAAAATCAGAATTAACAAATTCATATTTGAAACAAATGAATTTTAGTTGGCCAGAAATAAATGAAAAATATATGATAAAATTTTTAAATTACTTAGATTCATTATATAAATTTTAAAAATATACAAAGGAGGAAATATGAAAACTTATCTAATTGCACTAGGTATCTCTATCGTATTCTTAATATTAACATTAAAGTTTATCATACAGAAAAAAAATTCTCAGCTAGTAAAAATGTGTTCATTATCAATTATACTTATGATTTGGTGGTGTATGATACTTATCTGTCAAATCATATTTAGCAATATGTTTCATTTAAAAGAGATTTATTTTGATTATTTAGTATATATATCCACCTGCTTTTTGCCAGTTACAATTTACTTTTTAGGAACTATTTACGAAAATACAACAATTAAATTTAAAAAAATACATCTTGCATTGTTTATTGTTCCTATCATTTCTTTAATTGCACTTTGGACTAACGACTTTCACCACTTATTTTTCAAAAAATATTCTATATATATGATTGAAGGTGAAGGTGGACCTTTTATGACACTTAATACCTTATATTTATATATACTTATTGGCGTAGGAGTTTTCAAATTACTTAGATTTAATATAAAAAACACTGGATTTTTTTCAAAACAATCATTACTGATTATTTTTGGAATTGCAATCCCCGTTATTGCTAACATACTAGGTACTTTACAAATAATACCAATGACAATATATGTTACTCCAATTTGTTTTTCATTTTCTATTTTCTGTTTAGCAATAGCTATATTTAAATTCAACTTTTTGGATGCAGCTCCAATCGCTCTTCAAAAAGTAGTTGATAGAATCTCAGATTCATATCTAATTTTAAATGAAAATGATGTTATTATAGATTTTAACAAAACATTTTTAGTAACATTTAAAACAAAAGATGTTAATATTAGAAACAAAGAAATAACAGAATTTTTGAAAACTTCTGAATATAAATTAAATGCAAAGAAAATTACAAATGCAATCAAGAAAGCAAAAACATCTTCAAAAACACAAAAAATAAACGAAACATTTGGAGAAATTGAAAAAACATTTACAATTGAAATATCAGACTTAGTTTCACAAGGGAAATATCTTGGATGTATAGTTTTATTTAAAGATATTACTCAACATATACAAGATATGGAAACCATTAAAAATAATCAAGATATGCTTATAGAAAGAGAACGTTTAGCATCTCTTGGACAAATGATTGGTGGTATTTCCCACAACCTAAAAACACCTATCTTCTCTATTGCTGGTGGATTAGAAGCTATTCAAGATTTAATTGCTGAATATGATGCATCTTTAGATTCACCTCAAGTAACAAAAGATGATATGCGTGAAATTGGAAAAGATATGAACGAATGGATTGAAAAATTGAAAAAACATCTAGAATACATGTCAGATATCATTACAGCTGTTAAAGGTCAAGCTGTTACTTTCTCTGAAAATACAAATATTGATTTTCATATAGATGAAGCTTTCAAACAAGTTCAAATATTAATGCAACATGATTTGAAACATTCTCTTACAAATCTTTATACTACAAACGAGGTTCCTGAAAACATTACATTAAAAGGAAATATGAATGGTTTAATACAAGTTATCGATAACTTAATTTCGAATGCCATTTATGCTTATAAAAGTATGGGAAAATCTGATCAAGCTATAGATTTATCTGCAAAATATGTAAAATCAAAAAATTCTATTGAAATTAGAGTTAAAGATTATGGCCCAGGACTACCAAAAGAAGTTCAAGAAAAATTATTTAAAGAAATGATTACAACAAAAGGAAAAGAAGGTACAGGACTAGGATTATTTATGTCTGCTTCAAATATAAAAGCTCAATTCAAAGGAAATCTTTCTTTTGAAACTGCAGAAAATCAAGGTACTACATTTATAATTACTCTACCAGCATTTGAAACAGAATCAGTACGTTAATATAGAATGGAAAAAACTTTTATAGTTTTTTCCATTTTTTTTCGACAAGTATTGACTTATTTTTTAATTAAAGGGATAATAAAAAAGTAAAATATGGTATAAAAGGAGATATTAGATGAGACTTTCAGAATCAAATAAAGAAAACTCACCAATGAGTAAATATAAAATAATTGCTGTTGATGATGAAGAAGGTATTGTTGAATCTTTATCAGTATTTTTAAGAAAATCTGGTTATACTCTTACTGGAGTTACAGATCCATTAAAAGCTATTGAAATGGTTAAAAATGAACATTTTGATTTAATGCTTCTAGACTTTTTGATGTCCCCTATTCATGGAGATCAAGTTGTTGAAGAAATAAGAAAATTCAATAGTGATTTATATATTCTATTGTTAACTGGTCAAAAAGATTTAGCTCCTCCACTAGATACAATTAGAAGATTATCTATTCAAGGATATTGTGAAAAAAGTGATAAATTTGATCAATTATTATTACTTATAGAATCTGCCGTAAAATCAATTGAGCAAATGAATATTATAAAACAAATAAATAATGAATTAAAAGATTCTCAAGAAAAATTGGAAAAAGCTTATTTAGAAAGTATCGAAACTCTTAGAATGACAGTTGAAGCTAAAGATCCTTATACAAGAGGTCATTCAGAAAGAGTTGCAGAATTCTCTGTTTTAATTGGAGAAAAATTAGGTCTTTCTGAAAATGATTTAAAAACTTTAAAAATTGGTGGCTTATTCCATGATATAGGAAAAATAGGAATACCAGATAGTATATTACTAAAAGAAGCAAAACTTACAGATGATGAATATTCAGAAATAAAAAATCATCCTGCTATAGGAAAGCACATTTTATCTACAGCAAGTTTATTCCAAGATATTATTCCAATTGTATATCATCATCATGAAAAATATAATGGAACTGGTTATCCAGAAAGATTAGCTGGAGATAAAATTCCTCTATTTGCTAGAATTGCAGCTGTTGCAGATACATTTGATGCAATGACATCTAAAAGATCTTACAGAAATGCAATTCCAATAGAAATAGTAAAAGAAGAAATTGTAAAGTGTTCTGGTACTCAATTTGATCCAGAAATTGCTAGTGTATTTTTAGATATTCTTAATAATGAATATGACAAAATACTTGAAATTCAAAACAAATATAAAGGATAAAAAAAGAAGTCGTAAGACTTCTTTTTTATTCATCAATTTTCATAGATAAACTTACTTTTTGTTTTTCTCTATCAATTCCAATAACTTTTACTTTTACAATATCCCCTACAGAAACTACTTCAGATGGATTTTTAATGAATCTATCAGCCATTTGTGAAATATGAACTAAACCATCATGTTTTACACCAACATCAACAAATGCTCCAAAATCAATAACGTTTCTTACTGTTCCAGTTAAAGTCATTCCTTCTTGTAAATCATCAAATTTTAATACATCAGATCTTAAAATTGGTTTTGGCATACTATCTCTAGGATCTCTTCCTGGTTTTGATATTTCATCTATTATATCTTTTAAAGTTAAAGAACCTATATTTAACTCTTCAGCAGTTTTAGCTACATTGATTTTAGATAATTTATCTTTTATTTCTGTTAATTTATTTTTATCAGATATGTTATCAACAGAATATCCCAAATTTGTTAATAACTTTTCTGCTGCATCATAACTTTCTGGGTGAACTCCTGTTACTTCAAGTGGATTTTTTCCATCTGTTATTCTTATAAATCCAGCACATTGTTTATAAGCTACTTGCCCTAGTTTTGGAACTTTTAATAATTCTTTTCTTTCTTTTATTTCACCATTTTCATCTCTATATTTTACTATATTTTTAGCTATTGTACTGTTTATTCCAGAAACATATGACAAAAGAGATGGTGTAGCAGTATTAACATCAACTCCAACTGAGTTAACTGCATCTTCAACAACACCTGTTAAACTTTCTGATAATTTCTTTTGATTAACATCATGTTGATATTGACCCACACCAATTGCTTTAGGATCAATTTTTACAAGTTCTGATAATGGATCTTGTAATCTTCTAGCAATAGATATCGCTCCTCTTAAAGAAACATTTATATCAGGATATTCTTCTGTTGCAAGTTTTGATGCTGAATATACAGAAGCTCCAGCTTCACTTACTATTGCATAATAAATTTCTCCAGAAATTTCTTTAATCATATCAGATACAAAAGCTTCAGATTCACGTGAAGCAGTTCCATTTCCAATAGCTATCATATTTATATTATGTTTTAATATTAAAGCTTTTAAAGTATTCTTAGCTCCCTCAACATCATTTTGAGGTTCTGTTGGATATACAGTTGTTGTATCTAATAATTTTCCTGTTTTATCTATAACTGCAATTTTACATCCTGTTCTATAAGCTGGGTCAAATCCCATTACTGTCATATTTTTAATTGGTGGTTGCATTAAAAGTTGTTTTGCATTTTTACCAAAAACTTTTATTGCTTGTTCTTCTGCTTTTTCAGATAAGTCACTTCTTATTTCTCTTTCTATTGAAGGTTCAATTAATCTTTTATAAGAATCTTCAATTGTTTCTATTAAAATTTGATTATATTGACTTTTATTATCTCTTATTATTTTTCCATTTAAATATTCTAAAATTTTTCCTTCTGGTTTTGAAAGTTTTACTTTTAAAAATTCTTCTTTCTCTCCCCTATTTATTGCTAAAATTCTGTGACTAGGAATTTTTAGAATTGGTTCTTTATAATCATAATACATGTCATAAGCAGAGCTTTCTTCTTTTGCATTTTTTGTTTCTACAACAGCCTCTCTAAAGCATAATGATTTTATTTTTTTTCTATAATCTGCATCATCTGCAATATTTTCTGCTATTATATCACAAGCCCCTTGAATAGCCTCTTCTGCTGTATTTATTTCTTTTTCAGCATCTATATATTCTTTCGCAACTTCATAAATATCTTTTTTCTCATTTTGAAGATAAATAATTTGGCTAAGTGGCTCTAATCCTTTTTCTTTAGCAATAGTTGCTCTTGTTCTCTTTTTAGGTTTATATGGTCTATAAATATCTTCTAATTCAGAAAGTACCATTGTACTAGCAATTTTTATTGTAAGCTCATCTGTAAGTTTTCCTTGTTCATCTATAAGTCTAATAATTTCTTCTTTTCTTGTTTCTAAATTTCTTAAATATTTAAGTCTTTCATCTAACTCTCTTAAAGTTTCATCGCTTAAATTTCCTGTAACTTCTTTTCTATAACGAGCAATAAATGGAATGGTATTTCCATCATCAATAAGTTTTACAGTAGCTTCTACTTGTGATTCTCTAACTCCTAATTCATCAGCAATTTTTTTAAAAATTTTATCCATTTCGTATTCCTTTCTTTTTTATATACATACTTATATATATTTAATATTGTATTTTTTTTTGCTTTCCCCAGACAAGCCGCTTCAAAAATAAAATATTAAATATATATTATTTTCTTTTCTAAATCACTTTTACAAAGAATTCCTTATTAATTCTTTTATACCTCTAGCGGCATCAACAAATATATCTTCATTTTTATAAAAATTTGTAGATATAACTCTTTTGCTTCTTCTTTCTATAATAGCATGAAGACTTTCTAATACATCTCTTGTAAATTTTGTAAGTAAATTATTATCTAATACATCATCTAATTGTATACTTTCAATTAATTGAAAAGATACATCAAATGATTGCATTAAATCATTCATTAGGATATCTGGTATCCCAGGATTATTTTGTTTGTAATATGTTAAAATAGAAAATTTATAATTTGCAAATACTTTTTCAAATTCAATCTTCTTATCAAATTTTTTTATATACAATTTTGCAAGCACTATAAAATAAGCTCTCATATGCATATAAACCATAGTTTGCTCTAAACCATTAAATTCCATATGTTGTCCAAGTAAATTATATATACTATCTTCTGTTTTTTCAAATATTTCTTTAGATAAACTTTCTTCCATAAAAATCTCCTTATACAAAAAAGACGTGCAGTGCACGTCCGTTTTATATTATGCATTTTGCTCTTCTAAATATTCATCATAAGTACATTCACGAACTATAACGTTGTTATTTGATATATCAATTATTTTATTTGCAACTGTTTGTGTAAGTTGGTGGTCATGAGATGTAAATAAAAGAATTCCTTTATATTTTTGCATTCCCTCATTTAAAGCTGTTATACTTTCCATATCTAAATGGTTTGTAGGTTCATCAAATATTAAGAAATTTGCTCCTGAAAGCATAAGTTTTGATAATACGCATCTAACTTTTTCTCCTCCTGATAAAACTTTAACTTGTTTTAAAGCTTCTTCTCCAGAGAATAACATTCTTCCTAAAAATCCTCTTACATAAGTTTCATCAGGATCTTTTGAATATTGTCTTAACCAATCTACTATATTTACATCTAAATCAAATAAATAATTGTTATCTTTTGGGAAATAATCTTTTGTTATTGTAGTTCCCCAAATAATTTCTCCGGAATCTGGTTCTAATTCACCAGCTAATATTTGGAATAATACAGTTTTAGCAATTTCATTATCTGAAAGTAAAGCAACTTTATCATCTCTTTTTATTGTAAAACTAATATTATCTAATATTTTTTCTCCGTTTATAGATTTACTTAAATTTTTAACTTCTAAAATTTCTTTTCCAAATTCTCTATCTGGTTTAAAATCTATATAAGGATATTTTCTATTTGAAGGTCTAATTTCATCAAGTTCAATTTTCTCTAAAGATTTCTTTCTTGATGTAGCTTGTTTTGATTTTGAAGCATTAGCACTAAATCTTGCAATAAATTCTTGAAGTTCTTTAATTCTCTCTTCTTTCTTCTTATTTGCTTCTTTCATTTGTTTTAATGCTAATTGGCTAGATTCATACCAGAAATCATAGTTACCTGGATATACTTTTATTTTTCCAAAATCAACATCAGCTATATGAGTACATACTTTATTTAAGAAATATCTATCATGTGATACAACAATTACTGTATTGTCAAAATCTATTAAGAAATCTTGAAGCCAATTTATTGCTTTTATATCTAAGTCGTTTGTAGGCTCATCTAATAATAACACATCTGGATTTCCAAACAAAGCTTGAGCAAGTAAAACTTTTACCTTATCTTTTGCTTCAATTTCACTCATAAGTTTATAATGATATTCCGAATCAATTCCTAAATCATTTAATAATTTTGCACTATCTGATTCTGCATTCCAACCATCTAATTCTGCAAATCTTTCTTCTAATTTTGCAGCTTTCATTCCATCTTCTTCAGAAAAATCTGGTTTCATATAGATAGCATCTTTTTCTTTCATAATATCATATAATTCTTTGTTACCCATCATAACTGTATCTATAACACTATATTCTTCAAAAGCAAAGTGGTCTTGTCTAAGCATAGATAATCTCTCGCCTTTATCAAGTACTACTTCACCTTTATTTGGTTCTATTTCTCCAGATAATATTTTTAAAAATGTTGATTTTCCAGCACCATTAGCACCAATCAAACCATAACAATTTCCTTTAGTAAATTTTATATTTACATCTTCAAATAATACTCTTTTTCCAAATCTAAGAGTAACACCATTTGAACTTAGCATTTTAAACCTCCTTAAAATCTCACACTTATGTGCTACATTATATTATAAAACGCCTTTAATTTCAAGTTTTTTTGACGTATAACGAAAAAAAACAAAAGAAAAAATCTTTTGTTTTTTATTAATATTTTCTAAATAACACTACCAATAATAAAATCATTGCAAATCTAAATGCTCTTGATTTTATAAATTGTTTTTCGAAGCCATCTTTAGATTCCTTTACTGCACAATATTTATCTACTAAAGTTATAATCCACCCTTCTTTAGTTTTTGGTGGTTTTGGAGTAACTGGCCACATATGATTTTCGATTATATCTTTTTCAGTACTGTTCATTTCAAATATTTCTTTAGCTTTATTATATGCAACTTTTCCATGTGAAAATGCATGCCATCTATGAGTAGTACTAGATTCTCTCCAATCATATAAAAACAAATCGTGAACCATTCCAGCTCTTGCTGCAGATTTATAATCTAAATTTA
>Ga0129306_1002000_pt1 | contig 19920 bp, 31 predicted proteins | sample P827metagenome_FD_94438 | JGI IMG/M metagenome (GOLD analysis project Ga0129306, IMG submission 94438) | Capybara group fecal microbial communities from Wisconsin, USA - P827 metagenome | ecosystem: Host-associated > Mammals > Digestive system > Large intestine > Fecal | place: USA: Wisconsin... | reverse complement strand
CGTAGCATCTTACAACGCAATTCATGGCACAGACTTCGTGCCGACAGACATCACACAATTAAAAGGTGAAGACCTTGGAATCGTGGACACGGATAAGTACATTTACTTACTTACTTACTCATTTCCCTGTCAAAGTTTATCGGTGGCAGGATTGGGACACGGTATGGAAGAAGGTTCGGGAACACGTTCTTCTCTTTTGTGGGAAGTAAAAAGGCTTTTAACGGAAACAAAGAATAAGCCACAGATACTTCTTATGGAGAATGTTCCGCAGGTACATTCCGAAGGAAAGAATCTAAAGTCATTCATCAAATGGCAACAGTTCTTGGAGTCCTTGGGATACATAAGTTTTACAGAGGACATCCAAGCAAATCAATACGTAGCACAATCACGAAATAGATGCTTTTGCATCTCATTACTAGGAAAGTACACCTATCACTTTCCGCAGGGCCATACTTGCGACAAGGTCATGAAGGACTACTTGGAAGATGAAGTGGACGAAAAATATTACATTACGTCCGAAAAAGCGCATGAGCTAATCGACAAGTTAGTCAAGGAAGGAAAGATTCCTGTAGACAGACAGACAGACAGACAGACAGACAGACAGTTGAGTTGTCTATCAAACCAAGACCAATCGATAGAGCCAACGCAATCCTTGCAAGAGAAGACAGGGGCATTTCAAGAATCGGTGGTCAAGGATCAGGAGTTGTTGAGTATGGGGTTCTTAACTGATAAACCCCACGAAAGCACGGAAGTATTTTCAGAGGAAGGAGCATCAAGATGCCTTCAAGCAACGGAGAACAAACATCCGCAGAAGATTATACAGGTAAAACGCATCTGATTTTTAGGGGGGGTTGAACCTCATGGAAGATGGGACTTGCAGAACCATCAAGAACCAATACTTCAAAAACTCCACCGACAATTTTCTTTCTCATGGAACATTTGGAGCAACAGGAGTCTTAGAGATTTATGAAATCCGAGATGAGTGAATGCATTGGTGGAATTTCCGACCACAAGTGGGGTGGACAGTACCACCAACAAGACAGAGTTTATTCAATGGGCGATCAGGCACTTGCCCTAAACGCACAAATACCAAGAGGTTCTTATTTATATATGGAAGTTAAAAAACTAGGAAACATATACGGCTTCACAGGCGGCAATTTCGCAGGAAGTGTTTGGGATAAGGAAGGTTGCTCACCAACCATTTCCACCATGCAAGGTGGGGGGCAAGAACCAATGATAGTCCAAACAGTAGCAATGCGAGGAAGGGGCGAACCCGGACACATCAAACAAAACTTAGAAATAAGGGGAGACATAGCCAACACCTTAACGAGTGTAGAGAAGGATAACTTGGTTATGGAGATAAAGATGCCAAAGGAATTAAACAAGTGGGTTTGGGAAATCAACGGAACGAAGTACCTGATCCGCATCAGAAAACTAACACCAAGAGAGTGTTGGAGACTAATGACCTTTTCAGATGAAGACTTTGATAAAGCCGCATCGGTCAATTCAAACACTCAGTTATACAAACAGGCAGGAAACGCAATAGTAAAAGACGTTATTGCAGACATAATACGTCAATTAATGTAGGAGAGCTTATGCCAAAGGTAACTTTGAATCCTATGCAAAGGAAAGCATGGGAGATAGAAAGATACATTCTAGGAGAAATGAAACTCCGTCATATAACTCAAAAAGACCTTGCAGACGCATGGGGCATAAGTCAACCTGCGGCAAGGTATTTAATCCACAATGCGATGAGCATTTCTTATTCACAATTATTAACCATATTTAACGTCCTTGAAACATCGGATGAGGACAGAAGGAGACTAACCACATTATGAAGAAGGTTATAGGGGCATTATTGATAATGGCATTGGGGTTAATTTTAGTGCAGCCACCACCTGTGGAAGCAGAACCCATTGTGTTAAAAGAGTATCCTCTGTTAGTCCGGGCAGAACCCATATTAATAGAAGAAACTCCGACACCGACATCAAGTGAGTTTAAGCCTTATGAGTTTATTCCCTTAAGCGATGACTTGCAGATTCACTTAAATAGGAAGTGCGAAGAAATGGGAATCGACTTCTTTCTAAGTGCCGCACTAATGGAATCGGAATCTTCCTTTATAGAAGATGCGATATCAGAAGACGGAAAAGACATAGGACTGTTTCAGATCAGGGCATCCGTATGGCAGAAACACTTTGAAGAGATGGACTTGGACATACATGAACCCACACAGAACATAGAGTGCGGACTTCATATATTAAAAGACCTATTGGATAAGTATCCTGTAGAAACGGCTCTCCAATGTTATAAGTGCGGAGAGACAAGAGGACTAGAGCTTTTAAGGGAAGGAATCAAACTAAGTGTTATTGATGACATCTTGGCAAGACAAAAAGAATGGCAAAGAAAAGAGCCGCAATAAAGCGACTCAATTCAAGAAAAAGATGTTTTTGCTTACGTCTTAATTAATTATACCATGAAAGGCTAAAAAACTCAAGAAAAATGGGACTTTGGGAGTCCCTAGAGTTCTTGCTAAAAGTATTAACTATTCGACCAAGGAGACCATATGCCATACATCGAAGAGGTATGTGTAGCAGGGTCGACTGTCGAGGTATCTAAATACTATTCCTACCGGGTACATACAAAGGGTGAAAAGAGACTGTCATCGGATAAAGAGACATCCGATGCACAAAAGAAGATAAACCAAAGACGAGCAGGGATTAAGTTACGCAGGCTCATGAACAACAATTTTGAAGATGGGGATTACCTGATCCGATTGGATTTCCACGAAGTACATCCCGAAACGTCTGAAGAAATGCAGAGCTTAATGAGTAACTTCATCCGAAGACTCAAGCGAGAGTACCAAAGGACAGGGGTTGACCTTAAATATATATACGTCAAGGAGTTGGGAAAACGTGGTGGAAGACATATCCACTTGATGGTGAATAAAAACTCCGCAGACATAATCAGAAAATGTTGGGGATATGGGGGCATACATATAGACCCCTTAATAACAAACGGCCAATATCGAAAGATAGCGGAGTATTTCATCAAGTATGCCGCCAAGACTGAAGAGACCGAAGGAAAATTAGTCGGTAAACGTTGGTACGCATCACGAAATTTAGTACCACCGAAAGTCCGCAAAAGAGTAATTGCATCCCACACATTCCAAAACAAGGTCAGGGTATTAAACGGATATTACCTCGATGAAGACACCGAGCGACACGGAATATCAGAATCAACAGGATATGAATATTTTTCATATACATTAATCAAAGTTAGACCACCAACAAGGAGAAAAAGAGATGGGTAAAATTCAAGCAACAGGCGTATGCCACTATTGTGGCTCTGTCAGATTAGTAAACGTGACAGAAGAAAAAGAACAGAAAGAATTGGATTTAATCGCAACCAAAGAATGTGATTGCGAGAGAGCGAAGTTCGAGCGAAACAAAGAAGAGCAATTGGAACTTGCAGAAGCAAACTTAAAGCTCCTGATCGGAGACAAATGTCCCAAAGCGGTAGAAGGACTAACAAAGGTTGTTCCGTTCATCCAAGACTACGTCTTCACAGAAGTAACGGTTAAGTTAAACGAAGTATCCAAAGTACAGATGAAGATGAACGATAAAGGTTCAATCGTCATCAGTAAAACAGACACAATCAAAGACACGATAGGAGATTAACCATGGAAGTATTAACAAACAGAGAAATCGCAGAGCGTTATAACGCAATGCCATCACCCGATGAAAACGAAAAGTTGGAAGTATTATCCCAGGCCACAGAGATATCAAAGGACACCTTGAGAGTCATCATCGAGAACGAGAACAGAAAAATGTTTGAGCAGAAACTCGAAGAGAAATCTGAGGTCAAGGCAGCAGACGTATCGGACTTAAAAACCTTTGTTCCCGGAACAGCGATTTATAAGCTCATCGAAGAAAGACTTGAGACCCTTGACCACGTAATCAAGAACGCAACGAAAGAATATAAAGAATTGGCAGGATTCATCAATGGACGTTGAGCAACAGTTTCTTGAGATGTGGAATTCCGGGGTAAGGGCGGTAGATATCATGAACAAACTTGATTGTGATGAAAACTACCTCACCCACTTAAAGAAAGTGACACACGCAGCACCACGAAGAAACCGAGATGTTTCGAAACAAAAAAGCAATCGAGTGTGGGACATGGTCACACGCAGAGTCCCTGTCGAAGAAATCATGAAAAAAGAGAGCGTGAAGTTACCGTACATCCAAAACATCATTTACAAGCATGGACACACAATGAAAGACTTCTATGTCCGTAGACGAAAACTTGAAGACATTGAACCACCAAAGAACGGAGTCAGATGCACACCATGCGTAATGCATAAGTGCATTTACGGAACATCAAATTGTTGTATGTACTTGGACATCATGAAACACAGAAGACCGTGTCCTTCAAGTGATTGCACTTGTTTCAAACAAAGGCCCAAAAACTTCAAACAAAAGAGTTACGAAGGGAGAACGGAATGAATAAACAGAAACTGATAATCGTGCAAGGAATCTATGAATCAATTCAAAATGCAAAGGGTGCGTTGAGAGAATTTGCTCACAAGCATGAATCATGTGTTACAGGAGTTGATTACAACAGACAGTATGTGCAGATAGGAGACTTGGAGTTCTATTTCTTAACCATAGGGCAAGAGGTAACTTGGGGTCAAGGCAGGACGTATGTATACAAGAACGAATTGTATCATAGCGGAATAAAAGTTAAAGAAAGGTGAGAACCATGAGAAAGATACATTGGGAAATGATAGTAGTCATGTTAATTGGCCTGGCCATGTATGTAATGTCAAGGGAGATGATGTAATGACCAAAGCAGAAGCATTTAAAAAGTTAGAAATGACAGTTGGCGGATATCTACTAAGCGGACACGCAGACGATAGCACCTGCGGAGAGTGGCGAGAGATTCTCGAAACGCTAAAGCAAGATCAGGCAGCAGACCTTTGTGAAGATGCCGTAAGCAGAAAAGAGACACTTGACATGGTACAACGTTATCAAGAGAGACTAAAGAGTTATATCGGTACTCCTGATGATTCGATGGAGAACGCATGTGAAAGAGGACTTCTTCTAAGCATTCAGAGAGGGATTAAACGATTGCCACCCATAACACCAACAAGAGAACACGGAGAGTGGAGAGAAACAGGCGAAACAATCTTAACGTTCATGGGAACACTACTCTTTGAATGTCAATGTAGCAAATGTAAAGGCTTGGCCTTTTTCAGAAAAGAGAGTTTGGAACACAAGCTTGTAGGCGCAGATTTCTGTCCGTGCTGTGGAGCAGACATGAGGAAGGAGCAGAAATGAGCGACTTAAAAGGATATAGATGCCCAAATTGTGGGCAGATGCTTCCAATATCACGAAGTGGAATCTATACCTGCGAATATTGTGGAAGCCAATACAAGGCCGAAGACGAATACGGAGTTTTGAAGATTGAACGTCTTCCGTTCAAAAGCATTCAGCTTACGCTTCAAAAAAGAATAGCTCTTGAATATCTCATAGATAGACCACAAGAGATACTTGAATACTCACTTGAAGAGATGGCAAAAGAAATGGCGCAAAAACTTCTTCCATACATGGAATATGACATAGCTCAAGACCCTCTATGTATGGATTGCCGCATGAGAGGAAGAATAAGAATAGCAATTCCTGAGAGAAACCCCATTGAAGCAATACAAGCAATGTCGGAAAAGGTTTTAGTCGAAGAGGTAGCAATCGGAAATGGCTGCCCAATAAGGAGATGACGAAATGAGCGACTATTTTCACAAAATTAAAGTATCCAAGATAGATGCATCAAACCTAAAGCTTGTAGACATAGACACAAACAAGATGGCAGCAGACTTTAGAAAAATGCATCCGCAGATTGAAGTAGTTATTCAGATAGACAAAGAAATGTATAAAGAGATAGCGGAATTCAATGAAGCGGCTCTTAATCATTCAAATCCTTTAGACAGACTTATATATCGAATCAAGAACGGCACGGTTCTCCCGGAAGGACATGGAGACTTAAAGGATGTAAGCAAAATCAATTATCAGGCAGGAGTCTTTGTTGGAAGTGAAGGCCCATTACCTGTTATTCACAAAATTGCAACAATCGAAATGATTAGGGATTGGTTGCCGACCATTGTGGCAGCAGATGTAGAAAGCGAAGGTGAAAGCAAATGAGTATGTTTGACAATCACGAAAAGGACAATTTGTTTGATGAAGCAAGTAGATTTTTGGAGACACACACCATATCGACATTGCTATACATTATCTACACAGCAATCAGATACAAACTAGGAGAGGATATGGAATGAAAACAGGAGCGCAAATAGTATTAGGTATTGTCGCAGGAATAACCATAGTAGCGACAGCAGATAACATCCGAAAGATTTTGAAAGATCAGGCAGACTTAAAGAAGCAATTGAAGTCCTTGGAAAAAGAAAGCCTTTATAAGCAAATTGAAGCAACCTTTGCAAAACAAAAGAGAGGAATCGACCATAGCCCGGATAAAAAACGTAATGAGTTGATTTTAAAAGGATTCGAATTGGCAGAAGAAACTGTAGACGAAGCCTTTGGACATCCATCCGTTAGATGGAGAAGACTTAACCCGAAGGATTTCTATAGTGAAGAATTGTTAAATAACGTAGCAAAAGGCACTATGCCAATAATATACCCTAGAGAGGAACAGAAATGAAAAAATTTGCAAGGTTAAAACATTTCAAAACAATCTGTCGGCATAAAGCTGTGGTGTATCGAGAATGCAAAGCTTGTGGAATTGCATGGCAAGGAATTATTCATGACTTATCAAAATTCAGCAAAGCCGAATTTTCAGCTTCAGCAAAATACTTTCAGGGGGACAAATCCCCAATAGATGCTGAAAAAGCCGAAGTTGGATACTCAATGGCATGGCTGCATCACAAAGGATGCAACAAACACCATTGGGAGTGGTGGACAGATTTTGACAGCAACGGAAGAGTAATAGCAAACAAAATCCCCTATAAGTATGTTGTTGAGATGGTTTGCGATTGGATTGGCGCAGGAATGGTTTATAGCGGTGAAAAATGGATGCAGGAAGAACCATTAAATTATTACAACAAAGTAAGAAGTGGCCGCCACTTCCATGCAGACACCGAAAGATTGTTGATTGTAATGCTTACGGCAATAAAGGACAAGGGTCTAAGTGAGTTTCATAAAATGGCAAGGTGCGAAGGTGAGTATACGTATTTTGAATCGATTTATAGACAGCCGTAAGGAAAGAAAAAGTGAGGATCAGGAATGAAATACATATGGTTAATCATTTTAATAATTGCATACGCATATGCATGGTGGAACGCATTTAAAGACATCAAGTATTGCTACAGACATTTTAAGAGACCATTTGAGCATTTAGCAGATTGGGTACAGATGTTTATAACAGCGCACATAGTGATTTTGATATGTGCAAGTTTCATTGAATGGTTGGGAGCGAGGTAAAGCATGGCTGAAATAAAAATTAACCCGGAAGAATTATCAAAGAGTTTAAAAGAAAAAATTTTTAACGCATCATACATAGACCGCTATCCTTCGGGTAGAGAAGAAACCACTTCAGCGGTTATGTATAGGGGCAGAGAAGCGGTAACACAAGCAATTGATTCATGGATAAACGAAAACCTGATCTCTATACAAACCGAGATATCATCTCTTGAAGCAAAAATATATGCGTATGAAGCCATCATTGCAAACAGTAACTTCAAAGCAGCAATTGTGAAAGAGAAGAAAGATGAAGAGCAATTGTACCCGTACATGAATAGCATCAATGCAAACATGGGAGAGTTTCGACTTATTTCTGCTGAAATCGAAAATAAACTTGGACTTCTCATGACAAATCTCGACATCTCGTTAAACGAATTAAACAAAGACATACAGGAGTTGAAGAACAAATGAAAGACTTTTTCATATCGTTTGGATTAATGATGATTCTCTTTATCATAATCATTTTCTGTGAGTTATGCGAGGACAAGAAAGATGAATAGAAGGCAGAAGAAGAAACAGGCAAAGAGAAGAGTAAGTTTTGCAAACTTAACAACATTGGTAACTTTAACGGAGCTACGGAAGATTAAGAGAATGAAACACGCAGATCAGGTTGAATTCGTGTTTGATAAGATTCACGGAATCAGATAAGGAAGGCGGTAGCAAATGTTTTGTCCAAAATGCAGAGAGAAAACAGTTGTAATAAACAGCCGGGAAACAATAAACGGAGTGCGGCGAAGAAGAGAATGTCCAAATTGCGGACTCAGATTCACCACAAAAGAGTTGGTATGGTTGGAAGAGATGACGGATTGTGAAAGCCGACTCAAAAGAAAAGTCGCATTGTTACAAGCAAGTTTAAACAGCATGAAGGATTTATTAGGGGAACACGATGAGCAAAGCACTAGAGGATGTGATTAACGAGTTATACGGATTGGCTTTAGACCTGTTACATCAAGGACAGGAAGAAGAAGCACTTAAGTTAGCAGCTCTTATTGGGAAACTTTCGGGGGGTAATCAAATGAGTTTTTATGGGGATCAGGACGTTAAATGTCCGTTCTATTCAAAATCAGATATCGCATCCATAAGCTGTGAAGGTGTTGAAAACAACATGGCCACTAAAAACATCTTTAGATTGCCATCGGGTGCGATGCTGAAAGAAGATAAAGACAAGTATATGTGTAAGTATTGCAATTGCGACTACGAAAAATGCCGAGTTTACAAGATGTTGATGGCAAAATATGAGTAAGAAAAGTCCCTTCGGGGACTTTTTTTAATAGTCATAAGAAATGAGTGGATAAGTAAAGCGAACCGGGTGATAACCCACCACTAGATGTGGAAAAGTGCATAAATACAACATATTGCGGTGAAAAAGTGGTGTGGGTAGAAAACCGAACAAACCAAAAACTACAATTAAACCATGCAGACGAATAAACAAGAGGTTTCGCATACCTCAACAGGCAGAAAGCCGATAAATTGGAAAAAAATTAAATCAGAATACTACAAAGGTTCTTCGATGACTTCTCTGTCAGAGACCTATCATGTCTCAAAAAGCACGATTTCCGTAAGAGCAAAGAAGGAAAAGTGGCAAGAAGGCAGGGAAAAACGCAATAAAAAAATCGAACAAAATGTAGAGAAAGAAATTATTGCGAAGAAAACCGAGTATGAACAAGCCTTTTTAAGTGCCTTATTTGAGTTAACCACCAAGACGATGGAAGGCATCAAATGTTGTGCGAAGAAAGACTCAAAGTCCTTAAGAAACTATGCATCAATTCTAAAAGACCTAAGAGACATTGGTGTATATCGTTCTAACCTCGATGTCGAAGAGCAGAAAGCACGTATTGAGAAGCTAAACAGGGATGTCGAGAAAGACACACCCGGAAACACTGTATTTGAATTGGAGTTGTCGGATGAGTACACGAAATAATGTGACAAAAATACTTCTCCCAACACCTACAGAGAAGCAGAAAATCCTTCTAAAAGAAACGCACAGACACGTTGGATATGGCGGGGCGAGGGGTGGCGGCAAGAGTATGGGTGTCAGAATGAAGTCAACAATTCTTGCAGGTGCGTATCCGGGAATCAGGGAAATGATTGTCAGAAAGACATATCCCGAATTATTGGCAAACCACATCTTACCCATGATGGAGATGCTTCATTGCGGAAACAATAATGGCTTTTGCCGATACAACGAAGCAAAAAAGATGATGATATTTGCCAACGGCTCATACATCATGTTTCGATATTGCGATAGTGAAAAGGATGCAGATAGATACCAAGGAACAGAAGTAGACGTTTTGTTTTTGGATGAAGCGACAATGCTTACCGAGACACAGATAAAGAAGTTAAACACCTGTGTGAGAGGTATCAATAATTATCCCAAGAGGACATATTACACTTGTAACCCCGGTGGAGTAAGCCACGGATACATAAAACGTCTTTTTATAGACAGAAAATTCAAGGACAGAGAGAAACCTGAAGACTATGCCTTTATACAGAGTTTGGTAACAGACAATGAACCACTCATGAAAAGTCAGCCTGAATACGTTGCAGAGCTAGAATCTCTTCCACCTGCTTTAAAGAAAGCGTGGTTAGAAGGCAGATGGGACGTATTCGAAGGAGCATACTTCGAAGAATTCAGAGAGACACCCGATGCCGAAAAGATTGCGGCAGCAGGTCTAACCGAAGAAGAAGCCTTGATGCAAAGACGTTGGACTCATGTTATTAAGCCGTTTGACATTCCACCCGATTGGAAAATCCTAAGAGGATACGATTGGGGATTCGGAAAACCTTTTTCATGTGCGTGGTATGCATTATCACCCGAAGGCAACGGCCCTATGAACGGAGTTCTTTACAGAATCCTTGAATTGTACGGATGTACAAGCACACCAAACGAAGGTGTTAAGTGGACTAACAAGAAACAGTTTAAAGAGATAGCACGAATAGAGAATGAACATCCTTGGCTCAAAGGCAAAAGGATTCTAGGAATAGCAGACCCTTCCATATGGGATGGCTCACACGATGCAAACGGTGTATCACCTGCACAAGAAGCAGAGAAAAGCGGACTGTGGTTTGAGAAGGGAAACAATGAACGTATTCCCGGATGGATGCAAGTAAGAGAGCGAATGAAGTTTGATGAAAACGGATACGCAAAGCTTTACTTCTTCGAAAATTGCAAAGCAATCATCAGAACCATGCCTTTGATGATGTATGACGAACACATAGTGGAAGACCTAGACAGCGACCTAGAAGACCATGCCTGTTTAGTGGGAGACACACAAGTTCTCACAGATAAGGGATATAGGTGTTTCAAAGAATTAGAACAGGAAGGATACGTAATATCTCATGATGGGCAAAAACACAGATATAAAGATTGTGGCATAACCAAGCGCAAGGTAGAAGTGTTCGAAGTCGAATTAGAAGATGGAACAAAATTCAGAGGAACACCTGATCATCCAATAATGCTATCTGATGGAACATGGTGTCCCATATCTAAACTTTTAGGGAAGGATGTAAAAACATGGAAGTCATAGTAATATCGCCCAAACATCAGATGTTCAATGGAGAAAATTTTTATTTGTGCGGAAGTTATTATCAACACAATGGGAAAAGACTCCATAGAACAGTATGGGAATTTCACAATGGCGAAATACCAAAGGGATATCACATACATCACATCGATGGAGATAGAAATAATAACAGCATCGAGAATTTGCAGATGATTGAAGGGAAAAAACACGGACATCTTCATGGCAAAGAAGAAGCAAGAATAGAAAAGTCAATGGAGAATATGAAAAAGGCACAAGTTGAAGCCAAGAAGTGGCATGGCTCACAAGAAGGATATGCTTTTCACTCTCAATTAGGCAAAAAGAATTTTGAAAACCGCACACCGATAACGTACAAATGCACTTATTGTGGCAAGGAATTTCAAAGTAAGCGTATTTTTGGCGAAAATAGCAACCATTTTTGCCATCAGAATTGTAAGGCAGCTTTCAGAAGGAGAAGAGTTAGAAATGAAGGTAAAAAGTGTTAAGCGTGTAGGAGAGGAAGATGTTTATAACATGACTGTCGAAGACACGCATGACTTTATCATTCAAGGTGGAGTAATTTCCCACAATTGTGATGACCTTCGATACGTATGTATGTATTCACCCACACCACCAAGAATCATTCAGGAAGAAGAAGTACACTTCTTCGACCCATTAAATCAATATACAAAATCCAAATATTAAGGGGGTTTATATGGCTAAGAGACAAGCACAGAGCTTAGAAGCACAAATTGCCCAAGCAGACATAGACAGAAGGGCAGCAGAGATGGCAATGCCTACTCCACAGGAGATTAAAGACAAAATCACGGATCAGGAAGTGATGAAGGCAGCAGAAATATTGAGAAAGTACAAGGAAGGCAAAGCACATCTTGAAAACAAAATCATTGCAAATGAACAGATGTGGAAGCTCCATCAATGGGAAGAGTACAAGGCAAAGGTTGATAAGAATTTCAAACCCAAGACAGCATGGCTGTGGTCAAGCATCATAAGCAGACACGCAGATGTCATGGATTCTTATCCTACGTGTAACTTTAGACCTAGACAGGAAGATGATAAAGCCGAAGCAAAAAGATTATCGTCAATTGTTCCTGTCATCTTAGAGCAGAACCACTACGAAGAAACCTACTCAGACGTTGCACTTTATATGTTAAAGCAGGGCGGATGCGTACAGGGAATCTTTTGGGACACAAGTAAGCTTAACGGACTTGGAGACATTTCGGTTAAGAAAATTGACCTCATCAACCTGTTTTGGGAACCGGGAATTACCGACATCCAAGAGTCAGAAAACCTCTTCAACACAGAGCTTGTATCAAACAGAATCCTTGAGCAACGTTATCCACAATGTGTGGGTAAACTTGGTGGACAAAGTATTTCCCTGGCCAAGTATCTGTACGATGACAACGTATCCACAGACGGAAAATCGGTTGTAGTGGATTGGTATTACCACACAGAGTATAACGGCAAGAAAGTTCTTCAGTATTGCAAGTTTGTAAACAACATTGTGTTGTACGCTACCGAGAACGATACGGAAGTACCCACGGCAGATGCAATAGACCCGGTAACACAGCAACCTATAAAAGTACCCACAGGCCCTTCAATGGCAGAGAGAGGACTGTATGACCACGGATTGTATCCATTTGTTTGTCAGGCATTATATCCCATTGAAGGCTCTATCTGTGGTTTAGGTGTCATCGATGTAGCAAGAGATGCACAAATGCAGATAGATGTAATGAACCATGCGGTAACAAGCAACACAGCACTTGGAGCAAAGCCAAGATACTTTTCAAAGAACAATGGCGCAATCAACATGGAAGAATACACGGACTATGAGAAAGACATAGTCAACGTAAGCGGAAGCCTTGATGAAACAAACATCAGACTCATCGAGACTAAACCTTTGTCACCGACTTATGTAGATGTCTTAAGCCAAAAGATTGATGAGTTAAAGTACGTAACCGCAAACCAAGATGTAAATAACGGTGCCGCACCCAATGGAATAACAGCAGCATCCGCTATTGCAGCCTTACAGGAGACAAGCGGTAAGGTATCAAGAAACTCAAACAAGGTGTTCTACAGAGCGTTCAGGGAAGTATGTTCTCAGATAGTTGAGCTTATCAGACAATTCTACGATGTACCTAGAACCTTCAGAATTGCCCCGGACTCAATGGGAGAAGAGTTTGTTCAGTATTCAAACGCAGGACTCACACTCCAAACTCAGAATTTGGTTGGAATGCCCATGGGCCTTAGAAAGCCTGAGTTTGATATAAGCATCACGGCAGAAAAGGCAAATCCTTACAAGAAGATGGAGCAAAACGAGTTAGCACTTAACTTTTATAACCTTGGCTTCTTCAATCCTCAGATGTCGGATCAGGCACTTGCTTGTTTGGAGATGATGGACTTTACAGGCAAAGACGAAATCATGCAGAGGATAAGGTCAAACGGAACGCTTCTTGAGATGTTAACACATTTTCAGCAGGTGGCTCTCACATTGGCACAGAAGTACGAACCAAAGCTTGTACCCGATTTGGCAAACATTGTAATGGGTCAGGGCGGTCAGCCTTTACCTTCCGGGGAAGAAGTTGATTTAGAAACCAATGAAGAACCCACACACATGGCGAAAGCAAGAGAACAGGCAAGGGAGACAACACAGGCAGAATGATAAACATAACATTTACAGACAACGAGAAATCAGAAATCGTCCTTGAGATAAAAGGACACGCAAATTATGGAGAAGAAGGCAAGGACATTGTATGTGCAGGTGTATCGACATTGTTCTACACCTTGGCAAACGTCTTGGAAGACAACAAGAAGATGCTTAAGACCCTTAACTACGAAATGGAGAAGGGAGAAGGCACACTCTTGGTAACTCCCAAGGAAGAATACCAAGGAAACGTACAGGTCATGCTGTTAACCGTTCTCACAGGATTCAATTTAATGGCTTCAAACTATCCACACAACGTAAAGCTAGTTGTCGGAAGACGAGTAGAAAAGGGTGTGGGTAGAGAAAAAGCATAGACAAAAAGTAACATGATTATAGAGCCGTTCACTATACGAACAGAGACCAAGAAAGGAGCGCATATGCTCAAAGAATTTGACATTCAGTTGTTTGGCGAAGGCGGTGGAGAAGGTTCTTCAAGCGCAGAAGGATCAGGAAGCACCGAATCAGCCGTGGTAGACAACGCAGCAGGAGAAGAAATACCTGCCTTTATCCCTGAAAAGGCAAAGGACATCTACAGAAAGGCAAAGAATGCAGAGCTTCAAAAGCAGAAGAATTTGAAGCCGAAGGCAGCAGAAGTCCACGAAGAGTCGAAACCACCGATTCAAGAATCCTCACACATACCATTTGAAGACTTGATTAAGTCTGATGAGTACAAAGAGGAACACAAAGCCTATATGGACAAGACCATAAGCAATAGGCTCAAGAAGTACAAGGACATCGAGGCCAAGGATTCAAAGATGAGTCAGGTATTATCTGTGGTAGCGCAGAAATACAACCTAGACCCATCAGCAGAAGACTACCTAGACAAGCTAACGGAAGCGGTCAACGCAGACGATGCCTACGTAGAAAATTATGCGATTGAGCATAACCTTTCAAACGATGAAGCACGTAAGCAGATTGATATGCAAAGAAGGCTTGATGCCTACGAAGCAGATAAGAAGGCAAGAGAGGAAGCGGCAGAAAAGAATGCCCGAACCCAAAGACTTGTCGAAGCTGCTGCAAGGGCGAAAGCGGTTTACCCGGAATTCGATTTGGAGAAAGAGATGCAGAATGAACGCTTTGTTCGTCTGTGTCAGGCAACAAACGAAGACGTATTGGCCGTTTACCAAGTAGTACATCATGATGAGCTTATGCAAAGACAAGGATTGGCAATCTCACAGAGAGCATCTCAGCAGATAGCGAATGCCGTTGCATCGAATTTCAAACGTCCTGTCGAAAATGGTTTATCCTCACAGGCTTCAGCAATCGTAAATCAAGATTTCCGACATATGAACCTAGCTCAGGTCAGGGCATATGCGGATGAGCAAAGAAGAGCGAGGAGAAACTAAAACATCTCCTTGCGAAAGGAGACCATTATGAAGAAATTTAACTTACAGCTTTTTGATTGGACAGTACGCACAGACCCCGGAACACTTGAAGTTAACCCTGTTAACAGAACAAGTGACAACACAACAGGTAACGATTTCTCCCCCACAATGAAGACCTTCTACGATACTTCTCTCTTAGAGAACGCAAGAGAAGCATCAGTCTTCACTCAGTTGGGTAAGAAGCAGCCTATGAAGGGCAACAAGGTTGAATGGAGAAAGTTCAACACCTTCGAAAAAGCTCTTGCACCTTTAACAGAAGGTGTTATCCCTGCAGGTAAGACCTTTGGTATGACCAAGATTGAAGCCACCACAACACAGCACGGTGACTACACAGCAGTATCAGACAGACTTGAGCTTGAGTCTTATGACGATGTAATCTATGGCGCATCCGAAGAAATGGGCGCAGCAGGTGGTGAAACCTACGATACCTTAACAAGAAACATCATCGTAGCAGGTAACTCAGTAGCTTATTGTCCTACCATTTCAGGTTCAACAGAGACAGCCGTTGCATCAAGAAAGGCTCTTGATAAGACAGCAACATTGACCCCCAAGATGGTAAACAAAGCTGTTACATGGCTTAAGAAGAACAAAGCACCTAGATTCTCAGGAAACACATATGTAGCCGTTATCCATCCTTCAGTTGCAGAAGACCTTCGTGAATCAGCAGAATGGAAAGAGTTCCACAAGTACGCAGACCTTGACCCCATCTTCAAGGGCGAAATCGGAACACTTCACGGATGCCGTTTCATCGAATCCAACGAAGCAAAGGTATGGAGAGGTGAAGACCTTACAGAAGGTTCAAGATACCTTACTGTTAAGACCGCCATCACACAGGCTTCAGCAACAGTAGCCGTTAAAGAAGCAATCACTTCCGCAGATGCAACAGCACTTGCAGGAAGAACAATCTTTGACGAAGACGGAAACGAATACACAATTTCATCTGCAACATCAGGTGCCGCAGGTAGCGCATCACTTACACTTTCAGCAGCAATCACAATTTCTGCAAACAAAGTGTTAGCACCTACAGGTGGCGCAGCATCAGGTGATTCTGTATACGCTACATTGTTCTTGGGCAAGGATGCATTTGGTGTACTTGAACCCACAGGCGAAAGCTTTGAGATGATTGTAAAGGACAGAAGTCAGATTGGCGGCCCTCTCAATCAGTTCTCAACAATCGGTTACAAGTTTAACCACGGTGCGAAGATTCTTTATCAGGAAAGAATGCTTCGTGTAGAATCCGGTTCATCTTACGCTGATACAGACGAAGAAAACTAAGATCAGGAAGGGGGAGATTCGCCATCTCCCCCTAAAAGGAGAAAAAACATGGCAGACGAAAACAAGAAAGAAAAAGTTGTATCAGAAGATACAAAGAAAGAAAAAAAGTTAGTAGAGAGAACGCTTCCACTTTTGGAAGACCCCAATGCACCACAGGAAGAATACTTCAGCGTTAACTTCAAAGGCTATCGCATTAAGCGTGGAGTAACGGTTAAAGTCCCGGAAGAGTTAGCAGAAGTAATCGATAACGCAGACAAAGGCAAGGTAGCTGCATTAAAGTATGCACAAGAAAAAGCCTTGAGAGAACCTTAAACAATTGGGGGATAGGCTTTAAGCCTTTCCCCCTTTTTTAGGAGATAAGAGATGACAATAAGAGAAGCCATAGACAGAGTAGACACATCAAATCCGAACACAATATCAGAAGAAGAGAAAATCAGATGGTTATCCCTTCTTGATAATTCTATATATACAGACATCTATAAGACACATTACTTAAACCCCTGTGAAGAGAAGAGGACATTTGAGCCTTATTCGGTAGACAACACAGAGAAAGAGTTGTTTGTGCCTTATCCTTATGATGAGTTATACCCGGCATACCTTCAGATGAAGATAGACGAAGCCAACAAGGAAACAGACCGTTATAACAATTCAGCGGTTATGTATAACTCATACTTAGAAGACTACACACACCACTATCACAAGACTCATAGACCCATCAATAGAAACAATTTTCGTATTTGGGGGTAGACATGAATACATATCCTTACTTAAACAGCATCAGAAGATATAAAGAATCAATACAAACCTTCGCAGGCCTAAATCATAACGCATTCTGTTCCGAGGAACAGTTCTACGATATGAAGAATATGTCTACGAAGGATTTTCCATTTGTATCGACAAGACCATTAAGAGGTAAAATCGCACCATTAAATAACCCTTTGGGCCTTATGTCCAAGGAAGAGTTGGTATGGGTTGATGAGGTAACGGAGAATAACGAGACAACAGTCAAATTGTTCATCAACGGAGTAGCAAAGACCACACCCACCTTGGAGAACAGCGAAAAGAAGTTATATAAGATGGGTGCTTACATCATAATCTTCCCGGATAAAGTATGGTACAACACCAAAGACGATACATCGGGAACGATGGATGCAAGTCAAGCATACGAAAGCACATCTATCACCATGACACAGGTAAATGCCAAGGGTGAAAACATCACAATAGATGGCCAGGCCGTAGACGGACATTATAAGTTAAACACCACAGACGGAAAGACCACCTTAATGGTATATTCCGCAACGGCAAAGATGTGGATGAACGTAGCCACTACCTACTTTAAGATTTCGGCAACAGACATGGGAAAGAACTTTGAGAAGGGCGATGGTGTAAAAATAACAGTCGATATGACAGGCATCACATGGGACAGAGGTAATTATATCTTTGTAAACGATGACGGAGATGGTTTAAGGTCAAATAACTTCGCCATTAGTGACAAAGGCGATGATTACATCATCGTAACAGGATTGTTAGATCAGGCAACAAGAACCTTTACCTTCCCCTTATTCAAAGCAGAACGAAAGGCCCCGGACATGAAGCACATTTGCGAATGTCAGAACAGACTGTGGGGATGCTCTCTTGACGGACACGAAGTGTACGCTTCCAAGTTGGGAGATTGTAAGAATTGGAATTGCTTTGCAGGAATATCAACAGACTCATGGGCGGCTACAGTAGGCTCAGACGGAGTATTCACAGGAGCATTTGCTTACATGGGATACCCCATATTCTTTAAAGAGAATTCAATTTTAAAAATCTCCATTTCATCATATGGAGCGCATTCATACAAAGAAATCGAATGTAGGGGAGTGGAAGAAGGCTCAGACAGAAGCTTAACTCTCTTAAACGAATTGCTTTACTACAAGGGAACAGACGGAGTCTGTGTGTACGATGGAAACTTTCCTCAGAACATCTCCGATGCTTTGGGAAAAGAAAGATACACAGAAGCCATTGCCGCAGGAGTAAACGATAAATACTACATCTCGATGAAAGATGAGAATAACTCAAAAACGATGTTTGTATTTGATACATTTACAAACCTTTGGTCAAAAGAAGATGCTCTGTATCCAAAGTACATGGTTAAGCATGACGGAGATATTTTCTATATAGATCAGGATAATTATTTGTATTGCATCAACCACACTCAAGGCACAGAGGAACAAACAGTATCTTGGTTCGTGGAGAGTGGAAACATCGGATACAGAAGTGCAGGAAGTAAATCAAGAAGTCTCCCGGACAGAAAGTATTTGGCAAGAATGAACATACGAATGAATTTATACATGGGAAGCCATGCATCATTCTATGTAAGTTATGACTCATCCGATAAGTGGGAATACGTATTTGGAATGAGTGGAAAAGGAATCAATTCATTTGCTGTTCCGATAAGACCACACAGATGCGACCACTTTAAGATAAAGATTGTCGGATCAGGCGAAGCCAAGATTCTTTCAATCACCAAGGAGTATGAGGAAGGAAGTGATGTTTGATGTTATCAACCTTTAATCTTCCGGGGAAGAACGTATCTCCCGACAGACAAATGGCGATGATGCGAACATACTTAACTCAGTTAAAAGACGAGATTGAGTCGGAGTTATACAACGTCAAATGGGAGAACCTTTCAAAACCCCTTCAAGACAAGATTAACTCCCTTGAGAAGTACCAAGCAGACTCTGATGACAAGATAAACTTCATCAAAGCCAATTACGTTGAAGCGGATTACTTGAGTGCAAATTATTTAACCGCATCTCAGATATCAGCAAATTACGCAACGTTTGGATGGGTACAAGCCAATTATGCATCATTTGTATGGGTGGAAGCCTTGGATGCAATGGTGGGTAACCTTAACGCTAAAGCAATCACAACAGATAATTTGAGCGCACAAAGCATTGATGCAGGACAAATCAGATCAGGCACAATTAGTGCTGCAAGAATCAATACACAGTCATTATTTGTAAACACAGGTTCTTCGCTTGAAATAAGAGCGTTGAATGTAATCACAGGAATGATAAACAGCAAATCACTCAGTTGGGTTCAACGTAGCGCAGGTGGATACTATTTAGTTGGTTACGATGGCGGCCCTGCATAAAAGGAGAAAACATGAATTCACTTGATTTAATAACACTTAAGAAAAACATCGAAGACGAATTAAACAAAATCGACATACCTAAAGAAGCACTTAGGCTGATTATCAAAGAAGTATACGAAGACGTAAGTAAAGCAGCACTAAATGAAGCCTTGCAACAGGCAAAAGAAAAAGAAGAGGGGGAGAGCAAAGATGTATTACAATCCGTTGGACACTCTGAAGAAGATTCAGAATGCAAAGAATGAGCAGAAGCAAAACTCAATAGGCAATCAAGGTAAGGTAGGACTACAGGCAGGAGTCATAAAGCCACAGGCTTCACCCGGTATCAATCCTGATTATCAGTATAAGAACAAGG
>Ga0129306_1001997_pt1 | contig 19936 bp, 9 predicted proteins | sample P827metagenome_FD_94438 | JGI IMG/M metagenome (GOLD analysis project Ga0129306, IMG submission 94438) | Capybara group fecal microbial communities from Wisconsin, USA - P827 metagenome | ecosystem: Host-associated > Mammals > Digestive system > Large intestine > Fecal | place: USA: Wisconsin... | reverse complement strand
GTCGAAGTACATGCGCCGCGCGTACCAGTCGCCGCACTCGGGCACGCACTGGACGCCCCAGTGGCAGAATATACCGAGGCGCGAGTCCTCGAACCACGCGGGCGTTCCGTGCTCCGCAAGACTCTCCCACGTCGGCTCGAAGGCCGCGTCGTTCGCGAGCGCCGGCGCGGCAACCGCCGCGGCGAGCGCCACGCCAATGATCATTCCGTTCAGCATTTCCGTCTTTTTCATTTGATTGTGCATATCCCTTGTTTAAGTCAATCGCATACAAACCTGCGCCATTACCGCACGAAGAACGAGATGCCGCCCTTTCTCTTAAGCGTCGCCTTGATGCCTACTGGGATCTGGTTTGCGTCCAGTGTATACTCCAGCGTGGCACCAGCAAGACCTGAGCCGCTTTCGAGGACAGCGCGCGCCGTCTTGATTCCGCCGCCGTGTCCGTCGGAGTTGTAGACCGGCCAGCTGACGAGAGGCATCTCGCTTCCGCCCGACGCGCCATCCGACGCGTAGAACGGAGAATCGGGCGATACGGCGAACGCGACGGACGATGCGGAGGAGATGGCAGTTTCGCCGCACTGCCAGTAATAGTCGCCCAGCATCTGGTAGGCCTCATTATACGTCTTGCCTTCCCAGGCGCGTAGCGGCGCAGCTGAATAGCCGCCTTCCGGAACAATGAATTCGAATACGGGCATATTGCCATCGTTGTACTCGTTGATGGACATGATCTCGTTGCGGACAATGAACGCCGGTGCGCTTCCGCGGAACGTCACGCCCTTCGGCGCATACGCCTGCGGATTGCCGTGCTGCGCGCCGCGTCCACTGCATCCAATGCGGAATCGTGGCGCCTTGATTGTGCCGGCGCAGTCGATCCACGCATTCCTGCCGTTAAGAAAGAGTCCGTACCACTCGTTGCCGTCGCCCGTACCAACATCCAGCGTGCTGCCGACATCGACATGGATGGATGCATTTTCTCCACAAACATAAATCTGCCACAGGGTGGAACATTCCGCACCATTGGATAACGTGAGTGAAGTATTATTTCCGACAGAAAAGCTGTCTGAAGTTAAACACATAGCCTCGAACGTCACATTCTTATTCGTACCAAACCTAAACTTCGGGCTGTCTCCGCCAGAACACAGAATACCAGACTTCGTGGCACCGTTGCCTTTAAAGGTAATGGTCTGTGCAGATTCATTAGCAATCCAAAGCTGGCGGACGGAATATATGTACGACAGCGACACTTCGACATTGTTCGCGTCGTTGAACGACACGTTCGCGGAACCCTTGTCGAGATAGCCGGGATAACCGAGATGCCTCTTGCCGTCGTTGGCCCAGCAGTTCCAGTTCGCGGGATCCTCCCAGAGCTTTTCGCCAGTCGCGTCGGCCTTCCAGCCGTATCCGGCGTTGTCGTTCACGATGAGCTCGCCGATGGCATAGTCGTTGCCCTTCTTCACGTAGAAGACGGCCCTCGCGCCGAACACCGCCTCGACGGTCTGCGTCGCCTCCCCTTCCTCGACCGTCACCGTGTATGTCGTCGCATTCTCGAAGTCGGGCTCGACTCCGGGTCCGACATAGACGACGCCGAACGTGACGCTTTCGTCGTCGGAAAGTCCGGCACCCGACGCCGTCAGCACGATTCCGGTTTCGTTCGTAACACCAGAGACCCTAATATCAGGCTCACAGTAACCATAAAACTCGATTTCGGACAGGTTCCCGTTCTCAGACTTTATATAATAACTGCGATACGCCTGAGCAGAGCTGATGGTTACATCTATCCATTTGTCAACGTGTTCGCCGATTGATGGAATGGGTGAGCTCAATTGTTCGTCAACAACATCATCTGCCGTTTTCTCAAGCGCCGACTTACCCTTATTCGCTCCATATACTACAGCATTTGTTGCGCGTCTACTGTACTCTCCTGGCCGAGTATGCACAAGCACGTGATCCAACTTAAAACGCGCACACCCAAAATCTACTCCGATCTTTGCCCATCCGTTCAAATCCGGAAACGTCGTCGTGTTGCCATCGAACGCATTTGTGGCAGGAGTATACCAGTCCGCATCGGTAACCCCAGTCCAAAAGATAGAATCGCTACTCGCAGGCAGGATAGCACAACAACGGCCTACGACTACGGCGGAATACCCAACTGCATCGCTAGAGCTGGCCTTGAGCCTGAAATAAACCTTCCGCCCCAGGCTCTGGAAATCTCGCGTGTAAGCCGCGTCCACTGGCACATCGTCAAGCTTTGTCCAAGGCCCAAATGGCGACGACGCGCTCTGCAACTCAACCGTCGTACCCAATTCCAGGCAGGAAGCAAATGCCCTGACATTCATGCAGCAATCAAATCCTGTACGCTGATGTCCTGAATGCTGATGTTCATCAATGACAATCCTTAGACGTTCCAGGTCGTCCTCTGACCAACCATACAATTCAACTTCCCCAATGTTACCATTAAATGCACCGTAATAATAATAAAGCCTGTAAGCGGCAGGCTCCGCAACCGGAAATTCCTGCCACTGATAAATAGTAAAAGCCGTCGCAGGATCCGTGAGCCTGGCACCAAGACTATCGTTCTTCTCGTCATCACCTCCATTCATGCTTCCATACAGCGACACTCCTGTGCAACGTTCAATGGAATTGCCATCTGATCGAGGATAAAACCTTACGAGTGCGACATAGTTTGTTGGAAGGCCAAAATCTATACCCACCTTGAGATGAACACCATTGCCATCTACACCTATGTCTGCATAGCTTCTGGACTCCAGCGAACCATCAAAAGCCAAATTGGCGCTTTCCTGAACAGAGCTCCCCGTCCACCAACTGTTACCCTTGCTGTAAAACGCTGGTAGATATGCGCTGACATTCAATTTCCGAAGGCGGCGAAAGACCTTTACATTTGAAAAATTTGATACTGCCGATTCGCGAATTCCTGCCACGAGGCGATACGAGCACAAACGACCGTATGGTGCAGACTTGTCTATGAAGGAACTCTCATTCGGAGCAACATAGGCAATGTCCGTCCACGCACCGTCTTCCAGCTTGCGCTGAAGCGTCACATGGCAATTGACGGGGCTCCATGTAATAACGGGATAATAGTTTGAAAGTCCGTCACGTGTAACGGAAATCAGATTCAAGGCAGCACTCTCTGGCTCTATGGGGTTTTCAGCCACAACGACATCGGCCTTGGACCAGCCGAACAACTGAATTTCTCCGACATTGCCGTAAAACTCCTTGTCGTGTCCTCCTTCACCCTCATCCCCAGGCTTGCAGGCGTAGTAACAGCGATACGGCATTTCACTTGCAACGCTCAACTCATACCACTTGAACATGGAGATTTCGTGCGGATGATTCTTGTCATAGAAGGCAACAGCGCCAATATTGCCGTAAGAAACTTGAGTCCCGACTTGACCAGCTTCGGTGGAACCGTAGAGACGCAAATAGGAAAGGCGCATCGAATAATAGTCATTCCTGGGGTAGAACCGAACGAATGACACATAGTTAGTCGCAGAACCGAAATCGACGCCAACGCGAGCCAAGCTAGAAGAATCTGGGCAATTGATGTGGTCTGAGTCTTCTATTACGCCAATCCCGCCATCGAAAGCCTTTGCAGCCTCCTCAGCCGAAACGTCATCACAAAACTTTGCATATCCATCCGTATTCAGCCTCCTAACGGAAACAAATTTCACAGCAGTTCCAACCTCTGCTACATCTTTCAGATGATACCAGTATGTCTTGCTTACGTAAACGTTATGATCGGTCCATGTTCCAGTGCCGGCGGGAATCTGTGCTTTTTCTGTCCACGGTCCATTCTCGTTTTCCGCCCGCTCGACCGTGACGGCAGCGGAGCCGTCCCACGTCAGCTTAGCGCTGAGATCGCCGTTGTCGATGTCGGCGTAGTCGACGGAGAGTTCAGGCACCGCCGCCATCGCAACTCCTGCCAGCAATGCGGCAGCTGCCGCGATCATCTTTTTCATGGTTTTCCTCCGTGTTTTCTGTTGATTACATTTTTAGCCGCGAGCGCGCTTTTGACGAGGACTAGCCCCGTCAAAAGCGCGCTCAGGTAGGCAGCGGCATATGTGACGACCGGTTCCAATAACTTCCCCTCCGGCCTTGCCTAAACCCAGATCAGCGGATATAAACTCTGAAAGGACGCACAACGTCGCTCATCAAGTAGCCGTAGAACTCGATTTCGGACATACTCGCGAGGTAGTTGCCCTGATAGTAATAGCAGCGATAGTAGCCAGGCGACTCAACCCAGCGCTCCTGCCATGCTGGAGGCGTATAGTTTACAAATGTCGTAGCCTCCGTGATAGCTTCTCCATTCACTGTATCTGCGGATTCTTCCGCAGCCGTCCGGTTCGACGCAAACACCCTGACATTCGACTTGTCGAGATTGCCCTCCCACTCATGGCGCGGATAGAATCGCACAAGCGCAACCGCGGTCTCACCGTCGGCGAATTCCATTCCGACCTTCGGATCAGCATCATTGAACTTCTTAAGCTCCACATAACCTTCCGTCAATCCGTCAAACGCCTTGTCAAGCGCATGTTCAGGCTTGTCATCATTCGGCCCCTCAGAATTGGTAAAAGCAGTTCCAACCAATCGGCGAAGTCTCACAAACGACTGCACTTCGCTCGTGGTGTTACCATATTTCAGACGATAGAAATATTTTAAACCGTAGCGTTTTACAGAAGAATCTACATAGGAGGATTCGTTCGCCGCTGTGGTCGCAAGCGTACCCCACGGCCCCTCTGCATTGTCAGCGCGCTGAACCTCGACGGCACGGCCGATGGCGTTCCAAGAGAGAAGAGGCTTGAAGTCATCCAGATTGTTCCACACGACCGTAAACTCCAGCGGGGGATTGTCAATATCGGACAAAGTCCAGCCATAGAACTCGACCTCGGATATATTTCCGTGGAATTCTCCGTTTTTCGAGACATAATAACTGCGGTAGTAGCTTGGCGTCTGCACCTGAAGCTCACACCACTCACCTTCCGCAGTGCTGGGGAAGGGATCGGTCAATGCAATTGCCTTATCCGAGGTTGCCCCCTCTTCTGCAGCACCTTTAACACTTCCGTATAGAATGGCATTCTTCATCCTGTACGTCAATGTACCTCCCCTAGGCATTGCGCGAACCAATGCAACGGCGACACTGCGCGATCCGAAATCGACGCCGAGTTTTGCAGTATCCTTGTCAAGGTCCGCATAAGTGGAGGTATCACCGTCGAACGAATTGGACACGGGCTTTACCCAGGTTGTCGCCGTCATCGGCGCATCGGTAAAGAAGGTAACGCTGTCAATAGAAATCCTATGCATTCTTAAGAAGCTCTGCTCGGACGTCACGGACGTGCCGTTGGAGAGGCGGTAGTAGACTTTGCCGCCATAGGGGGCAGTCTCGTCGGTGAACGCGTTGTTCGAAACAACGCCGACTTCCGTCCATTCCCCGTCGGTTCCGAATCGGCGCTGGACTGCAAGGCCGTTGGCATTGCCGTTAAACGTGAACACGGCGTACGAATTTTCGTAGTCGCTGCGCTCAATCGAAAAAGTGACATCGTCAATTTTGGCCGCCTCGGCAAGATCAGCCGCCGTCCAGCCCCAAAACTCGACTTCGGTGACGTTTCCCTGTGTCGCACCGAACACGTAAATGTAGCGATACGGTGTAGTTGAATCCACATCAACTGAATACCAGGCGAAGCCTGATCCGTCTGCGATATTGCCGTTGACTTCTGAAAAAGTCTGCGAGAGCGCAACTTTTTCAGTAGTCCAATCTTCTATTGCACCGTATACCGCCATGTCGTTGATTCTGTGTTCCATATTTGCACCGGAATCACAACGCGGCACTGCCCGGCAAAAGGCAACATGCCTATCAGCGGCACCAAAATCAATGCCCATTTTGACATCTCTAGAGGAATATTCCGGCCGTCGACCAGGGTCTAGATAATTCGCCTGGCCAAGACCGCCGTCAAACGCCAGCGTCGCAGCCTTACCCCAGGGAGCCCAGCTCTGCCCCCCCTCGCCGTCAGAAAAAATCGCATCGGCGTTTTGCGGACCAATGTACCTCATCGCGACAAGCGGGCTTGAGGCAGTGCCGAAGTCGCCCTCGCTGCTGTCGGGGTTGTCGACAATCTGGTACATGTAGGACCTTGACGGCAAAACGGTCATGTCATAGCACTTTCCGGCCAGCCAGTCGGACACCTCGATATCCGTCCACGTGGAGCCGAGGTCGTGGCTGCGGCGCAGCTTGTAGCTGGCGGTGTTCGCCGCTGTCAGGTCCGTCGCGTCCCAGCTGACGATTACGACCGGAGTGGCTCTGTTCGCCACCTGCGCTTCGTTGTCCATGTCGATTACCGACGTAACCGACGGGACGGCGGCGAATGCGGCGAGCGACGGCGCGAATAAAGCGCACGCGGCGGCCTTTGTTAACAACGACGGACTCTTGCTCATCTTGTTACCTCCATTTTTAACACCCCCACTAGACATTTCCTGTGATAAGTGTGCCTATATTGTATCAAAATGCGACAGGGCGAAACTGCTTTTTCGTCCAAGAAATAGTTATGGAAAAACAACGCCTCCCTTCCCACAGACGGGGGAAGACGTTTTGTTGAGTCGCAGAGGTCGCTGTCTGCGCTCAAGCCCCGATTGTCGTCGCTTCCCGCCCTTCGCCCAACTTTGTCGTTAGGTCACATATCATTCGTGCGGGCGACAATCGGACTTGAGCGCGGCTTGCAGTATCGGAAATGCCGCCGTCTGCATCGTTCCAATATATGCTACAATATGTTTGCGAAAGGAAGCCTCAATGCATCCACTGTATGAGAAAGCCAACAATTTGACGGATGAAGTTATTGCCGCCGCCATTGCCGTTCACAAACACTTTGGCCCGGGAGTCCTGGAATCTATTTACGTAAAATGCCTAGAACAGGCATTGAAAGTCGCCGGACACAAGGTTGAGCGAGAGAAAACAGTTACGATCGCCTACATGGGCACGACTTTTGACGAGAAGCTCAGATGCGACCTTCTCGTGGATGATTGTCTTGTAATTGAGGCGAAGTCTGTTGAGCCGTGCGATCTTCAACGTTTTAGGATGCAGTTGCTTTCATATATGAAACTGTTAGACAAGCCGCTTGACCTGGTGATGAACTTTGGCGAAGAACGATTTGGAAGTCGCGGCATTCGCCGCGTCATATTGAAAGGAGCGGACAAAGGATACGATCCGTTCGTGCCATCGTGAGCACGGTCCGCGGACGATTCCGATTGTCGCCCCGCATAACTGAAGGTCAACGAGATGTCAATGATGAGCTATCGGCGGGGAGGTGACGACAATCGGAATCGGACGCAACATTTGCGGCCTCTGCGACAAAAACAACGCCCCCACTTACAACGCCTAAGTGTACCTCCCGAGGTACATAGCGGGTACCTTGCGAGGTGGGCACAGGGTACCTCGCGAGGTGGGCGTAGGGTACCTCGCGAGGTGCCGGATCTCTTTACCTGACGGTAACGGACGTGCCGCGCGACTTGTCGATCCTCAAGAAGATCGCCGTCGCATTGTTGTCCGCATCGTACCCGTACGTGAAGTCGGACGGCTTCGACGCAGTTGCGTTACGCATCAGCAAGATGCGCGACCTGTCGATTCCGCCGCCGAGACTGCTCGAGTTGTACACCGGCCAGTGGACGAGCGGCATGTCGATTCCGCGCTCCGCAAGCTTTCCGTACACAGGCGAGTCGGTCGAGACGTGGAACGCAACCTTCGCGTCGGACCCGATGATCGGATCGCTCCATCCCTGGTAGTGCGACCCGAACATCTGGAACGCTATGTCGCTTGTCTTCGGACTGTCGGTGCGCACCGGCGGCTCGGCATATCCCTGCTCCGGCACTATGAACTCGAAGACCGGAACCTTCTCGTCCCCGAACGAGTTCATGCACACGAGTTCGTACCTGCACTCGAGAAGCGGACTCTTCCCGCGGAAGGTGATGCCCTTCGGCGCGTAATCATGGACAACCCCGGGCTTGTCGTTGTCATTGGTGACGCCGATTCTTACGCGCGGCGCGGTGATCTTGCCCTCGAGGTCGATCCAGGCGTCCTTGCCGTTCAGCATGAGCCCCCACCAGGCTGCGCCCCTTGAGGTCTCCAGCAAGCTGTCGGCACCGACACGCAGAACAGCGTTCTCGCCCGTCACGTAGAACCACCACGCGACCGAGAACTTCGCCCCATTCGCGAGCGTCATCTCAACATTGTCCTTGAGACGCGTGTTGTTGCATGTGAACGACATCGCGTCGAAGGTGACGTTCTTGTTCGTTCCGAGGACGAAGGTGCCGTTGCCGCAGACGATTCCGCTCGTATCCGCTCCGTTGCCGTGGAAGGAGATCGTCTTCTGCGTGCTGCCGTCGATCCAGAACTCGCGGACGGTGTAAGTCGCAGAAAGCGTGACCGAGACATCGCCTGCATCGTTGAACGACACGTTCGCGGAACCCGTGTCGAGATAGCCGGGATAACCGAGATGACGCCTCGTGTCGTTGTTGTTCCAACAGTTCCAGTTCGCCGCATCCTCCCAACGCCTCTCGCCAGTCGCGTCGGCCTTCCAGCCATATCCGGCGTTGTCGTTCACGATGAGCTCTCCGCTGGCATAGTCGTCGCCTTTCTTCACGTAGAAGACGGCCCTCGCGCCGAACACAGCCTCCACGGTCTGCGTCGCCTCCCCGTCCACGACCGTCACCGTATATGTAGTGGCGTCCGCGAAGTCGGGCTCGACTCCGGGTCCGACATAGACGACGCCGAACGTGACGCTGTCGCCGTCGGAAAGTCCGGCACCCGACGCCGTCAGCACGATGCCGGTTTCGTTCGTAACGCCGGACACGGAAATACCCGCATCCTGCCATCCGTAGAACTCGCACTCGGCAACGTTGGAATATTCGTTGAATCCGGACAGATAGAACGTCCTGTACGCCGTTGCATCGTCGGACATCGTGAACTGGTACCATTTCAATTCCGATACGCCGGAGAATCCGGGGCAAAGCGCTTCATCTCCCGTTGTGACGGCATTCGCTCCTTCTGTTGCTGCATCGTCGTTGCTGCCGTACACGGACACGCCATTCAGCCTGTGCAGGTAATTATTGCGCGGATAGACGCGAACAAGCGACAGATGATTTGTGGCAGCGCCGAAATCAACGCCGACCTTGGAAGGAAGATTGAAGTCGGTGTACGTATTTATATTGCCGTCAAAGGCGACAGGGCCCTTGATGTCATCACTGTCCGCCCAGGGCGTGCCGAAGAAGAAAATCTCCTGACCTTCCGTTGATATCTTTTTGATGCCGGCGCCCCTACACGCATCGGAATACGTGACATCGTCACCAGCCGATATCTTAAGCCTGTACGCAAACGACTTGCCGACGACGGACTCGCTGCCGTCAACGTATTCGGTGGCATCCGCCGAAAGCGCACCTGAAAGATCTTCCCACGGACCATACATGGTCGCGGCGCGCTGCACGACTACCGTCGTGCCTTCCGGAAGGTCGAATCCGTTCCAGACAAGATTCGGACGATAGATTCCGTTCTCATCGGGTGCGTACAACATGCGGACGTGGAGATCGCCGGACGCGGACTCCCCGATGTCATCCGCCGTCCAGCCGTAAAGCTGAAGCTCGGCGATGTTGCCGTAGAAGCCGTTGTTGCTCCAACGGGAGATGAAGTAGGTGCGGTAGGCCGCGGGATTCGCCACCGGCAGGTCGTACCAGCCGAGATATCCGTATTTATCGACGCACGGATCGGTCAGCGCAGTCCCAAAGGAGTCCATATACTCCTCGCCCATGATGCGTTCGCCTGAATAGTCGCTGCCGGAGAACACCACGTCGCGTACGCGCGCCCTGTAGTCCGCGTCGTGACGCGGGTAGATGCGCATATGCGCGACGAAGTTCGTCGCCGCGCCGAAGTCGACTCCGGCACGGTAATGGGAATAGGGGTAATCTCCATACGTGTTAAGGTTTCCGTCGAACATAGCGACGCTTCCGGAATTGTACCAGGTGCCAGGCGGGACGCAATCATCTTCCGTCGGACCGAACACCTGCGCCGTATCGACCTCAAGTCTGCGCATCTTGTATGTCGCAAGAACGTTCGACGACGCGTCATCCGTAACGACGCGGTAGAACAGCTTCGTTCCGTAGGGCACAGAGAGGGAATTGTCTTCTACCGTTCCGACGCCGTTGAGGCCCTCCGCGATAGTCGTCCACGGACCATACTCGTACGTCGCGCGCTGAAGCTTCGCCTTGCCGTTGAGCATGCCTCCGACGACATACGCGACGCGCGGCTTCTCGGGCGTACCGCTGCTCATGTCGAATGACAGCCTGAGCATCGGCTTGACGGGGTCCGCGACGGACGCCGCGGCCTCGATGTCGGAATCGGCCCAGCCGTAGAACTCAAGTTCCACGACGTTTCCGTTTTCTGCCCCGTCAAAATAGTACGCGCGGTAGGCCTTGCTGGCGTCGACGGGGATGCTGTACCACTTGATGGCGGATACACCCTGAAGCGGAAGCGAAAGCTGCGTCCCCGACGACGTCCATGTCTCTACGTCGTTTGTGGTATTGGAATTGAACCCTTCGTCGATGCCGTGGATCACAAGTCCGTTCATGCGCCCTTGGGCGTTATTCACGAAGCGCGGGAAGGCCCTCGCCCATGCGACATGGTTCGTCGCCTCCCCAAAGTCGATGCCGATCTTCGGCGAATTGTCTGGATGGCCGTCGGGATAGGAATCGCGCACCAGATTGCCGGAGAACGCATTGGACGGAGGCTTGCCCCAGTCGGAGACAGTGAAATCGCCGTCGCTGATCACGGTGTATCCATCCGTCGAGAGCTTGCGCACTCCGACAACCTTTACCGGCGCGCCACTGCGCTCGCCATCGGTGACGCGGTACCAGCGAACCTTTCCTGCCGGCACGGGAGTGTCGAGCCAGGACCCAATTCCAGCGGGGAATTCGGCGACATCCGTCCACGGACCTTCATCGCTATCGCTGCGCTGAACCGTTACCTGCGACGACGCGAACCACGAGAGCTTCGGCGAAAGCACGGCGGTACATTCGTCAACCTCCACAAGTTCCGTCTCTACGGCGAATTGCTCGTGCCAGCCATAGAACTCAACCTCGGAAAGATTGCCGTTGGTCGCGGTCAGATAATAGGAACGATATGCCTCAGGTCCGACAACGGGCATCTGGAACCACGCGTTGACATTTGCCCCGACTGCGGGCAGGGGGTCGGTGATGGGGGTGTCCAGATCTGCGTTCGCAGATACCTTCAACGCCTCGCCGCTGCGCATGCTCCCGTACGCAACGGTGCCGCTGACGCGGTCGCTGTGATTGTCCGGACGGGTATGGATCCTGACTATCGCAACATGCGGCATGGGTCTCCCGAAATCGACGCCGACCTTCGAGACGCCGACCTTGCCGTCCGCCAGATCCGGATGCGTCGTCGTATCGCCGTCGAAGGCGTAGGTGCCCTCTTTATACCACCCCTGGGTCTTGTCGACGCCGGTCCAGAACACGGACTCCGTGGGGACGGAGAGTTTCTCGATACGCCTGAACTCGACTGGCTCGCCGGCCTCTTCGCCGGATACAAGGCGATACCTGCAGGGCACTCCGACGGGAGCGGAATCGTCATTGTAGGTGCCGACGTTGGGCTCAAGCGTTGCGATGTCTGCGAACGCGCCGTCCGCCCACTCCGCGCGCTGAAGCGTCAGCGGCGAATCGACCGCGGTCCACGAAAGCGCCGGACTGAAGTCGGCGTTGTCCCCGTCGGCATATCCGACGGTGAGTTCAGGCACGTCCGCAAATGCGACGGTGGCCGACAAAACCGCAAGCGCGGCAATGATTTTCTCAGACATTCGCATCTCCTTGTTTTTTGCACTGACGGGGGTGACGATAAGCCGCCCCCTAACATTATGTTACTATTATAGCACAATCCAATTAACCAAAACTGCTTTTTCGTCCGCCAATTAAACTGACGAAAAACAATGCCGCGACTCCAACAGACGGTGGAGGCGCGGCATTGAGGGGATATTGAGAAAATCTTTGTCGCCCTGCGGGCGGACGCTACCTGATCCTGATGATTGTGGCGTGGCTCGGAATCGTCAGGATGCCCTCGCCGGAGAATATCCTGTCGTCGGCTTTCACAGTCTTGTCGAGCGCCTGCGCCGCAGAGGACCCCCACTTTCCGCAGCGGAGAGGGCGTCCGTCGACGTACATGCGCTCAGCCTTCGCCTCTATGCCGCGCCCAAGCACGATCTTTCCGAAGAGGTTGCCGTTCCCGCCGTAGGAATTGACGTAGATGCATCCAGGGAGCTTCTTGGGCATGATGTCGTTGCAGCCGAACTCGAGCGTTCCGCCCCACGCGACATGTATGTCTCCCGAGCCGAACTTGCACGGCCACTGCTCGACGTTGTCGACGCTGCCGTTGCACACATCCCCGCCGAGGCGGAGTGTGCCGGACGTCACGTAGTAGTCGTTCGTCTCGGACGAGTGGTCGTCGAAGAGAACGGTCGTGCCGTATCCGGACTGCACGAACGCGGGCGCGTCGACGAGCGAGCGGAAATAAACGATCGATCCGTCGGTGCCGTTGTTGTTGGGCAGGCAGTAGAGGTCCGCGCCAAGCGTGCAGATGCTCCCCTGCTTGCCGTCCGAAGGTCTGCCGACATGGCTGATGGCGTTAACCGAACCGAGAAGACCGCCGGGGATGGTGTACTTCCATGCGCCGCCGTTGTTGTAGTTGATTCCGCGGAAGTCGCCCCAGTTGCCGAAGAACACGCCGAAGAGGTCTTCGTGAACAGTGTCGCCATACAGATCAACATTCATCAACTCAAATTTGCCCTGCTTCGTAATGAGCTTCCCGTCAGCATCTATCGATATGGACATGCGGTTGCCGATGTTGTCTTTTGACCAATTTCTCGCGCAAGTGCCGCCCTTGAAGGCGCCGTAGTTTCCATCGGCGTCCTTGATAAGCAATTCATCCCTGTTTCCGATTGTAAAGTCGGTCGGAGACGTGAAGCTATCGTAGTCCGACGACACATAGGAGAACGTCGCCTTTTCGCCGAAAGTCATCCGTCCGACCGCGACATGGGCATTCGCGGCGCATGCGACCGTCGTCATGCCTTCGGCGAAGCGGATCTCGTCGATCTCGATGGAATCCGCCGCGTCGATTCGCGCATATCCGCCGTGCGCCATTCCGTGGAACACAGCGACATCGCCAGCCTGGTGCGGATAGCCGCCGATCGGCGAGCCGGAGGCGTCGGTCCAGTTGTCGGCAGTATGCCAGTCTCCGCTGAGGTTCGCGGTGCCCTCTCCGTCGGGGACTGTCCCCGGTTCTCCGCCGCGCCAGTGGTATTCAAGTGCGAGGGTCTGGAAGGCCGCGATTGACGCGGCCGCTATAATAAGCGATTTCATTGGATTATCCCCTTTTTCTTTTATGTTACTTGAGCGTGACGGTTCCCCAGTGTCCGGCCTTTGCGAACGGCGCGAACTTGCGCACGATCGGCCAGGAGACGTCGTCCTCCATGAACTTGCCCTGGATGACGAGAGTGGACGCGAAGCCGATCTTCTGTCCGGACTTGCCCTTCCAGCCCTTGAGCTCGGAGGCGGGGAAGAACATCTCGGCGGTGTAGCCCTTGTCCGTCTTGACGAGAGCGGTGCGGACAGCGGACTTCAGCTCGTCGTCCTTCGCGATCTTCGCGCCGTCGTGACCCCAGCGTCCGACGTAGAGGCGGTTTTCCTTGCGGACCGGGCACATCCAGTAGTGGCGGTCGGTTTCGGCGTACGTGCGTTCGCCCTTCTGGTCGAACGCGGTGTCGACGCCGATCTCGAAGCAGTCGGCTCCGCTCCAGAACCACTCGGGGTCGGTCGCGACGCACTTGGAGTCGCGGACGTCAAGCGCAAGGTAGAGCCCCTGCTCGTTCCATCCGGCGTAGAGGTGCGCCTTCGCGCGGGCCTCCTTGAGTCCGAAGAGGGACGCGGGGAGCTTGTTGGCCGCGGGCCAGTCGGACAGCTTGCCGTCGAGCTTGATCTTGGAGGAGTCGATCCTCGCGAACTCGCAGGAAGTCGGGAGCTTCGGCGGCGGCGCATTCTCGTCCCATCCGGCGGGGAACACGTCGATGTCGAGCGCTATGCGCTTCTCGACGCCGTTGACCTTGCCGACGAACGCCGCGGCGTAGTTGTCGTCGTCCTGATCCTCCGGAATGGAGACCGTGATGCTTCCGTCGGCTGCGGCAGAGGCCGTCCAGCCCTTCGGGACCTCGACGGAGTACTTCGCGCCGTCGGCCTTGGCCGGCTTGACGACGAAGGAGTCGCCTGCGCGGGTGCGGATGTAGCGGTCGCTCTCGATGTCGAGCGGACACGCCTTGAGCCAGTCACAGGACTTGTCAAGTCCGATGTACCACGTCGGCGCGACGCGGAGCGTGCGCTTGCCGCGCTTCAGCTCGCGGCCGAACATGTCGGTGATCTTCTCGGCCTTGGGGTCGTCGATCGTCGGGTCAGCCCCATCGATGTCGACCTTGAACGCCGCGGCGAGGAGCTTGCCCTCGGCTTCGACCATCTGGACGAGCATGTTGGGCGCGGGCGTCGCGTAGCCGACGTAGCGGTAGGGTCCGGGGATGTACGAGCGGAGCGTCGCGAACGCGCAGGCGGAAGGCTTCGGGTACTTCTGGCCGTCGTAGAGTCCGCAGCCGTCGAAGAACACCTTCGGCTTGCCGGTCGTGTCCCAGTTCCAGTACCAGAACATCTTGTCGAGTCCGGCCTGCATGCCGAGCAGCCACTCGCGCTGCAGATAGGCGGCCTGCTCCTCCTCGGTGACGATGTGCACGGCGAGCGTGTCGAAGCCCCACTCGGTGAGCCACGTCTGGCGGTGGACTCCATCCGCGTCTGCCGCGGCGCGGAACTTCTTCCAGACGTCGAGGAGCGGATTGCGCCCGGCCTTCGCCATGCCGGTGTTGAGGTTGTCGGACGCGAGCTCCGGCGCGCGCACGCCGCAGTAGTGGTGTCCGTTCACGACGTCGATGTTCTTGAACTTGCCGTCCTTGACGAGCTGCTCGACGCGATTCACGAGAACGCCCGCGGAGCCCTCGCTCGCGACGATCGCGTCGGGGCGACAGGCCTTGATCACCTCTCCGAAGACCCTGTGGTACTCGGCGTAGCCATCCTTGTAGTTCTCATACGGAACCTGCATGCGGAGGTCAAGCTCGTTGTCGAGCTCGAAGGCGGGGATCGTCGGCATGGAGACGACGGCGTGAGCGATGTCGCGGCGCCACTCAAGGCTGGGCTCAAGCGACGGGTCGCCCGGCTTGACGTCCTTCGGGAAGCGCGGCGCTCCGACCATGCACGCGAGGGTCATGAGCCCCGCCTTCTCGGCGCCGCCGATGAGCTTCGGATACCACGGCCAGCCACCGTAGTCGCCCGTTCCGCGCGCGGACTTCATCCAGTCGAACGTGTAGGCGTAGTCGCGTATCCACGCGAAGCCGAGGCGGCCCCAGAGCTCGTAGCCGGCGTACATTCCGCCGTGGATGTTGATTCCGTAGATGCTGTTCTTCTGCTCGTCGCCGCTCCATGCGCGGTGCGGGACGCACATGATGTAGCGGCTTGAAAGCTCGACCGGCTTCGGGAAGCCCGTCGCCTTGATGACGACCTTGCTGGCGGAGGGATACGCGACGGGGAGCGGAATCTCGCGCATCGCCGATCCGTTGACGGCGAGGGGAGCGATCTCGAACGGCGTCTCCTTGCCGTCCACCGCGATCGTCTTCGCCTCGAAGCGGATCATGTTCTCGCCGCCGGTCCAGCTGTAGGCGGAGATCGTGAACACCGGCTTGTCGACGCCGATGTAGTAGATCGCGCCCTCGGCCGGATAGTTGACGGAAAGCCCGCACGGACGGTCCGCTACGTCGATTCCGGCCATTTCCGTGTGGAGGCGGAGGTCGTAGACGTCGAGGATGCGCGACCACGGGTTCGGGTTCTGGTCGGCGCCCCAGTTGTTCTGAGCGACCTCGGCGAGCTTGACCGGGGGTGTGATGTCCTTGGGGAACTCCGCGACGACGGCCTTCCACTCGCGCGTGAGCTCGAGCTTCTGTCCGCCGGCGTCCTTGAACTGCACCTTGAACTTCTTGCCGGTCGCGTCCTCGAAGCCCCACTCGAAAGGAGTGGACTCGTCGTTCCCGAGGCGCATCCACGCCGTCAGCTTGACGGGAGTGCCGGGGAACGTGTTGACGGCCGGCGCGGCGTTCCATCCGCCGAACTTCTTGGGAAGGTAGTTGACCTTGAGCCTGAGCGCCTTAGCGTCCTTCGGCGCGGCCGGATCGGACGGACGCTCGTCGAGCGGAATGATCTCTCCGCCGCAGGTCACCCACTCGCCCGCCTTCCAGGCGTTGAGAACGGGATCGCCGATGTCGCGCGAGACGACGTCCGCCCGCGCAATAATCGCAGCGCACACAAGCGCCGCAGCAGTGAACAGTGTTGTCTTTTTCATAGTGCTGACTCCGCAGTTTTCGTTTGGATGCCTAAATGATACCATAAACGAGGGGCACAGACGATCCATTTCGTAAAACTGCAAGCATCCCTTTTGTAAACAGGGCCTCTGGTGGGGCTGCCGGGAATCGAACCCGGAACCTACGGTTTAGGAAACCGTCGCTCTGTCCAGTTGAGCTACAACCCCGCGCTTTCGCGGACTTTCGCCTCGACCCGCGGCGCGTCGAAACCTGACGCATCCGCCAATCGGTCGAAAGTGAGGGATATTATACCACTAATCTGCGCGGATAGTCAATGGGCCGCGCGAGCGCGCGTACAGAAAATCGCCTGGCGGTTGACTTATGACGGCAAAAAACGATATAATTATAGGTAATTTTTTTAAGAGGAATAGAAGAATATGTCCGAAGATCTGCAGAGTCTCCTTGAGAAGATCAACAGGGATGGCGTGGAAAAGGCAAAGGCCGAGGCCGCGCGCATCATCGCAGAGGCGAAGGCAAAGGCCGACGCGCTCGTCAAATCAGCGGCCGAAGAGGCCGAACGCGCGAAGGCGGACGCGAAAAAGGCGGCCGAGGACTACACCGCGCGCGCCGAGGAGACGATCGGCCAGGCCGCGCGCGACACCGTGCTGAAGGTGAAGGCTTCCGTCTCCGCCCTTCTCGAGAACGCGCTCGCAAAGGACGTCGACAGGGCGCTGTCGGACGAGAAGACGGTCACCGCGCTCGTCGCGGACGCAATCAAGGGTCTTGTCGGACCCGTCGAGGTTGCGGTCAGCCCGAAGCTCGCCGCCGCGCTCAAGGCACAGCTCGCGGCGCAGGGCAGCGTCACCGTCGTGACAGACGAGGACATCGGCGCGGGATTCTCCGTGAAGACGGACGGCGGACGCGTCGAGCACACCTTCACAGAGGACGCGATCGCGGCCGAAATCGCGAAGCGCCTCCGTCCCGAACTCGCGAAGCTTGTGAAATGAGCGTCGACTACATAGTCGCGAGCCTCCCGGCCATCCAGTTCGACGCGCCCGCCCCGATTGCGTGGAACGCATTCGCCGAAAAGTGCGGAGGCGAAGACGAGGTGGCGAAGCTCGTCAGCGACAAGGGCTGGGACGACATCGAGACCCAGCTCCGCAACGCCATGGCCGAGGCGCGCGGCGGCGCGAAGTACGTCCGCCCCGCCGAAGGCTGCTCACTCTACTGGAAAAACCGCGTCACCGCGTGCTTCCAGGAGAAGGACGTCGCCGCGCGGCAGAGGCTGCTCGACAAGGTGTGGTGGGACGCGGCGGAAGAGCTCGTCCCGCCGGCATCGCCTCTCGGACCTGGCGCGCTCGCCGCCTACGCGGTGCGGCTCAAGATCGCACTCAGGCGCTCCGCCATCTCGAAGGAGAAAGGCGGCGCCGCGTTCGACGCCGTCACAGCCGAAACGAAGCTGAACTTCTAAAACCTTCAACCTTTCAACTTTTCAACCTTTCAACCTCTTATGACAACAACAGGAAAGATCGTCGCCGTCAACGGAAACATGATCACCGTCGCGTTCGACGGCGCAGTCGCGCAGAACGAGGTCGGCTACGCGATCTGCGGCGACAAGAAGCTCATGGCGGAGATCGTCCGCGTCCGCGGCACGCGCTGCGACATGCAGGTGTTCGACGCCACGACAGACCTCATGGTCGACGACCGCGTCGAGTTCTCGGGCGAGCTACTCGCCGCGGAGCTCGGACCGGGCATGCTCGCGCAGGTGTACGACGGACTTCAGAATCCGCTCGCGGACCTCGCGGCGGAAGCCTCGAAGATCTCGAAGGACGCCGGCTTCTTCCTCCAGCGCGGCATGTACATCCCCGGCCTTCCGCGCGACAAGAAGTGGGACTTCCATCCCCTCGCGAAGCCAGGCGACCGCGTGATGGCGGGCGACTTCCTCGGATGGGTGACGGAAGGAATCTTCGACGACAAGACGATGCCGGGACACAAGATCATGGTCCCCTTCGCGCTCCGCGGCGTCTACACCGTCAAGACCGTCGCGCCCGCTGGCGACTACACGGTCACGCAGACGATCGCGACTCTCTCTGACGCGGCCGGAAAGGAAATCCCCGTGCAGATGATGCAGCGCTGGCCGGTGAAGGTTCCGATCAAGTGCTTCACCGAGCGCCTCGAGCCGACTGAGACTCTCGAGACGACCGTCCGCACGATCGACACGTTCTTCCCCGTCGCAGTCGGCGGAACCTACTGCATCCCCGGCCCCTTCGGCGCCGGCAAGACGGTTCTCCAGCAGACGACCGCGCGCTACGCGAAGGTCGACATCGTGATCTCCGCCGCGTGCGGCGAGCGCGCCGGCGAAGTCGTGGAGACGCTGAAGGAGTTCCCCGAGATCGTCGACCCCAAGACGGGCCAGTCGCTAATGAAGCGCACGATCATCATCTGCAACACGTCGTCCATGCCGGTCGCATCGCGCGAGGCTTCCGTGTACACGGCCGTGACGCTCGCGGAGTACTTCCGCCAGATGGGGCTCAACGTCCTCGTTCTCGCCGACTCCACGTCGCGCTGGGCGCAGGCGATGCGCGAGCTCTCCGGACGACTCGAGGAGATCCCGGGCGAAGAGGCGTTCCCCGCCTACCTCGAGTCCCGCATCGCGGCCTTCTACGAGCGCGCAGGACGCGTCAAGCTCCGCAGCGGCGCGACGGGATCCGTCACCATCGGCGGCACCGTCTCGCCCGCAGGCGGCAACTTCGACGAGCCCGTTACGCAGGCGACGCTCAAGGTCGTCGGCGGATTCCACGGACTCTCCCGCGCCCGCTCCGACGCGCGCCGCTATCCCGCGATCGACCCGCTCGACTCCTGGAGCCACTACAACTCCGTCATCGAGCAGGACAGGGTCGAGAAGGCTCGCGCGATCCTCCGCAAGGGCAACGAGATCGGACAGATGATGAAGGTCGTCGGCGAGGAGGGAACGAGCCTCGGCGACTTCACGACGTACCTGAAGGCCGAGTTCCTCGACGCCGTCTACCTCCAGCAGAACGCCTTCTCCGAGTCGGACGCCACGACGCCCGTCGCCCGCCAGAAGGTCATGTTCGACATGGTCGAGAAGGTGCTGTCCTCGAACTTCGAGTTCAAGGAAAAGGACGAGACGCGCAAGTTCTTCCTCGGCCTCCAGCAGACCTTCATCGACTGGAACGACAAGCCGTTCGAGTCCGACGAGTTCAAGTCCCTCAAGGAAGAACTCGACCGGAAGATAGCGGAGGCAACGGACGGGGAATAGCCGCCGCCGGACTTTCAACTTTTCAACCCTTCAACTTTCAACTTTTCCTGCCATGTTCAACAACAAAGTCTACCACAAGATCGACGCGCTTTCGGGATCCGTCGCGACCCTGCGCGCGGAAGGCGTGAAGTACAACGAGATCGCGGAGATCGAGTCCCGCGCCGGAACCTCCCTCGCGCAGGTGATCAAGCTCGACGGACCGAACGTCACGCTG
>Ga0129306_1001995_pt1 | contig 19945 bp, 21 predicted proteins | sample P827metagenome_FD_94438 | JGI IMG/M metagenome (GOLD analysis project Ga0129306, IMG submission 94438) | Capybara group fecal microbial communities from Wisconsin, USA - P827 metagenome | ecosystem: Host-associated > Mammals > Digestive system > Large intestine > Fecal | place: USA: Wisconsin... | reverse complement strand
GCCTCTTCTTTAGATAATTCATGTCTAACTATTCTCTTTCCATCTTTTGCTAATTTTTTCATTTCTTTTTCAATTAAAGGTATATCTTCTTCAGAAATAACTTTATCTCCTAAGTCCATATCATAATAAAAACCTTCTTCTATTACTGGACCAACCCAGAATTTAGCATCTGGATATAAATGTTTCACAGCTTGTGCAAGCATATGTGCACAACTATGATTTAAATTGTGTAAATATTCATTTTCTTTAAAATTTATCATTTTCTTCTCCTCCTATAAATAAATTTACTTTAATATCTTTTATTCTTTCTTTAAAATCTTTTCCTAGTTTTATATCCCCTACAATACTACCATAATGAATTGGGGTGACTTCATTTGGTTTAATCTTTTCAATATAATCTATTGCCTCATTAATATCACATGTATATGTACCACCTATTGGTATAAATACATAATCTGCATCTATATTATCTATCTCAGGAACTATATCCGTATCTCCCATAATATAATATTTCTTATCTAAATAAATAATATATCCAACATATCCCTTTTCTTTAAGATGATATGACTTATTAATGTTATAGGCATATGTCGTTATGAAATTAATACCTAAAACATTATATGAATTATTTGGTTTAACATAAATTACATTTTTAAAATTATTATTTATTCCTTCTGGTATAACAACTATTGTATCATCTTTAATAACATTATTTATTGATTCTAAATCATAATGATCATAATGATCATGCGTTATAAAAATAATATCTGCATCATTATATTTATCATTAATCTTAAATGGATCAAAATATATAATTTTATCATCAATAAACTTTATAGATGATTGAGTATTAATTCTTATTTCCATAATGCCTCCTTTGTAATAAAAAAAAGAATGGTACTCTAAGGAGTCATAACGACGGTACCATCCTTTATTTAACTTAATTAATATAACGGTCTTACCCGGAAATTATTATTCCTCTAAAAAAGTAGTAACTATTAAATATTATATTAACTTACACCAACCGTTACTCTCTATAATAATTAATTAAATAATCTCGTCTTTTTTTTCGATTTCAATAAAGATAATAACACATTTTATTCTTCTTGTCTATTATTTTTAGAATTATTAACTGTGTCTCTAGCAAGTATCAATGTTCTTTCCATTGATTTTTTTGCCCCTATTCTATCTCTTAATACACATTCACAATACGCTTTTTGATTAACAACAGACTGAACATCAAGCATTGGTTTAGTAAGTTTTGAATATGAACTATAATTTTCAAAACCACAATCATATTCTATAGGTTCTAATGTAACATAAGAACTACTTCCTTCTACTCCTACATATAATAATGGACAATTTTTCTTTTTAGCATCATCACTAACTATACATCCATACAAAAGCATATATTTATGAACAATAGAATGTGCCATTTGTGATGCGGTTGGGAATTGAGGTAATTTATCATTTTTAACTACATTATATAAACCAATCAAATTAATAAGAGTTTCATACATCTTATTACTATTTTTATTTGTTATTATCTTGGCAAAATCATCATATAACAAATTCTTATTAACAGTTAATTTAGAAAATAACATTCTCTTATCTATAATAAAACCATCTCTAGATATTTCTAGATATAAACTAACCGCAGGTTTAGGTTCATTTTCTCTTAATGTAGAATTTCTTCTAATTTCTGCAATCTTCTCACTATTTATAAAATCACATATTTGAATATCACTATTTGTTAAATCTGCAATATGAATTCCAAGAATATATGTATTATTAGCTGTTTTTTCTATAGAGAAAGCATCATCAAAATTTTGTGTTGATTTATTATCTATAGTAACAACAAAATCACTTATCAAATATTTACCGGTATTTGAATCTTTATACATATTTTGAATCTTTTCATCTAACTTTGAAGAATATTCTCTTGAACCTTTAGAATTTAATCCTAAACTACAAAGAATCTTTTTATCTACACTAATTATATTAAATTGAGTTAAATAATTAACTAATCTCTTATAATAATGAATCCTCTCCATATTTCCTTCAGATAAATATTTTCTAACATTATATCGAAGAGCATCATTAAATTTTCTAGGATTATCATTACTACTATAAAAATTTCCTGTATTTTCAAATAAAGTAGTTATCAAATTTAAATCATCATATGTATCTGGATCAATCAATTGATCAAGTAATACTTCAAATTCTAATTTCTTTTCTATATTTTTATCTTGAATTAATAATGGACTAATCAATACATTTTTAAGAACATCTATTTGATTATTAATTAATAATAAATTTTCTATTAAATTTATATCTTTTTCTTCATCCAAATTATTTATTTTTTCAAAAACCGATAGTTTTAATTTATTTAAATCTATAAAAACATTTTTTATTTCTTTATAAGCGCTACCTTTTATTTCTCTACCTAAGTATCCAAACATAACCTCTAATTGTTTTTTAGTAAGTATATCATCTTCTTCATGCATGTTTAAAATATATCTACTGATTGCTTCTAGTTCAACATTGCTCTTTTTAAACTTTCTATAAGTTAAATCTTTGTATTCAGGACATGTTTGAACTAATTTTTTGTAGACATTTCTAGGCTTAGGAACAGTAACTTTAAATATTTTCATAAAACTATCGCTCATAAAGATATTCTCCTATTTTCTTTTGTTTTCGCTTATCAATTTCATCTCATCTGTAAGATATTTTATTCTTTCAATTATTCTCTTTGCTTTTAATTTATCTATGGAATCTTTTCCTTCACTTAAGTGAATTTCTAATTCTTCTATAGACAAATTAGATGTAAAAAATGTTGGTAAATTATTATCCATTCTATATTGAAGTATAGGTCCAAGTATTTCATCTCTAGACCAATTAGTAACATTCTCTGCACCAATATCATCTATTAATAATAATTCTGACTTTCTAGCATAATCATATTGTTCATCAAAATCTACATTAAATGAAGATTTTAATATTCTTAAAAATTCTGGATAATAAATCATAGCGCATGTATGATTATCTTTTACTAGTTCATTTATCATAGCAGATATAATATATGATTTACCAGAACCAAAATTACCACTTAAATATAAACCTTTTAATATATTACCCTTTTTATACTCCTTAATATAATTAGTAACCCATTTAATTAAAGGAACTCTATTCTTATCATCAGTATAAATCTCACTCATTTTAGCATTTCTAATATCCTTAGAAACTTCAAATTTATACCCATTCTTAACATATTCAACTTCTTTTAATTCTTGTTCTTTCTCTTTAGATGCCATATATTTAAAATTAAGTACACCATCTACTAAATAAGGTGTAAGTATAAAACCAGGTATTTCATTTATAAGACATCTATCATCTTTTTTAGAATTACTTAATTCATTAGCACATTGCATTAATTTAGATGTATATTTCATTAACTCAGATTCATCTAAATCTATAGAATCAACTAAATTCTTAAATTCTTTATCTTTCTTAGCTTCCAAATACTCATGTTTTAAAGCATCTCTATTATCTTTTAAATTTTTAAACGTTTTAATATCTTTCATATTATCACCTATTTAAATTCTTTAAGAAGATCTTTCATTTCATTTTCATCTTCAATAGTTATTTTTTCTTTTTCTACATTTTTATCAAACCATTCAGGAAGAACTACTTCTTTCTTTTTATAAGAAGCTGCTTTAGTAAATTTCTTTCTAGATTCTTTTAAAGCTTGTTCCATAGCAGCATCTGCAGTTTCTATGTTTAATCTTTTCCATTGACTTGCAATTGTTTCAATAAATGCTTTATTTAATTTATTATTATTAACTCTTAAAACATAATCAATTAATACATTAATAACCGCTGGTTGTAAACCTAAATCTATTCTTAAATTTTCAATTATTTTTAAATCTCTATCAGTTGGTTTAGCACCATTATTTTTCTCTTTTAAAAAGTTATATGGAGATATAGTTTCAAAAGTATATATCATTCTTGCTCGTTTTGTATCTTTACCAATAGGACTTCTTAAATACTCTGGTTGATTTTGATAAATTAATGATGGCAATTTACCATTATTTTGGTATTGATAGTAATTTCTAGCATTCTTTCTTAAAGAAACTTTATCTATCATATTTTTATTATTTAATGAACTTAAAATTATATTTTTAATTTCATCTAAACTTAAATTATATATAAAACACAAATCATTTATTAGTACTTTTATATCTTTAGTAAATGTTTTATTATTAATACTTTCTTTTGGTATAGATTCTATTAATAAATCAAAATCAATTATATTTTCAATATTAATTCCAATTTTAGAATTTGTCTTAATATTTTGAATATTATTCTCAAATACTGAAGCTGGATTTGATTCATATACTTCATTAAATGATTTTGTAATATCTATATAATCATTTAAATTAATTCTAGGTATTTTATAATAATTAACAATTCTTTCATATTCTTTTTTACCTACTGAATTATATAAAACTATATTTAAAATTGGATGATTAAAAAATTCATTAGGACTAACAGGAGAAAATAATTCATAAATATAATTATTCGCATCGTCTTTTTCTTTAACATAAGTTTTTAATAAGCCAATAGCTTCTAATTTTTCTCTTGAACTAATTAATTCATTTATAGACATACTAGTACTAGTCATTAAATGATGATGATTTTCTTCTAAAGACATAAATTCACTTTTATCTAGATCCATCCATAAAGTAAAAAATAAACTAATTGCATTAGAACCTATTATTGGTTGATAAAGCATAGTTAATATTTTTCTATCATTTTCAGTTAATATAGTCTTATTAATAACAGTATATGTATCTGCTGGTAATATATTAATCATGCTTTTCACCTCTACTTTAATTATAGTTTATTTGTCAAATCTAGTAAATGTTTTTTTTATTTTTTAAACAAAAAAAGGACGTGATTGTCCTATTTTATATTATTCATTGCTTTCATCATTTGGTTAACTTGTTTTTGTGTTGGTGTTCTACCCATTTGACTCATCATAATTTTAATCATTTGTTCATTTATTGGTGGGTTCTTTTTAAGATATTTCTTCATAACTAATCTAGCAATAAAGAAACCTGCTACTGCACCTACAACAAGACCAATTAATATTAGTAAAATTTCATTTAATAATGTCATTTCCATATTAAAGCCCTCCTTTATTAATTATATTATTATTTATAAATATACGCAAGTAATTTTATTTTTAAAATCCTCTAAAAAGAAATAATCATTGTTATCAAAATCTATTAAAAAGAAATTATTATCTATATTACATATATCTTTAAAAAAAGTAGTAATATTATTATTTGTTTCTATCTTTATAAAGGTATTATTGACTATTAATTCACTAGTTTCTTTTGACGTATATAAAACATGTTTATTATTATCTTTTTTATAATAAAAATCATTTATATGTACTTTAGAAATATAATTACTAACCTTATTTTTATTAAGTGGAATAACTAATCTTTTATATATATTTAATGCCTTATTTTTATCACTTGTATTTTTTATATTTCTTAATACTTTATAAATATTAATAGTCTTTCTTCTAAAATTAGTTCTAAAAATATTATTAATCTTAAATATATAATATGTTCTCATATAATCACCATATATATTTTAAAATATAATTTATAAAAAAAATGTCAAAAAAAAGAGTTTAAATTAAACTCTTTATTTTTTCCATAATTGTAGTTATATCAATTTGTAAATAACTTAATACATCTTCTTTAGATGCACTAACACCAAATCTATCTACTGTAAATAAACAATCTGATGAACTAACAAATTTTTCCCATCCAAAACTACTTCCATATTCTATTACAAATGTAGGTAAATTACTTGGTAATAGAGCTTGTTTATAATTAATTGGTTGAGCATTAAATAATTCCATACAAGGCATACTAACAACTCTTATATCTATTCCTTCATGTAATAATTTAACTTGAATAGATTTAGCAACTTGAACTTCTGCTCCTGTAGCTATTATAACTGCTCTTGCAACTGCTTGTTCTCTACCTGCTATATAAGCTCCTTTAATAACATCATTTATACTTGTTCCTTGTTCTGTTTGAATTTCAGTTTTTGGAAGCGATATAACAGCTGGAAGTTTATTTTTTAAAATAATATCCCAAGTACCAATAACTTCTTTATAATCTGCTGGTCTAAATACATATAAATTAGGTATAGATCTAAGCATAGCAAGTTCATTTATAGGTTGATTAACTGGTCCATCACTACCAACAGTAACTGAATCATGAGTTAATATATATGTAGCTGAAACATTCATTAAAGCACTCATTTTAATTGATTCAATTAATTGACTCGCATAATTCATATGAGTTGATACAAATGGCCTAAATCCTGATAAAGATAAACCATTCATTACTGAACCTAATATCATATTTCTTCCACTAAACATAATATTTTTTCCTAAAGGATTGTTATATAAAATATCCCCTTTATTATCTAAATATGTTCTTGTAGAACTAGATAAATTAGCACTTCCACCTATAAAATTAGGTACATTTTCTACAATAGTATTAATTAATCTATGATTACTATCTCTAAGTAATTCTTTATTCTCATAATCAAAATTAAAATTAATTGTAGAAAAATCAAAATTAACAGTATTTATACTTATATTTATTATTTCTTTTAATTGATCTTGAGTTAGTACACTTTTATAATCTTCAAGTAAATTCTTCCAATTATCATAAGCAGCTGTTCCTCTATTAATGACTGAATCTCTAATATAAGAAGCTGGCTCTTTTAATAATGTAAATGGTATACTACCCGCACTAATTTGTTTTTTATATAAATCTATATCTTCTTTAGAAATAGGATCACTATATACTAAATTTGTTCCTTGATTCTTTAAACCTTCTCCAATAATTGTTTTTACTCTTATTAAAGTTGGCATTGAATTAGTTTTAGCTTTTCTAATGGCTTTATCTATTTCAGCAACAGAATTACCATTTTTAACAAATATAGTATTCCATCCACAAGAAGAAAATCTAGATATAACATCTTCATTAAATCCTTTAGAAACAGCTCCATCTTTTGTAATTCCAGAAGAATCCCATAAAACAATTAAATGATTTAAACCACTAGAACCCGCAAATGATGCTGCTTCATAACTCATTCCAGACATCATATCTTCATCATCACAAAGTACATAGGTATAATAATTAAATAATTTACTTAACTTTGTTTTATCAAACAAACCTTTATTTTTATAATTATATTTTTCTTCATATATTTTTTCAGCTAAAGCAAAACCACATGCACTAGCAAGTCCTTCACCAGGGAAACCTGTGGAAACATCAATACCAGGAGTATTGATATCTGGAGTGGCTGTTAATTTACTATTAAATTTTCTATAACTTTTTAGATCATCAAGCATTAATGGATATCCACTTAAAAACATAGTTGCATAAAGTAATTCAGATGCATTTGAAGCACTACAAATAAACCTATCTCTATTAATCCAATCTAAAATAGCAGGATTAATTACTAGGTGTTTTGTAAATAAAGTATATAAGATTGGTGCAGAACTCATAGTAATACCTGGATGACCTTGTCCAGAGTTTTGCAACATATCTAAAGCTAAATTTCTAATTACATTTACCGCTTTTTGATCCATAAATTGCTCCCTTATATTCTTTTTTATCTTCTATAAATTATATTATAACAAAAATATTTAAATAAATAAAGAATTTAAATAAAAAAAACTATTTTTTCAAATAGTTAGTTATTAATACTTTCATTAGAAATAATCTCATTTTTAGCAAGTGAGGATCCATTATCATTTTTAGAATCTAGATTACCAACCCTCCATACTAATGAAAATACACACAAAATACCAAGTGCATAAACTAAAACAATTTGAAATATTTTTTTCATACTCTTCACCTCACACCTACATATTATAACAAACAAATGTTTGTGTCAATACTTTTTCAAACATTTGTTTGACAAAGATGTAAAATGATGCTATAATCTAAATAGATAAGGAGAATTATATGGAAAAATTAACTGATAAACAAAACAAAGTTTTAGATTTTTTAAAGCAAAGTATTGCTAAAAACGGTTATCCACCTACAGTAAGAGAAATATGTAAAGCTATAGGATTATCCTCACCTGCTACTGTTCAAAGTCACTTAAATATGTTAGAAAAAAAAGGATATATTAAGAAAGGTGATTCAAAAAACAGAGCTATTGAATTATTAGTAGAAAACGAATATGAAGAAAAAGATATAGTTGATGTACCACTTCTTGGTAAAGTTACTGCTGGATCTCCTATTGAAGCTATTGAAATGCCTGATGAATTTTTCTCATTACCAGCTTCGATGATTCCAACAAGAAAAGAAGTATTTACATTAAGAGTAAGTGGAACATCTATGATTAATGCTGGAATACATGATGGAGATATAGTAATTGTTCAAAAGCAAAATACTGCAAACAATGGTGAAATAGTAGTTGCTATGACAGAGGAAAATGAAGTTACATTAAAAACATTTTATAAAGAAGACGGATATTTTAGATTACAACCTGAAAATGATACAATGGCACCAATAATACTTGATAAAGTATATATTGTTGGTAAAGCTATAGGATTATATAGAAAAATATAGAAAAGAGACTTATTTATAAGTCTCTTTAATCTATATAAACACAATTGTGTACACTAATAGTATATGCTACTATTAGTTTTTATTTACATTTTTTTAGATATATTGTTTTTTCTATTTTAATGTTGTCCTTTTAACAGTCGGAACACTATTGAAATAAATCAATTCGTTGTGACTATTTGCGATTCTATTTTTTTGTAAAAAAAAAAGAATTAATTAATATTTAATTCCTTTAATTGTGCCAAAATTAGTTCAGTACTTGTCTCTATAAATTTTTTAATATTTTCTATATTAAAAATAAAATCTTTATGTTCTTTTGTATTCTCAATAATTACTGATGTTTTATCAATAATGGTTTTAATTTTATCCATTGGGATTTCATCAATTATACTTTCTAAGTAAGGTGTATCTTCATAAAATATAGATAAATCCATATTATATTCTTCTAATAATTTTATATTCATATTCGTATAATCATTATAAATATAAATACTTAGCATATTTCCATTACATTTTACAATACTACCATCAATTTTTGTTATCATATTATTATCTTCATCATAAAATTCTGATATAAAATACTTAAACCATAAATAATCAGTATATAAATGAATGTAATAGCCTAAAACAAAATCATCATTTAATTTATCTTTATATTTATTTAAAAATTTATCTATATTAGGTATATCAGTGTCTTCACTATCTAAAAAGTGGCTTTTTACTTTAGTTTCTCCTAAATGTTTTGAGATATCAGGTGCAATTGATCCTATTAATAACTTGTGATTATCTTTTTTTATAACTTTATTTATCTCGTTTGCAACTGCCATATGTATTACTGAAGATGCCATATTATTATCACCATCCTATAATTATTATATCACACTAATTCATATTCTCTAAAAGCAATTCTTTCATCTGAGTACCATCCTATAACAAACTTGTTTTCTCTTTTTGCATATTAATATTCCCATTGTATTGTTATTATTCACTTCTTTTGCGTTTTTATTTTATTATAATAATTCATATTACTCCTTTCTATGGACTACAAGTTTCAATCTTTAATTTATTATTCTTAATCTTAAACGCAATACTTCCATCTTTATCTGTTCTATATATTTTAGAATTATTTAAGTTTTCTAACACTTCCTTATTCGGATGACCATATCTATTATTCTTCCCCACAGGTACTGAGTAGTTAGTACATATAAAAAGAATCGTCAAGCCTTGACAATTCTTTATAATGGCCTTACAAAAGTTCTATGGTTGTTTATAAAATACTTCTTCTATATCACAATACGAAATGCTATTAGTTGTGTTAATTTTATAAATTATTTTATTATTTCTAAAAATAATTATTTTATCTTCATTAATCTCTATCTTATCCGTTGTCCAAGTGTAATTAAGTTTACGAAAATAACTTGGCAAATGCTCATCCATATCCATTCCTCTAAAATCTGCTCCAATAGTTATTTTTTCACTGTAGTTATCACTTATAGCATAAGCATAATCTACTTCATTAAATTCATCACCTTCTGAACAAACCAAAATTAATTTACTATTGTTAATATAATTAATTTCTCTAAAATATGAAAAGCCTAAAATGAATATTGGAAACAAAAGACAAAAAACAAAAATTATTTTATATTTTCTTAGTTTATCTGTAGTTTGTTGTTTCTTTAATTTTATAATTGCAACTATAATTGAAATTATGAATAAAACTCCAGATATTATCAAAATTCCATAGAAAAGAAGTAATTCAAGACCTACATCTAAATCTAAAATGTTCGGCAAAATTAAAATATCAATAATTGAATATAATATAAATATAATGGATAATAATATAATATATTTAGAAGAATTCTTATTTTTATTTTTTATAGAATATATCAAGTTAAGAATACTAACTGCAAAAATAAATAAGCATAAAATATATACCACATCTTTTACTAACACATTTCATCACTACTTTCCTATATAAATATTATATCATACTTTTTATTTATCGTTTTAAACATTTGGCATCTTTATCCAATTCTTTTAGACTTTTATCTGGCGTTGGTAAGTCTTCTGGCATAGTACCTCCTAATTCTTTAATTGTATTTCTTACCTTTTTACCCACTTCATAATGAACTGAATTTGCTGTATATTCATTATCATCTTCATCTATATGTTTTATATCTTCAAATAGTTTTTCTGTATATTTTTTTATTTCATTCATTTTATCATCTTCCTTTCTACGGACTACAAATTTCTATCTCTAATTTATTATTTTTAATTTTAAACATAATACTACCATCTTGGTCTGTTCTATATATTTTAGATTGTCCTAAGTTATCTAATACTTCTTTATTTGGATGCCCATAACGATTTTTCTTACCTACACTAATTATCGAATATTTAGGACTAATCTCATTTATAAATTCTTTACTACTACTTGTCTTAGAACCATGATGTCCTACTTTTAAGATATCAATATTAGGTAAATTATATTTTGAGAGTATTTCTCTTTCAGTAGCAGTCGATGCATCTCCCATAAACATAAATTTATATCCATTTAATTCTGTATAAATTACGTTTGAATTATCATTTTCATTATCATATTCTTTTGTCTGTAAAAAATAGAATTTATTCTTATCTATATTTAATTCTTTAATACATGAATAATATTTAATATTCTTCTTATCTAATACTTTGATTAATTTCTTTTCTAAATCATTATAAGGTCCACAATTAAAGATTACTTTCTCAACTTTAAAATTATTAACTAAGTTAATGGCTTCCCCGCAATGATCCAAATCGCCATGACTAAGAAAAATGTAGTCTATTTTTTTAACTCCAATAGATTTAAAAAAAGTAATATTATTTTTTATAATATAATGGTCATTTATTTTACCTCCAGTATCTATTAAAATATTTTTATTTTTATAACGTATTAATGCGCTATCACCTTGCCCCACATCAATAAAATATAGTTTAAGGTTAAAGGAATAAATATTATAGAAATAAAAAATAATAATTAAAAATATTATTTTTTTATTTTTATTAAATAATAAGAAATAATATAGCAATATTAAAACTATTGGTATCTTTGAGAATGATATATTAAATAATTTAATTGAATCAAAGAATAAAGTAATATTTTCAAATATATCTATTATCATTTTAAAATACTTATCAAATACTGGAAATATAAATGTAATTATAGATATTGGAAACATAATTATAGATACAAATGGAACATATATTATGTTTAATAAAACTGATAGTAAATTAACATTATAGTATGTATTAATTAGTATTGGTAATGAACTAAGAAAAGATATAAAAGAAATAATAAAGCTTCTTAAAGCATAATTCTTGTTTTCAAGTAAATACGAATAATGAATAATAAAAAAAGTAATTATACACGAAAATTTAAAACCAATATTATTTATAAAAAAAGGATTAATTATTAATAGTAATATAACTATTAATATTAATCTATTTTCAGAAGAAATATTAAGTTTATTTTTTTTATTTATATCTGAAAATATATAACTTAAACAAGATCTTATTATTGATATTTGGTAACTTGTTAAAAAGATAAAAAATAGAAATATCATATATATAACTATGTTTTTATATTTAGTTTTACAAAGTAATTTATTTAATATAAAGCATAATATTGATATATGCATACCAGATATACTAAATAAATGTATTATTCCTAAATTAGAATATATTTCTTTCATATCTAAACTAGTTTTATCACCTAATATAAATATTTTTAAATAATTACTAGATTTATATTTATCTATTTTATTAATAATATTATTTTTTATTTTATAGAAAATATTATTGTTTTTTTTAATTAATTTTATTTTATCTACTTTCATAAGATAATATATTTTTTTATTAGATAAATATTTTTTATAATTAAATGTATTAAAGACTGTATTTTCTTTTGGCAAATACATATTTCCTTTTATATATACATAATCATTTAGATTAAAATTAGTATTATTAGTATAAACAATTATATGTTCTTTAGATTTTATTTCTAACGCATTATTCTTTTTTGATCTAATATATCCATATATTTCATGTTCATTATTAAATTTAGATTTAGGTTTATAAAAATTAGTAATTAATATTGATAATATAATTATAATAAATAATATTATTTTATTATACTTCAATATAATCTTTAATTTTTTCAAATAGAGAATCTCCTATACCCTTAACATTTTTAATATCATCAATAGTTTCAAATGAAGTTTCACTGCGATAATCTATTATGTTTTGGGCTTTTGATTCACCAATACTAGGCAAAGTACTTAATTCTTCTTTTGTTGCAGAATTAATATTTATTTTACCTGATATACTGGAATTAGAATTATTTTGATTAATACAAGCATCATTACTATCATCTGGACATATTATTTTCTTTTCTACTTCTTTAACAATAGTTTTAGCTGGTATCATTTTTTCTTTATATTCTTTCATTTCATCTACTGTATAAATAATTATATACATTTCATCAGTAACTATTTTAGATAAATTAATAATAGAAGTATCAGCATTTTCTTTTAAATCTCCAGCAATTTTAATAACATCTATGACTCTAGAACCATTATCAACTTCGTATACTCCAGGATTATTAACTGCTCCCTTAATATCAACATATACGGATTTTGGTGAAGTAACTTTCTTTGTTTCTGCCTTAGCTTCATTTCCATCAAATATACAAAATAGTGTTATACCAAACAAAACAAATAATAACATAATGCAAAATGCATTATATATTTTTTTCTTCATAATAAAAACACCTCCTAAAAGATATATTTGCTTTTAAGAAGTGTTATTCCCCTATTTTTCTAATACTTTCTTTTGTAAAGTATTATAATTTTCTATAGATATTCTTTGAACAATAGCAAGTGATATAGCAAGTGTTAATGCAAATGATCCACCATATGATAAGAATGGTAATGGAACACCAGTTAATGGTAATAATCCAAGTACACCAACTAAATTAATAACAACATGTAAGAATATATAACTTGCTATGCCATAACATATTAGTGCATTACCAACACTCACACATTTTTTAGCAAGATATAAAATTCTATAAATTATAACCATATATAAAAGAATAATAAATATACCAGTTATAAGTCCAAATTCTTCTACTATAATTGGAAATATAAAGTCTGTAAATGCTTCAGGTAAATATAAATATTTTTGTTGCGAATTACCTGGAGATATACTAAATAATTTACCATTATTAATTGCTATATAACCATTACATACTTGATAGCCAGTAGATTCTTGATATCTTGTACATGGTTTTAAAAAGTTAAATCTATCTGCTTGCATCTTTGAAAAAATACTTTTTCCTGATATTAATAATATTAATAAAACAATTATTACAAAACCCGCTCCTATTAACGTTGATTTTATTTTTATATCTTTAGTAACAGGAGATGCATAAAATAGCATTAATGTAATAAAGAATAATATTAATCCTGTTCCTCCATCTGGTTGAAGTAAAGTTAATAATGTATAAACACCGCCTAATAATACAGGTATTACTGCTGGTAAAAATTTATGTAAAAACTTTTGATTTGCTTTATAATAAATTCCAGTGAACATAATTATTCCAAGTTTAGCAAATTCACTAGGTTGTAAACCAAAAGAACCTATATAAATCCAACTTCTCGCACTATTTGTTTCAACACCTGATATAAGCAAATATAACATTAATATACCAATTCCAGTACATATTGGAAGTATATATTTTTTGTATTTTTTCATAGGTATAAACAATATAATTATTGATAAAAAAAGACTAAGTAACAATATGACTAATTGTTTATAAAAATATTTATTATTAGTACCATACTCTAAAAAAGACTTCATACTAGAAGCATCTAATATCATAAATAAACCAAATACAAACATTAAAACAGAAATAATTAATAATATTTTATCCATTCTATTAAGTACTTTACTCATATTATACCTTCTCTACCTTCTAAATAATAATATATCATAATTTAATATTTTAAACTATATATAGGTTAATTTAATAACACTTTATTTACAAGCTGAGTATTATATAGTAGTTAAAGGAGGTATATTTATGTACTATTATGGTTATGGTGGATATGGTTATAATAACCCTTGTTATGGATATCAAACACCTACTTATGGTTACTCAAATCAAGGTGGATATGGCAGCGCTATTATATTAGTATTATTCATATTATTAGTAATAGTTATAGGATCAAGATTCTTATCAAATAACAATTAAAATTTGTCAAAAAAACAATTTTATGTTAAAATACGTTTGCATTGGTGGTGAGATGTATGTTACGTAATAAAGATATTATTGACGAATCCGATAAAAGAATTAGAATTGTCAGTAAAGAAGTAACTTTCCCACTTGATAACAAAACATTACAAACTATTAAAGATATAAAAGAAATGCTTAGAAATAGTCAAATTGAAGAATTAGCTAAGAAATATGATTTAAGACCTGGTATGGGATTATCTGCTATTCAACTTGGTATAGCTAAAAGATACTTTGTAGTTGTTTATGAATATGAAGAGGGAAAATTTGAAGAATATGTTGTTGTTAATCCAAAGATTTTAAGTGAATCAGAGGAAAAAATATATGTTGAAGAAGGAGAAGGATGTCTAAGTGTCAATAGACCTATAGAAGGAATTGTCCCAAGAGCAGCAAGAATTAAAGTTGAGTTCTTTGATGAAAAAGGAAACAAACAAAATCTTAGATTAAGAGAAGAACTAGCTATCGTATTTCAACATGAAATAGATCATTTAAATGGAATATTATTCTATGATCACATAGATAAAAAGAATCCATATAAAAATGCTGACAAATATAGACCAATATAAAAGAAAGACTATTCATCGTCTTTCTTTTTTATTGGCTTCTTTCTTCTTCTATATCTTAATTTCATAACACTATTACCAATCTTAGGTGGTTCAATTGGTGCATCTATACTCTCTTCAAGCAAAGATTTACTCTTTGAAGTTTTTTTCTTAGATAATTTATTTAATTCTTTTATAGTTTTATCTTCTATTTGTCTTATTCTTTCTCTAGTTACATCTAATAAAGTTCCAGTTTCTTCAAGTGTCAATGGTTTATCACAAGCATCAAAGTTAAAGAATCTATTCCTAAAATTTCTTCCATCAAAGAATTCTTTGCAGTAATTATCAAAAACATTATATCTAAATCTAACAACTATTGCTTTACGTTTAGATTTTGAAATATAACGAGATTTAAAATTTAATTTTGTTTGTAAATCATCACTATTTAACTTAAAATCCTTAGTAAATCTTAACACACATTTTCTTTTTCTTTCTTTAACTAATCTATCATATTCATCTTGACTAATTTCTTCATTATACATTTTTGAATCTAAATCATCAAAAGTAGGACAAAAATAACTTATAAATTCACTAGCAGTTATTATTAATTTAACTTTATCATTAAAAACTTTTATATATATTTTACTAGAGTCATTACCTTTTGATATTCTTTTTATTTTTTCAATATCTTCAAATTCATATTTTTTATCTTCATCTTGCATAGATAATTCATCAAGTAAATGATTTAATTCAGTAGCAGTATAAGACTGAATTGCAATATCTTCTGGTGATAATCTTTCATCGCTAATAAAATCTCCAAAAAATGAATCACCATCTTCACCTACTGGTTCATTCATAGATTTTGGTAAAGTAGCATTATCAGCTTTTATAATTTCATCTATTTGTTCTTCCTTAACAACAAATTCTTTAGAAATAGTAGTACCTGAAATCTTTTCACCAGGATATTTTTCTACTAAATAATCATAAACCCATCTATATTTTGGATCTTCTTTAATTCTATCTACAAAGTAAGAATATGGTATTCTACCATTAAATTTAGAATGATTATATACACAATGTCTTTTAAATTCTTCGACCAATTTTGGATCTTGCATTGCTTCTTTATTTATTTCATAAAAAGGCGTATTAATAGGAGTTTTATCTTTATCAAAGTGACTATCTTTATTTAATAAATATAGTATATCTGTTACTGGAGGATTTCCTTCCTTATTTCTATTACTTAATATTTCTACTGCTCTATTATATTTTCTTATTAGTTCTCCCATATGAACAGGAATTCTTATAGTAGTAGAATTATCTGATATTGATCTTGTTATAGCTTGTCTAATCCACCAAGTTCCATATGTACTAAATTTAAAACCTTTAGTATAATCAAATTTTTCTACTGCCCTCATTAAACCAATATTACCTTCTTGAATTAAATCAAGTAAACCTAAAGTTTTTCCTCTACCAACATATTTCTTAGCTATACTAACAACAAGTCTTAAATTAGAATTAATTATATTATCACTATTTTCCTTTTTTTCTTCTTTAAGTTTTTCTATTCTTTTACTTAACTTTTCTTTTTTAATTAAATAATCATCTTCAGTTTCATCTAAATTAATAAGCATTCTTTCTAAATTATTTATACGTTCACATGTCTTATTATAGGCTGCAAAAAGTTTCTTTTCTTGTTCTCTTTTTAATATAGGTATTTTGCCTATTTCGTGAAGATACATTTTTACACCATCATCCGTATAAACTGTTTCACTAGTTTGCACATCTGATTGAATCTTTTCATCTAAATAAACACCATGTAATAATGCGACTAGTTTATTAGACATTTCTTTTGTTATAGAATCTTCATTTTGTAATTCTTCATCATCTTTTTCATATTCTTCATCTAAATCAGTAATATATTGTCTAATAATGTTATTTTTTAATAACTCAGATAATTCTTCATCAATTATTTCATATCTAGTATTTTTAAGAACATCATTAATAAATGATAATTGGTTTATAATATTCTTTCTATTAAACTTATAATTTTTAATAATTTTTATAAAATTACCGTTTTCAAAAGAAGTTTTTAAATATTCTAATATTTGTTCTTTTGTTTTATATTTTCTTATTTCTTCTTCAGTAAGTAATTGTTTTAAATCATTTATAACCATATTACCCTCCTAAAACTATTTTTCTACATGAATATTCCTATGTAAATATTGTTTGTTATTATAGCATAAATAAAAAAGAATTCAAAAAAAAGTACTATTTAGTACTTTTTTTCTTTGTAGATTTTTTAGTTGTTTTTTTAGGTGCTGATTTAGAAGCAATTTTCTTTGTAGTTGTAGTTTTTTTAGTTGGTGTTGTTTTTTTAGCAGATATTATTGTTCTAGTTTCATTTCTACCCATTATAATTCCACATAATAAACCAATTATTATTCCTATTCCTAAGAATAAAGCTATATTCTCCATTATAAATCCTAAAATAAAACCTAATACTGCTCCTAAAAGTGTTCCAATAACAACGTAATAATCTCCATTTGTAGTTCTTTTCATAAATACAAACTCCTTTTACTCTTATATATTTAGTATAACAAAAAAAACAAGATATTAAAATCTTATTTTTTATTATTTACATATATTTAGCATTCATTATCTATCTTTCCATTATTTATAAGATATTCTAATGATTCTTCAGTTACTATTCTATTTTTCTTAAATAAGTTTATTGATTTACAATTAAACTCTTTAGTTCCAATATCATCCTTAGACTTAATTAGATCATTAACACCTTCTAAACTTCTAACTAAAGGTCTAGATATATTTGAAATTAAAATAGTATTATTTAATATTTTTTTAGCAAATAAAGAATTATTTATTTCTTCATTAAAACTAAAACTAAATAATGGTAAACTTAAAACCAAAAGAGCAATAAAACAAAAGATATATGTTTCAATAGCCCCTAGTAATCCACCACCAAGTTTAGCTGGAAATTTAAGAAGAATTGTATCTTCAAGTAATCTTTCTATAATTCCACTTATTTTAATTAATATATATAGTATTAAACTAAATATCATTAATAATATAAAGAAAGCTAATAATTCATATAATAAAATATTTAAAGATGAATAATTCTTTAATAAACCAATTGTAAAAAACGGACATTTTTTATATAAAATGATAGATAAATTATTCTTAAATAAGAAAGCTGCGACTACGCATATAATAGATCCTATAGTAGATACTGCTTGTTTAATTAAGCCTTTTTTATATCCACCTGTAAACCCAATTAAGATAAGTATTAAAATAATTATATCAACTAAATTTAAGTTCATATTTTCACCTCTATATTAAATTATATTATATTTTTTTTTAAAAATAAAGAATATATGATAAAATATAAATGAAGGTGATTTCATGACAATTTCATTTAAAGTAAGTGATAAAACTAAAGAAGAAATGATTAAACACTTTGAAGATTTAAAGAGAGATAAAACTCCTCAATATGCGATATTTCAAGCAGATGAAGAAGATACAGTAGTTACTCTTTATGAATCAGGAAAAGTAGTTTTTCAAGGTGTATCTGCAGATGTAGATGCAAACTTTTGGAAAGAAACAGAAAAAATATTAACTGGTAAGATGCCTGAAGATAATAATTCTAAAAAGAAAGAAAAGGAAGAAGATGATGATAAAACAGATTATTATTTTATAAATTCTGTTGGTTCTGATGAAGTTGGTACTGGTGATTATTTTGGACCAATTATAGTTACCGCATCTTATGTATCTAAAGATAAAATATCTTATTTAGAAGATTTAGGTGTTAGAGATTCAAAAAAAATTACAGATGAAAAAATTATGAAAATTGCTCCTGAATTAATAAAGAATATTCCTCATGAAACATATATATTAAGTAATGAAGAATATAATGAATGGCAAGATAAAGGATATAACATGAATAAGATTAAATCTATTCTACATAATAGAGTTATTCTTGGTTTATTAAAACAAGATAACTTTATAATAGATATGGTTGTTATGGATCAATTTACTCCTGCTAGAAATTATTTTGGTTATTTAAAAGACACAGGTGAAAATGTATTTAGAAAAATAACATTTACAGTACGTGCTGAAGATAAATGTTTATCAGTAGGTTGTTCATCTATTATAAGTAGATATCTATTTATTAAAGAAATGGAAAAACTTGGTAAATCAATAGACAAAGTATTACCTCTTGGAGCTAGTACAACAGTTGATGAAGCTGGTAAAGATATTGTTAAAAAATATGGAAAAGATAAATTAAAAGAAATCGCAAAACTTAATTTTAAAAACACAGAAAAAATCCTAGAAAACTAGGATTTTTTTTATTATCTAAAGAATGCTAAATATAT
>Ga0129306_1001994_pt1 | contig 19951 bp, 17 predicted proteins | sample P827metagenome_FD_94438 | JGI IMG/M metagenome (GOLD analysis project Ga0129306, IMG submission 94438) | Capybara group fecal microbial communities from Wisconsin, USA - P827 metagenome | ecosystem: Host-associated > Mammals > Digestive system > Large intestine > Fecal | place: USA: Wisconsin... | reverse complement strand
CAGCTATCATACCTATCGGATAGAGAACATCCTTGTTAAGAAGCTTCACTCCTTCTCTTTGATATGCAACAAAAACAAGCTGCTCGGCGTGCATTGCTTCTTCGCAGGCCTTGGCGGCTTCTTTCTTAATTACGGAAAAGTTTACGGTCATTCCCGGCACCACTACGACATCGCGTATGATGATGGCGGGCATGGTCTTAGTTACCGGCATATGTGCCTCCTATAAACGTAAAGCGCTGTATGGTACCCACACAGCGCTTTTTAAATTCTGTCAGAGATTACTCTGCTTTCTTGAGTCTCATCTTGTATTCTACAAGCGGCTCGCTCTTTCCGAGTACGCAATCCTTGGTGATGGTGCACTTGCGGATGGTACTGTCCGAAGGAATGTTGTACATCACATCCATCATGATATTCTCAAGGATGGAGCGAAGTCCTCTGGCTCCGGTCTTTCTTTCCATGGCCTGAACTGCGATTTCTTCGATTGCGTCTTCATCGAATTCAAGGTCCACGTTGTCCATTTTAAAGAGCTTTTTGTACTGCTTGATAAGCGCGTTTTTGGGCTCCTTTAATATTCTGACCATTGCTTCTTTGTCAAGGCCTTCAAGGGAAACGTTAATCGGTACACGCCCCACAAATTCGGGGATGAGACCGTACTTGATAAGGTCCTGGGGAGTGATATCCTTAAGCACCTCGCTTATCTCGCGGGTAGACTTCTTAACGACGGGAGCGTTAAAGCCGATGGAACTCTTATCGAGTCTGGCCTCAACAATCTTCTCGAGTCCGTCGAAAGCACCGCCGCAGATAAAGAGAATGTTGGTGGTGTTGATGGGGATTAACTCCTGGTGAGGATGCTTACGTCCGCCCTGCGGGGGTACGTTAGCCTCCGTACCTTCGATTATCTTAAGTAAAGCCTGCTGAACGCCTTCACCGGATACGTCTCTGGTGATGGATACGTTCTCGCTCTTCTTGGTAATCTTATCAATCTCGTCGATGTAGACGATTCCGTGAGATGCGCGCTCTACGTCGTAGTCGGCAGCCTGGATGAGCTTAAGAAGAATGTTCTCAACGTCTTCACCCACATAACCTGCCTCGGTAAGAGTGGTGGCATCCGCAATGGCGAAGGGCACATTGATAATCTTGGCAAGGCTCTGAGCAAGATATGTCTTACCCGAACCTGTGGGCCCTATCATGATGATGTTGGACTTCTGAAGCTCAACACCGTCGCTGTCGTCTCTTCCGGACATTATTCTTTTGTAATGGTTGTAAACTGCTACGGAAAGGACTTTCTTGGCTGTCTCCTGGCCGATTACGTAGTCGTCGAGGAAATGCTTAATCTCGGCGGGCTTAAGAAGCTTGATATCGTCCAAAGCTTCCTCGCGAGCCTGAATGTCTGCTTCCTCAAGGGCATCCGCTACGATGTCTGAACAAATCTCTACGCACTCGTCGCAGATGTAAACATCGTTAGGGCCTGCGATAAGCTTCTGAACCATGTCCTGAGTCTTACCGCAAAAAGAACAACACTTGGGTCCGTTATTGGAAATTCTTGCCATTTAATGCGCGTCTCCTAATTATTTGTCGCCGTGGTTCTTGATAACTTCGTCAACAAGACCGTAAGCCTTAGCTTCTTCGGCTGTCTTCCAGTTATCACGCTCGGTGTCGGCACATACCTCTTCGTAAGGCTTGCCGGTGTTCTCGGATAAAATTCTGTTTAATTTTTCCTTGGTCTGTAAAATGTGCTTGGCAGCTATCTCGATTTCGGTAGCCTGACCCTGAGCACCGCCAAGAGGCTGGTGAATCATAATCTCGGCGTTGGGAAGAGCATATCTCTTGCCCTTAGCGCCGCCTGCAAGTAAGAATGCACCCATGGATGCAGCCATACCGATACAGGTAGTGGATACGTCACACTTTACAAACTGCATGGTATCATAGATAGCCATACCTGCGGTTACGGAACCGCCGGGAGAGTTGATGTAAAGATGAATATCCTTCTCGGGATCTTCAGCCTCGAGGAAAAGAAGCTGTGCTACCACAAGGCTTGCGGTAACATCGTTAACTTCTTCACCGAGGAAAATGATTCTTTCTTTAAGTAATCTTGAGTAGATGTCGTAGGAACGTTCTCCGCGGCTGGTCTGCTCAATGACGTAAGGTACTAAACTCATTTATTATACCTCCTGCTAATTAATGGATTATGCTTCCTTAGCGTTAGATACTACGAATTCAACTGCCTTCTGAACTGCAAGGTCCTCAAGGATCTGCTTCTTGGCGTTGTCGTCGATCATTTCTTTAACCTTGTCTACTTCCATCTTGTAAGCTTCTGCTATGCGGTTAAGCTCTTTCTCGAAGTCTTCTTCGGAAGCTTCGATCTTCTCAGCCTTAACGATGTTCTCAAGAACAAGTCTTGACTTGATGGACTTAACTGCCTGAGGCTCAACCTGCTCAAGTAACTTCTCTGCGGTAAGACCTGTAAACTGGAAGTACTGTTCCATGTTAAGACCGCTCTGTTTTAAGTTCTGAGCGAAGTCCTGAACCATCTGACGCTTCTTGGTGTCAAGCATGGGAGCGGGAATTTCGATTTCGGAAGCAGCGATGATAGCTTCGATAGCTTCATCTTCCTTCTTGTTCTTAGCTTCATCAAGCTTCTTGTTCTGAAGGCTCTTGATGGTAGCTTCTTTGTATTCCTTGAAAGTATCGTACTCGGATACTTCTGCTGCGAATTCGTCGTCAAGCTCGGGAAGTTCTTTCTCCTTAACTTCCTTAATGGTGCACTTGAACTCTGCTGCCTTACCCTTTAAGTCTTCTGCGTGGTAATCTTCGGGGAAGGTAACCTTAACGGTAACTTCCTTACCGATTTCAGCGCCTACAAGCTGCTCTTCGAAACCGGGGATGAAGGAACCGGAACCGATGGTAAGAGGATAGTTCTCACCCTTGCCTCCTTCAAATGCAACACCGTCTACGAAGCCTTCGAAATCAAGGATAACTTCGTCCTTGTCCTTAACGGGTCTTTCAACGGAGATGCTTCTGGCGGAGTTCTCGCGTTCTTTCTCAATAACTGCCATAACTTCATCGTCAGATACGGTTGTGTCAGCCTTGGCAACCTTAACGCCCTTGTACTTGCCAAGCTTAATCTCGGGCTTTAAAGCTACGGTTGCTGTGAAAATGAAGGGCTTACCTGCCTCGAGCTGAACTACGTCAACTTCGGGAGCGGATACGATGTCTTCCTCGCACTCGTCGTAAGCCTTGTCGTAAGCATCGGGAATGATTTCATTGGCAGCATCCTCGTAGAATACTTCCTTGCCGTACATCTTCTCGATGATTGCGCGGGGTGCCTTACCCTTTCTGAAACCGGGAATTGCGATCTTGTTCTTGTTCTTATGATATGCCTTTTCAATAGCCTTATCTAATTCCTCAGCGCTGACTTCGATGGTAAGTTTAGCCATGCTGTTTTCTAATTTTTCGACCTTTAAACTCATTATTTATTTCCTCCTTAACGGCCTTTTTGCCATAATCATCGAGTTATTATATCACACGAAGTCAAGTATTTCTATTATTTTATCATAATTTAATAGAAACACCGAAATTTTAAGCTTTTCCCGGCCAAAGAAAGAGCAGCCGTCCGCTCGGGATGACTGCTCCGATTTTATTTTTCTTCACATGTATACTTAAGCGGTACTCCGTAAGTGGTCTCGTAAATATTCTTCCACACTTCGTAGTTTCTCTGCATCATCGCATCGATATTGTCGTTACGCGACCGATTCTTGGAAGGATAAATGGGCTTATCCACGTGGATGGTGTATGCCTGAACGGGATAGCCTTCGCTGTCGAGAACGTCGGTGTCCTCCATGGTGATAAAGCAAGGGAGAACCGGCACGTTGTTGTCTGCCGCGAATACGAAAGCGCCTCTCTTTAAAGGCTTCGGTTTCTTGTAGTTCCACCACATGCTCTGCTCGGGATATACCAGAATGTAGTGCTTCTTCATAAGGATAGCCTTAATCGCGTGCATGAATTTAATCATGGTGGCGCGGTTGCTGCTTAACGGAAGCGTGTTGCAGTTACGCATCAAGAAGCCGTAGAAGCCCGGGAAGGCTGTGTAATTGGCCTCGCTGATTACGCGGAAGAGCTTCTTTCTTTTGCCCGCTTTGTCGTACATGAGCTGGACTGCGAAGCTGTCGAAAGGATTGATGTGGTTGCAGGTGATGATGGCGCCGGTGTCGAGGTTCTTAAGGTTCTCGATGCCTACCACTTCCTTAATCACAAACTGCTTGCGAATCATGAGGAAATCCACGAACCATCTTGCAAGGCGGAAAGCGTATCGCGCGCGAAGGCGGGCGTTTATGCTGCGACGTAGATAGTCGATTTCCGTGGGCTTAAGCTCGCGTCCGGGCGGGTCGTCGAGGACGTCCTTATCGAAGATTCCCTGTTTCTCAAGGTTCTCGGCGCGTCTTAAAATCTCTGCGCGGGTAAGCTGAATGGGGCCGCCGTCGCCGTAGAGATTGTTGTAGTTCATGGTGTTGCTGATTTCGGACAAAGCAAGCTCTTCGAGGTGCTCGCCGTAATAGATATCGCGGGCTTTGTCTTCCTCGCTGAACTTACGCTGAATCGAGAAGAGTTCGCCGTAGAACTCGGTTTCTTTGGCATAGTGCCAGAAGGAGTCGCCCATCTTGCAGTCGGAGTAGTGCCAGGGCTTAAGCGCAAGGTTATAGTGAATGAGCTTCGCATCTTCTTCCTTGCAGGGAGCGGTGCCGCCCATCTGAATGTTCCAGCGGGGGTCGAGCCAGAGAACCTTGTCCTTGCAGAGGATGTTAAGGTAGTCCTGGTCCTGAGCCACCACGAAATTGTAGTTGTTAAGAAGCTTCACAAACTGCTTGAGCATGTGATTGTTTCTGAAGGCCTCGCAGTTAAGAAGCACCACGCCGGCGTTGAAATATGCGCCACGGGAGATACCGAGAACCTTCTCTACGTAATCGCCGTACACGTCGGTCTGGGCCACAATCTGGTCGCGGATGCCGCCGATGTAATTGTCGCCGAGCTGGTAGCTATAGAGCTTCGCAATATCGTCCTTGACGATGGTGTCACTGTCAAGGTAGAGCACCTTTTTAAACTGCGGAAACATTTCTGCGATAAAAAGGCGGTAATATGTTGTAGAGGAGTAGTAATCTCTCAGCGTAATTTTCTTTTCGATCTTAGCAAGTTCCTTGGTCACGTCTATAAAGAAAATCTTGCAGTTGATGGTCTCTAAGCGTCTGAGTTTCTTTTTACTCTCTTCGGTGATGTCGGTGTTAAGAACGTACAATTCGTAGCGGTACTTTCTCGAAGTGTTGGCAATGAGCGACTGCATGGTCACGGCCATGAATCGTATGTATTTGTCATCTGCGGCAAAGAAAACGGGCACAACCCTACTTCTCTTTAACAGACTGAAGGTCCCTCTCAGTTTCATACTTTCTCCTAAGGTAAATATATTCATACAGACTGTCGTCAAAAGCATCGTAACCGAATACCTTGTGAACCTTAGTCACGTGCCATTGCTTGATATTGTCCGTATGTGGATACGGCAGCCAGAACAGTCGCTTCGAAAAGTGTCTTACCACCGTATGCTTGTGCAAAAACTTCTGGTCGTTAAAGCGCTGCGGCAGCATCTTCTTACGCGTGGTGCTCCTGAAAATCGCGCTTTGATCGGCGAAGATTAATTTCTTGGTCTTAATCAGGTTGCGAGCCTTCTCAAACAGTCCCGTTCGCCTGCACTCCACCATGTTAAAAAGAAGGACGCCCGCATTAATCGAGTTCGGATGCGTAAGGTACTTGCCGTAATGGTCGCGCGCCGCCGCGTACTCGTAACCCGTAATGTCGATATCGTAAAGAAGCTCAATCTCCCTGTTAAACATGATATCCGCATCAAGATACAGAATCTTGTCCGGAATCTCGGGAATCATATCTATAAAGAGTCGTAGCAACGTATACGGCGAGCAATAGCACTGCTCATTGGGGCAGGCCGCGAACTCGCGCATGTATATGTCAGTCACGTCAATCTTGATTATTCTGTTGTTCGGATTGTAGCCCTTCGCCACTCCGTCGAGGAAGTTAATCTTCTCATCGCTTATCGGCACATAAGCAGGCTTAAGATGAGACACATCCATGGTAAGAACGTATGCCGTAAACGGCTCGGTGCTCTTCGTCCTCTTGAATACCGAAAGAAGGCACGTCATTATTCCGTCAAAAACATAGTCATTACCCGAAAAGAGCAAATTCATGTACTATTCCCCCTGCGTGTCCGTTTCGTCACGCTTTATGTATTTCACAAGCTCGACCGTGTTGTGCCCGGCATTCTTGCACATTGCAGCATATACGCGGTCTCTTAAGTCCTTTTTTCGATCCTTAATCGGCAGTTTCTCGTCAGCAAAAAAAGGTCCCTCGACATAAGTCACTATCTGCGGATTCTTGCCTTTTTTCTCTTGATACGTGTTCGTAAAGCAAAAAACAGGCTTGTCGGTCTTCACGGGATACCTAAAAGAAGCGTCCCTGAAATTCCTGATCCACGTACAATACGGCCAGATATGCGCCTCGGGATAAATCGCAACGCAAGCAGTCTTGTCAATCGCCTTCTTAACCGCCTGCTCAAATCCCTTAAGCGCTCCCTTGGTATCGGGAAGCGGAATCGCCCCGAGGCTCGGATTAATCTTCCCAAGCACCGGAATCGAAACGTTAGCCGGATGCACTATCACATACACACCCTTAGGCTTAGCAATCATGCTGGGAATATAAGCATCCGCCACAGGATTGGTATGGTTACCGTAGAGGAAGTAGCCGGTCGTCCTGTAGGGCTTAAGCTTTTCCTTACCCACAATCTTATGATTGTACTTAAGCTTCAAGAAAATCGCAGCTCCGGGCCTCACCAGCATATAGTAAAAGAAAACTCTTCCTATCCTGCGAAGCAGTCCTCCGTCGTAATCATAGCTCTCATCAATAACACGGGCATTGATCTGCGCCTCGGAAAACTCATCATTCAATTCGTCTTCGTAGTATACAACTCTACATGTCGTAGTATTAATATTATTTTCCATCCCGGCTATTATAGCATACCCCTCCCCCGGACTCAAGTCCATGTACAATGACCCCCGAATTGCCCTATTGACTTGCCCTCCGGCCTCTATCCCCACCCGGTCACGGGCAGGCGCCGGCATAAGTCTTCCCCCAAAACCCTCTCCCGCTTCGATCTCGTGTAGCGGCATTACGCGCCGATGCTACGATAAAGCCGGAATAAATCAATGTAGATTTATTCGAAGGCGCCCGATAATAAAGCACGCAGTGGTTTATTATAGAGTCAAGCTGGAAGACTTCTCCCCGGCCCCTGCCCGTTCCGATTGGGATAACCTATCACAAAAAAGCAGTATAAAAATAACAGCCACGGGTTAATCCGTGGCTGCTACTCAATGATTCATATTTTCAAGAAGCTTATTAGCCTTTTTGATTTCGTGGAAAAACGCAACGTAGTACACTATCGCGCCGATTACAAAAGGAATGGTCACTGAAATAATCATGTCCTTGTATGCGGTCGGTGCGAAGTCGGTGAATTCCTGTCCGATTCGGATGGCGAGGCATACGATGCCGATGGTGACAAGGTACTGGCCTATAAAGACGGGGATAAACGGAAATCGTCTCAAGTAGTAGTGCGTTGCGAGTACCAATGTTCCGAGAATTGAGATTGCAAGGATGGTGAAAATGTTCTCGCTATAGTATCTGTCCGTAAAACCGTCAATTCTCTCAAGCAAAAGCTTGCCCGTGGTTATGAGCGTGAAGCTTACGCAGACTATGTAAAAGAAATTGTGTTTAGTAATAAGTTTCATTGGCCGTTGCCCCCCTGAAGCTTCTTAAGTGCTTCGTAGAACTCGTCTCTGTAACTTCTGTTCATGATCAGCTTCTCGTCATTTTTGAGATAAATTATGACACGCATGTTCATGTCGCCTTCAAGTTTCTTGACCTTATAGATATTAACAACGCTTGACTTGCTGACCCTGATAAAGCCTGCATCCGCGTGATTGCCGATAATGTCGCGAAGGGCTTCTTTGACCTCTACGCAGGCTTCGTCGGTGTAGGCGAAGGTCTTGCGGTCTACGGTTTCAAAGTAGAATATGTCCGAGAGGGCTACGGTAGTTTTTCTTTCGCCGATTGTGCCTTCGATGTAGCCAAAAGAAGATTTCAGGCGGTCCAATACCGCTGTTGTCTCCGCGTCTATTGTGTTGTAGTGAAGTTCCAGGAAGTTTTCTTCAAGCGTTTCATCCTTGGTCTTGATAAGTTTCATTTAAGCTCCGTTTTAAAGAATAAACATTATGCATAACAGAATGTATGAAAGCTTAACATTTCGGTTGGTAAGAAGATACACGCTTCCGAACACGAAGCCGCCCACTGCGGTGTAGATTCCGGTTGCAAGGGAACCCTTGGTAAACCAGTGGCCGATTCCCCATGTGAGGGCCAAAAGAATGCCGCCGAAGGGGATTTTGTTGTTGTTAAACCATTTTTCAAATGCAGTCTGTCCGAAGATTATTATAAGCAAAACGAGTAAAACTTCAAACAAATAATAAATGTACTGGAATGTAAAAAGAAGGGGACCTCTCTTGTTCCACTCTGTCAGCACCTTGCTGCCGTTCCAGTCAATCCATGTGCTTACGAGGCATGCGGTGACGCCGAGTACGATTAAAATCCACTGCCATGCTTTGATGTTTGAATTAAAAAGTCCGGGCTTTTTGATGTCTGCAATTAAGTCAAGGTCGGAATGCTTCTTGCAATCCATGATTACGAGGAATGCACCTACGCCCCAGCAAATGCAGGTAACCACCCAGTGGAGAATGCTCTGCCAAGTGCTGTACTCGTTGAATCCTTTATGATAAATGTTGGCCTCGATTACGTAGCCAATCAGCAATTCTATGCCGATTACCGCGAATGCCTCAAGTCCGTATGATAAAAATTTGAATCCTTCTTTTGCTCTTGTTTTCATGATTAAAGCTCCTTTGTTTCTGTCGATAAACACACGATACAGGCAAAGGAGCTTAAGTTCAATAGGTCATGTATTAAGTTACGCGCAGGCATGTCTAAGTTGCGAAATGAGCCCTTGCTAATAGTGTCTGACTACCTCGAAGCGGTATAAATCGATGTCGCTGCCCTCGGGAATGCCGGCCTTGCGACAAGCTATGTCAATCTGTTGCTCCACCGTGTCAACTCCGTCCAAGTCGGGCAAAAGAAGGCCTCGCTTATAGCCGCTTTCTACGATGACGCCGTAGCGTTTAACATCAAGGGCGTCCTTAGAATCTATGCGCTCCGCGTCGCCGAGAACGTCGACGGTGATGTCGAGCCATTTGAGCTCGTCGGGCTCTATCGGCTCGAAGCGCGGGTCTTCGGATGACGCGCTCACTGCGTTCTTGATGATTTCCTCGGCAAGGTTCTTGCGGGTCGGTGCTATCGTGCCGATGCAGCCGCGCAGCTTGCCGAATTTGTGTATGGATACGAAGGCTCCCGCGCGAGTGTCTGCAAGTTCTGCAGGAACATCCGCGGGCATAGCCATCTGAGTATGATTGTTAACGAAGTACTCAACCGAGGCGCGCGCCAGTCTGACATAGGCGTCGGATTTGTCTTTCTTCGCTTGGAGCTCGCGTTCTTCGTCGGCAAGCTTCGCATCCAGGAACTTGCGGCTGTCGTCGGAGCCCTGTGGAATAAAGGAGCAGATTCCGTAACCGACACCCGTGACATCTTCGTGAGAATACTGAGTCGCCTCAACCGCGGTGCCGTCGAGCGTTCCCGCCATGATGACAAAAGAACGATGCCCGCACTCCGCAGCCTTGTCGCAGAAGTTCTCGTCGAAGTCGAACAGCTCCTTGAAACGCGCGTGACCGCACACATCCATGATGCGCTTGTCGTACTCCGGCCCTTCCTCGGCGAAGCCGTAAGGACCGTAAGTCTGAAGCTTGTGCGACAGGTCGCCGCTTGCCACGAACACGACACGTCTGTCAAGCGCTTCGACCGTCTGCCTGATTAGCATGCCGTACTCGTAATGCTTTATTAAGTCAAGCCCCGACAGACCCGTCCGAACCAGCTTGAAATCTTTGTATTTCTTCTCGATGAACCATAGAGGTACCATAGTGCCGTGGTCGAGTTCACTATTCCTTTCGCCCATGGTGCCCGCGGGGAAATTCTTGCTTGCGCATAATCCTGCAAGTCGGTCTGCAAGCTCTGAGTCGTATTCCTCTTCAAACTCCACAAACGGTACTCCGAAGTCGGCAAAAGAACCCTTCGCGCCCCGCCCGGGCGAAATGTGGAAATAGTCTGCATACATGACGGAATGCGGGCTCGAAATTATAATCGTCTCGGGCTTAAGCTCCGCTATCATATCGGCCACGTGCTCGTAAGCATCAATCGTCGCCTGAACCTGCTTCTCGCCGCCGCGCCCGATTTCGGGAACTATCATCGGCGGATGAGGAACCATAAATGCACCTACTATAGCCATCGTATTACCTCCCTAAACATTACCCACAAAAACATGCGCTAACTTCTCGCGCGCCACATCCGCAAGCCTGTACACCGTCTCAACCGGCGTCGGCCCTCTGTCAGTCATCTTAAACTGCGGGAAAAACCGCGTAACATGAAGCGGAATCGCCTTTCCTACCCTTGCCTCAAGCGCCGCAACCCAGCTGCTTAACTTGCGCATTTCTTCCTCGCTGTCGTTCTCGCCGGGAATTATCAGTGTGGTAAGCTCCACATGACACGTCTCAGCCGCTCGCTCGATAAAACGCTTCGTCATCTCAAAATCCCCACCGATAAGATTCCTGTAGAACCCGTCGGTAAAGGCTTTCAAATCAATATTCATGGCATCGATGTAAGGCGAGATCTCCTCAAACACGAGCTCACTCGCGGTGCCGTTGGATACCAGCACGTTTTCCATGCCGGATTCTTTGGCTAACTTAGCGGTATCTCTTACGAACTCGTAGCCTACAAGCGGCTCGTTGTAAGTAAAAGCAACCCCGATGTTGCCCACAGCCTTAAGCTCCAGAGCCTTAGCCACTATCTCCTCCGGCAGCCATTCTTCAGCGCTCCTGGCATACAGCTTTACTTGCTCGCCCCAGGAAATTTCATTGTTCTGGCAGAACGGACACCTCAAATTGCACCCGTAAGAGCCCACCGACAACACTTTCTTTCCGGGTCTGAACATCTTAAGCGGCTTCTTCTCAATCGGGTCGAGCGCCGCAGACGTAACTCTCGCATAATTGCCCGCAATAATCCTGCCGTCCACGCAAGTCCTCGCGCCACAGAATCCTGTCTTTCCTTCACCGATTTCACACTGCCTGAAGCACACATCGCACTTAGCCATATATCGCCCTCTTTAAGCTACACAATCGATTCCCTGTGATAATCCGTAACATCCGAGCCCAGCTTCGCGTAAAGCTCCGCAACCGAAGCCTTATTCGACAAGGTCTTAAGCTCCGCATCCGTCATGCCCACAAGCTCCAGGAACTCAACTCTTCCGTTGGGCGTATCAATCGTCTCAACCGTCGGATCCTTCACGCAGATAAATCCCGTAAGATTAGACTTCTGAAACGCATCGATACCCTGTGTCTGGCCCGTATAAATAAACTCATCCGGCGCAAACAACTCCCCTTTGGTAAAAGTAATCCTTGCCACCATCTGAAGTATTCCGCAAATATTTCTAAGCTCCGCCTCTTCATCCGCAAGGCCCGCCTTCTTAAGCTTAAAAGTAAGCTCGTAGCCGTAACCGCTTATTTCTTTGTTATCGCATTCTTTTTCATAAATCTCGGTCTGACCGAAAGAAACAAAGTGCCAGTAATCTCCCCCGTCATACACGCTGATTCCGTCAAGCGGGTCCTTGCCCCCAAGCATCCACTTAATCACCGTCCCGTAATGCTTCGGATTTTCCTGCCCGGGATACACTCTCAAAAACTCCTTCTCAATCGCATCCCAGCCAACAGCCTCAACCTCCTCCGGCTCCGCCTGCGGCGCCACCGGCTTTTCCTCTGGTTTATTCTTCTTAAAAATATCAAAAAGTCCCATAATTAACCTCCGTTTTCTTTGTATAAAATTATAACTTATCGTTATAAGAAAAAGAAAGATTTTTGCGATAAAAGTTGATATCTAGCCAGGGTAAAGTGCCTCCTTACCACTATGATACAACAAATGGCAAAAGGGAGCCCGGCCGAGGCCAGACTCCCTTTAGAGGATTATGAGAAAAATTATCAATTAGTTCTTTGCAATCCATTTACCGCGCTTTGATACTACGTCAAAGATAACTGCGATAAGTAATACGCCACCCTTTACAACCTTCTGCATGTTGGCGTCAACGCCCATAAGGGACATACCCATGTTGATGACACCCATGAGAACCGCACCTACGATAACTCCGGGAACGGTTCCGATTCCGCCGTATGCGGAAGCGCCGCCGATGAAGCAGGAGCCGATGGCATCCATTTCGTAGTTCTGACCGTATGTGGGCTGCGCGGAGGTAAGTCTTGCGATTGTTACCATTGCAGCGAGTGCGGAAAGAAGGCCCATGTTGGTGTATGCAAGGAAGTAAACTCTGTTGGTGTTGATACCGGAAAGCTTGGTAGCCTTCTCGTTACCGCCTACAGCATAGAAAGCACGACCAACGGTGGTGTTGGAGGTAATGTAACCGTAGATAAGGATTACGATTGCAACCCAGATAAGAACGGTAGGAATACCCTTGTGCTGTGCAAGTCTGAAGGCAAAAGCAACAATAACTGCTGCGATAACAACTGTCTTGAACCAGAATGCTACTGCAGATTCTACTTCGTAGTTCTTGGACTTCTTGGTAATTCTGCTCTTAAGCTGTAAGAATACGAACAATATTGCTGCCACGATACCTACCGCAAGGCATAATCCGTTGATGGAGCCCATGTGGAAGAAATCGGGGATGTAACAGTTAGCGCCACCACCGAAGATGTTTACAAACTGAACCTGACTGGTGATGGAAACGGTAAGACCGTTAAGTACCACGTTACTTAAACCTCTGAATGCAAGCATACCTGCAAGTGTTACGATGAAAGGAGGTATTCTTACGTATGCAATCCAGAATGCCTGGAAAGCACCGATTGCTGTACCTGTAAGTAACATGATGAAGATTGCAAGGTACATGTTAACGCCCTTGTCAACCATAAGCTTGGCGCCTACGGCACCTACGAAACATACAACCGAACCAACGGAAAGGTCGATGTTACCGCCGGTAAGTATGCAAAGAAGCATACCGGTTGCAAGAATGAATACGTACGCGTTCTGTGAAATGATGTTTGAAATGTTGGCGGGAAGTAAGATGGATCCGCCGGTCAAAATTGCAAACAATCCAAGTACCAGAACCAGTACGATGATCATTGTATATTTTTTTACAAAATCAAGCATTTTTGAATTAGTCATTGTCGTCGCTCCTAACCGGCCTTAATGATGTGTGACATGATTGCTTCCTGAGATGCCTCAGCCGCATCAAGTTCACCTACCATCTTGCCTTCGTTCATAATATAAATTCTATCGCACATTCCCAAAAGCTCCGGCATTTCGGAGGAAATCATGATAACCGATTTACCCTCAGCCACAAGCTGATTCATGATGCAATAAATTTCATACTTGGCACCTACGTCGATACCTCTTGTAGGCTCGTCCAAAATAAGAATGTCGGGATCGGCGTACATCCATTTAGCAAGCAATACCTTCTGCATGTTACCGCCGGAAAGGTTACCTACGTTTTGTTCAACCGTAGGGCACTTAATGGAGAGCTTCTGCTTGTAATCCGTAGCTACGGCATATTCTTCATCCTTGTTAATAACCTTGTGCTTACTTACACCCATGAGGTTGGCAAGCGTGGTATTAAGCTTAATAGTGTTGGAAAGAATAAGTCCGTTACCCTTACGGTCTTCGGTTACGTATGCAAGCTTGTGATCGATGGCTTCACGAACGTTGTTAAGATGTACTTCCTTGCCGTCAATGAATATCTGACCGGAAATGTTATCGCCGTAGCTCTTTCCGAAAATACTCATTGCAAGCTCGGTACGTCCTGCACCCATAAGTCCCGCGATACCTACGATTTCACCCTTTCTTACGTTAAAGTTGACGTTGTCGACAACCTTTCTTTCGGAGTAAACCGGGTGGTAAGCTGTCCAGTTTCTTACCTCTAATTTAATCTCTCCCATATCATTAACGATTGTTTTGGGGCGCTTGGGGAATCGGTCTGCGATTTCACGACCTACCATGCCCTTAATGATACGGCTTTCTGAGATATCGTCCGTTGCCTTGTCGAGTGTTTCGATTGTCTGACCGTCTCGGATAACGGTAATCTTATCCGCAACGTACGATACCTCATTAAGTTTGTGGGAGATGATGATTGATGTCATTCCTTCTTTCTTGAACTTAAGCAAAAGATCAAGAAGCGCTTTTGAATCCTCTTCGTTAAGAGAAGCGGTGGGCTCGTCAAGGATCAAGAGCTTTGCGTTCTTGGCAAGAGCCTTGGCGATTTCAACAAGCTGCTGCTTGCCCACACCTATATCTTTAATCAGAACCTGCGGCTGTTCTTTGAGGCCTACCACGTTAAGGTATTTAGCCGCAAGATCATTCGTTTCATTCCAATTAATCTTGAATTTGCTGCCTCGTTCGTTACCGAGGAACATATTCTCTGCAATAGTCATGTAAGGAATCAGCGCGAGCTCCTGGTGAATAATAACTATTCCCTTTGCTTCACTGTCCTTAATCGTATGAAATTCACAAACCTCACCGTCATAAACGATATCCCCTTCGTATGTGCCGTGAGGATAAATTCCGCTTAAGACGTTCATCAGTGTAGATTTACCTGCTCCGTTTTCACCTACGAGAGCATGGATTTCGCCTTCTTCCACCTGAAGATTTACGTTGCTAAGTGCTTTTACACCCGGGAAGGTTTTGGTTATGTTTTTCATTTCAAGCAATATTTTAGCCAATTTGAATCCTCCCTTTTAAGTATCCTTTCAGAAATAGCAGGCGGGACGGGTCCCGCCTGCACATTTTTTATTAAGTTTAAATTACTTTAACTGATCCTCTGTGTAGTAACCGGAATCGATAAGTAACTCTTTGTAGTTGTTAACGTCTGCAAATACAGGCTCGCAAAGGAATGAAGGAACGGTGATTACGCCGTTGTTGTATGTCTTTGTATCGTTAACGGGAGCTTCCTTACCCTTCATGATAGCGTCAACCATTTCTACGGTCTTAGCTGCAAGAGTACGGGTATCCTTGAAGATGGACATTGCCTGCTTACCTGCAAGCATGTTCTTAACGTTTGCAACGTCACAGTCCTGACCGGTGATGATAGGCCAATTGGAGTGGTTGCCTTCGTAGTTAGCTACAAGTGCGTTGGTAACGCCCATTGCGGTAGAGTCGTTGGAAGCAAGTACAGCGTCAAGCTGTGTTCCGTCTGCATAGTTAGCAGCGATGATAGCATCGAATCTGTTCTGTGCGTTCTCAGTAGACCATCCCTGAGTAGCAACTTCATCAAACTTAACCTGGCCGGACTTAACTACGAGCTGACCGTTGTCGATGTACTTCTGAAGAACATCCATAGCGCCGCCGAAGAAGAATCTTGCGTTGTTGTCGCCGGGGTCACCGGTGATAAGTTCGATATTGAAGGGGCCCTTGCCATCCTTAAGACCTAACTGTGCTTCAATGTACTCACCCTGCTTGGTACCTACCATGTAGTTATCGAATGTTGCATAGTATGTAACAGCGTCGGAGTTCATGATAAGACGGTCATAAGCGATAGCCTTAACGCCTTTTTCTTTAGCCTGAGCTAAAACGGTTCCGAGTGAATCGCCTTCGATTGAAGCGATAACGAGAACCTTACAACCGGAGTTGATCATGTTCTCAATCTGAGAAACCTGTGTTGCGATGTCGTTGGAAGCGTACTGAAGGTCTACAGCGTAGCCTGCTTCTTTAAGCTGCTTCTCCATGTTGGCACCGTCCTGGTTCCATCTCTGCAAATCCTTGGTGGGCATTGCAACGCCGACCTTAGTTCCGCCTGAACCGCCTGCGCTACAACCGGTAAGCACTGAAACTGCCATTACGCAAGCAAGGATTATGCTTAAAAGTTTCTTTTTCATATTCTTTCCTCCCTAATCTAGGTAGTTTTTTGTTACGCATAAAGAATAACATAATTAACAAGTAATTAATTTTTACCCATCTTGAAATTTTTTTGCACCTTCACGGGTAAAAAAATGCGCGCTGTAAATTTTTGTCATACAGCACGCATCAGCTACAATATTTTACCTGTTTTACTTTTTACTTCTTTTTACCATATCCCCGATTCGGCCAAAAAAAGCCTTACGCATCAGTTGCCGGGCATCTTCTCGGGAACGTTTAAATATACGTCTTCTTTGAGATGGAAGCCACTGGAAATAATGACTTCGTCGAGGTTGTCCTTGGTCACCGCTATGGGGGTAAGACCGATATAAGCGATGTCGTAGGTACCGTCATTTATTGTGGTGACGTCGTCGCCTTCAAGGGGCTCGCCCTTGGCAAGCGCGATGGCACATTCGGCAGCACGCTTCGCAAGCTTTTCAACAGGCTTGTAAACCGTCATGTTCTGGGTGCCTTCCACAATTCGCTGGCAGGCTTCGAGGTCGGCATCCTGACCTACAACAGGAAGGTCGCCCGCAAGTCTCTTCTCGGAAAGTGCTCTGATTACCATTCCCGCAAGGTTGTCGTTACCGCACATGATACCGTTGGCATTGGCCACCATGTCCTCATGCTCATAAATGTAGTCGCCCGCAATCTCCGCACGCCAGCCGTCACAGTGGATGGTGTCGATTACCGTCATGTTCTCACGTTCGCACACCTTATTGAAGCCTTTCTCCACTGCGGGTACATTATTGTCAAGAGGCGAACCTCCGAGCATCAGTACATTGCCGCCCGCCGCACCGCTCTTCGCAAGAGCCTCGGCCATGAGCGTTCCTACCATTTCATTGTCAAAAGTAATATAAAGGTCCGCATCGGAATTGGTAACCGGGCGGTCGTAAGCGATAATCTTGATGCCCTCGTCCTTGGCCTTCTGAACCGTTGACTTAAGGGAGTCGGAATCGATACATACGATGACGATTACATCCACGCCCTTCTTAATAAAGTACTCAATCTGTTCTTTCTGCTTCTCAACGTCACCGTTGGCATTCTGAACGTTAACCGTCGCACCCAGTTCCTTGGCCGTAGATACGAACACGTCTCTGTCACGCTGCCAACGCTCGATGACAAATGAATCAAAGCTCATTGCTATCTGAATCTTGTCATCCGGCGCAACCTTTTTCTTTTCCTCCGCCTTCTCACCCGCACTGCACCCGGGCAAAAGAAGGAGCACCATAACCATTAACCCCGCCAAAAATCTTTTCACTTATTTACCCTCTCTGTACTCTGTGGGAGTCACACCCACGTTCTTTTTAAATGACTTACTGAAGTAGTTGGGATCGGAGTAGCCCGCCATCTGGCAGATTTCCTTCATGGAATACTGCGTGGTGCTAAGAAGCTCCTTGGCACGCTCAATCCTAAGCTTCGTAAGATAATCTATGAAGTTCTCGCCGGTACTTTCTTTGAAAATACGGCTCAAATAATACGAACTGATATTAACCGCCATGGACACGTCGTCGAGCGTGATGTTCTTCGTGTAATTAGCCTCGATGTAAGCCTTGGAAGCCTCAACCACGTCATTGGAGCTCTCCGTCTTCTTATTGGAAATGCTCGTGCTCGAGAAAATGATTCTGTCCTTGAACCACTCCCACAAAGAATCCGCGTCGGTCGCCTCCATAACCCTGGGGAGGTAGTCGCGACGGTCTTCCATCTTGTAAGTCATACCGTTTTCGTAAGCAAGCGTCTCGGCTCTGAGTGCGAACTCAAGCACTTTAAGCCTCGCATCCATAATATCTCTCGTGCGAATCCACTCAAAGAAATCGCGCGCAACACTGAGCGCCGCCTCGGCACGTCCCTTGGCGATTTCCTCAAACAGCCTTAACTCAAGCTCAATCGGGTAGTCGCCTGTGTAAGCGCAGCCGATCGGAAGGTCGTCCGCGTGAGCCAGCGTGTTCGTAGTAATAAGAAGCGCGTTCACCGCATCCCTGTATGAATTATCCATACGAGAGAGCTTGTTGACCTTGCCGATGCCCACTCTGAAAGCAATATCGGTAGTGTGGCTCAACTTATGTATCATCTCGCGAGCGTTGGTAATTACACTTACGCGCTCCGCATAATCCATTTCTTCATATTCGCAAGGCACCAACACCGCAATCTTATTACCCATAACTGAACCCACGATTCCGTTAAAATAAAGCTTTATGTACTCGCGAATTTCTCTGTAATTCTGCTGTAACTTGACACTCGAGCCGAGGGCGTTGGTCATGTGGTTGCCTTCTTTGGCATCGCCGGATACGAGAACCATCATGTATGCGTTCTCAGCGTGAATGTCGAGCATCGTCTTGTAATTGTCTATATCTTCGTCGAAATATTCGTGGAAAAGAATGTTGTAAATCAGGCCGTTTTCAAGGATGGGCACGACGGTCTCGAGTTTTTCTTTGACCAGTAAGTCGTTGGAGCGGCGGTTCTTCTCTTCCGTAACCATGTTCATGGCTTTCTTGAGAGCGGCGATGATACGGTTACGCTCCATGGGCTTCGTAATGTACTCGATGGCGCCGAGTTTCATGGCTTCCTTGGCATAGTCAAACTTGTCGTAGGCGGACATTACGATGAAAATCACATTGTCATTGGTCTTTCTGATCTCGCGCATGGCATCGATACCGTTGATACCGGGCATCTGAATGTCCATAACGGCAATGTCGGGATGGAAGTTCTCGGCAAGTTCTATGACGTTTCGGCCGGTCTTGGCGTATTCCACGCGGCATTCGTCGCCGAATTCCTTCTGAATTATGAACTTAAGAGAGTCGATTACTATGCCTTCGTCGTCGGCAAGCATTATTTTATACATCGCGTTTCTCCTTGATGTCTAGGTAAATGGTAAATCTTGAGCCCTTGCCGGGGCCGTCGCTTTCTATCGAAAGAACATCGTCCGTTCCCGCAAACAGTTTAAGTCGCGCGTAAACGTTGTCCATTCCTATGCCGTTTGAATCTTTCTTTTCATCGGAAACCGGGCGGCCGTTTCTGAGTCGGTCGATGGTCTCCTCGTCCATGCCGATACCGTTGTCCTCGATTCTGATGCAGGCGGTGTCGTCCATGGCATAGACACTCATCTTGATGCGTCCCTCGCCCATCATCTCGCGGATGCCGTGGTTCACGCAGTTCTCGATAATAGGCTGCAAAATCATGCTGGGCATCTCCACATTAAGAAGTGATTTATCCACTTCTTTCTCATAATGAATGTCACCCGAGAATCGTACGTTTAATATGTAGATGTAATTGTCTACAAGTTCAAGCTCCTCGCCGATAGTAACGGTTCTGGTGCCCTTTTTAACGTTGTATCTGAAGAACTCCGCCATAATCTGCACGTACTCGTAAGTCTTGTCGGCGCCCTCCATCATGGCAAGCTGCGCACCCGCATTAAGTGTGTTAAAAAGAAAGTGCGGATTAATCTGCGCCTGTAAGTACTTAAGCTGAGCGTCCTTAAGGTGGGTCTCCATCATGAGTTCTTTTTCTTTTAACTGGCGCTCTGTCTCGGCGCTCTCGCGCATCTTCTCGATGTACTCCTGGATGCTGACCACCATCTTGTTAAAGGCCTTCGTTACGACACCGATTTCGTCGGAAGAGTTAACTGGCAAGGTAGATATTTCAAAATTACCTTTCGCAACTTCATCCGCAGCACCGGTAAGGGAACGAAGGGGCCTTATAAGGTTAGACGTAAGCTTAAGAATAAGAAGCGTACTTGTGAAAATAACCACTATCATGATGAGGTTGCCCGCAACTTCGAATCGTCTGAAGGCGTCGAGCATCTCTCGGT
>Ga0129306_1001993_pt1 | contig 19970 bp, 16 predicted proteins | sample P827metagenome_FD_94438 | JGI IMG/M metagenome (GOLD analysis project Ga0129306, IMG submission 94438) | Capybara group fecal microbial communities from Wisconsin, USA - P827 metagenome | ecosystem: Host-associated > Mammals > Digestive system > Large intestine > Fecal | place: USA: Wisconsin... | reverse complement strand
TTTGCCCCGAAATCCAAATTATACAATCAACTGTCGGTATAGCCAATCGTTGCGCAAAGAGAACGATTGACGAGATTCATTAATTCTTCTTTTGTCATGTTTACCCCCATAAGTTTTATATAGTTTATCAAAGATGAATCTGAAACCCTTCGAATTCAAAAACGCCTTCGCCCTGTTTTAATCTGCCATTCTTATTTAAAGATTCAAACCCGAACTTTATATTATCAATGAACGAAGGCTTGATGTTCAGTTCATGATGCCCGGGATATATACTGTCTATTTCGTATTTATCGATTTTCTTTATTGACCTATAGTAGGCTTGCGGATCTGTAGTAGGATAAAATGCATCAAGACAGCCTTTGTAAATCAGATCTCCTGAATACAGTCTTTTCTTATCAGATTCGTAAAAGCAGCAGTGGCCGGGTGAATGGCCCGGAGTGTGTACCACTTCAATAGAACGTCCACCTATATCCAGAATATCTCCATCGCGTAAAAGCCTATATGGTTCACCTTGAAATAGCTGATAATCGTTTATGTTGAACTCTGTAGGAAATTCACAGGTTTTCTCCGTTAAGTTCTTCTTCACGGCTTGCAGTGGTAACGGAAATTTAGTTGTAATCCATTCTTTTTCCAGTTCGTGAACTGCAAATTTATCAAATAACCTGTGTCCGCCGATATGGTCCCAGTGAACGTGAGTCGTTAAAACCGTCACAGGCAAAGAAGTCAATTTATCGACAACTTTCCGAATGTCGGAAACACCCAAACCGCTATCGATGAGCAAAGCTTCTTCAGCTCCGCACAACAAATAGCAATGGGTTTCTTCCCAATGTTTGTATTCACTGATTATAAATGTTTGCGAATCTATCTTTTCAATAGTAAACCAATCATTCATACTATCCACCGATTATCTTGTGTTCCTCAGCCACCAATATCATCAGCAAACAAATCCGGTACACCTCGCTCCTTCAGCGAAAGTTTTTCACTGAAAGATAAGGGGTTCTTATGATATTCCCCATCGGGCTTATATGTTCCCGCTTCAATATCTGCGTACAATCCACTGATAAAATCCAACCAGTTAGTTGCATATTTCGCAGGATTTATGACTTTAAAGAAATCCAATCCTCCTGCTTTATAAAATACTTGTATGGCTTCGTGAAGATAACTATCGCTTGTAAGTACTAATTCTGACGGAATAGAAAAATCACTTCTATCCCATTCTTCGTAATTTAGCTTTTCAGGTATTTCCAGCATCTATATCCCTTTCAAATCTCGAGTTCTCATCCAACCTATTACTTAAGATTTTACTCCACTGACCATTCAGTCCATTCTATATGATTGTACTGCATCACATCATCTGCCCTTTTCATGCCGAGTTTCTCGTAAAATGGCACAGCGTTTTCGTTAGCAATTAGATATACGGCTATGTTCTTTTCTCCACCGGCCAACTCATGAGCTGTTTTCATAAGCCTCGAAGCTATTCCTTGTCTTTCGTAGTCTCTGTCTACGCCAAGGTCTGTGATATAGAGCCAGTAGCAGAAATCGGTAAGGCCGAATAAGGCGCCTACTATCAGGCCTTCTTCATTTCTGGCAATCAAACTAACGGACACGTTCTTAACAAGCTTGGTGATTCGTTCCTCAAATCGTTCCTTGGGGTACTGTGAGCCAAGGTCTGTTCTTTTGAGGAAATCTATATATTCCAAAGCGGAGACACGCTCTTCTTTAATAGTAATTCTCTGATTCATTCTTTACCCTTCAAATATACTTATATGCGAAGTTATACTTCCATTTACATTAAAGTCATTGCCTGTACGGTTTTACGATTTCTAGCCCCCATTTTTTGAAGTATTCTCCACACTTCTCTTCTGGAAACGAGTATTCAAACACATTTAGTTAATCGCAAGAGTATCCGGGTTCTTTGTACAGGCTTTCTCTGTCAGGAACAATCTTTTTGTCCCAGACTGATTCTTTCCAGTCGTCTTCTGCTATTTCTTTAATAGCTACCGAAACGCTCGATGTCTTGCAACCAAGAGTTTCTGCTATTACATAAGCTATTTTCTCGGCACAAGCCTTCTTTTGTTCATCACTCCTGCCCGGAAAGCAGTTGATCTCTACGTGTGGCATGGGTGCCTCCTTTACAAATTTGAATTAATACTATTAACTTATTTTCTAACTTACAACGCACAGCAATAGCATCATATACCTTTAATATGTGCATCTATGTTAGCTTTTCTCACATAACTACCTTTGTCAGTAACTTCCCAGACGTGAATACCGGTATCCGATGTACAAAAGAAAACATTCTCCCCTATCGGAGTATGAGTCATGGCGCCATATAATTGATTCACCATACCCCCGTGCGTAACAAGTGCAACTATATCATTCGAGTCATTGTCAGCAAGTACCTTATTTAACACCTTTATGGCTCTGTCACGAAATTGTACCTTAGATTCTTGACCATATACAGCTTGGTCTATAGGAAGATTTTCTATGTACGGATAAAGCCGATCTGCTTCTTCATAAGATAACCCCGCCAATAACCCATTGTTAAATTCCATCAAATCCGAATCATACTCGACTGAAATACCTGTCTCTTCGGATAAATGTTCAGCAGTCTGCACTGCGCGCTTGAGCGTGCTGGAGTAGATACGACTAATGCGATAATTCTCCGAAACATATTTGGCCATAGCAGCAGCCTGCTTTTGCCCTCTTTCTGTCAGTTGGTAATCAGCTCTGCCTTCATGAACATTCAGAATATCAGCTTCAGACTCCCCATGTCGAATTACCAAAATAACCATATATTCTTTTCCTCAACAACTTCGATTTTATACAGCATAAGTAGTTTTTAGATAACGTATTGATAAATTCCAATTACTGTATCAGCCTTTAAGCTTCACCGACATAATATGCCTGGTAGGCCAGAACTCAAACAGATGGAGTGTGGTGACTGTTCCGGTTGGAATCGGCAGTTCGCTTAATACTATCTGTGTTCTAGGCTATATACGATACTCATTTCTTTAAACTCCTATGTCCCATATTATATCTCATTGTTCCTGCAAAAGCACGAAAAAAAGGCGCCATTACATTGTAACAGCGCTAGCTCCTACTTACATATTCTTATTTCATGATTTAAGTCTTTCTTTGTCCTTATACATTTCTTTGTCGGCTCTCTCAAACACATCCGATACAAAGGCGTCGCTCTCAGGCTTGTATTCAGACATTCCGGCTGACAAGATTACTCCGGCTCCCACTCGCTTGTTTTCAAGGACCTGATTACGCAATTTGTCCATCAGCTCATATCTCGTTGTGTAATCATTTCCGCGAAGGAATACTACGAACTCGTCACCGCCCACTCTGAATACAGGGCTGTGTACGAAAATGTCACATAAAAGGCGCGCTGATGCCTTGATATATTCATCACCTGCGGCATGTCCCTGAGTATCATTAATCTGCTTTAAGTTGTTGGTATCGCATACCACTAATGCAAATGTCAGATAATCTATACCGTTGTCGATGTTTCCCTGCGCAGACTCCTCCAATTCCCTATATGCGGTCTTGTTCTTGATACCGGTAAGTTCATCACGTCTGGCAAGTTCTTTTTCCGTCTTTAATTCTCTAAGATGCTGCCGCTCTCGCTTAACTTCGGCATCGATGTCCTCGACACCTATAATAAAGTGCGTACCGTCACTGCTCTTTCGGACGCTCATCCTCGTAAACCGAGACTTGCCATCGTCCAAAATACGATAGTCTATACTATAGTCTTTACGGTTCTCAAGCCTTGAAATCATGTTGTCTTTATTAAGGAATTCCAGCACTTTGTCGCGATCCTGTTTATGAACAATCAGTGGAATGTTTTCGATAGAATCGCCAAAGAAATCATATCCTTCTTTCCCGATTTCCAATTCTCCGTATATGTTATTTACTTCATAACCGATATAAGAAGAGTCCGCCACATCCACGTAATAGATTACGTCATAGTTGGAAGCAAGGCTCTCCGCAATCTGTCCGAAGGTAACAGTCTTTTTCTGATTTTCTTTTTGTGCTTTCTCTGCGTTAAGTTCGTCTTCAATATCTTTTTCATAGAAGATAATATACTGACTGTTGCCGTCACGCATCATTGTGAACAGGAAGAATCGCGGTTCCCCGTTAATCATAACCCTGTATTTGAAGGAAAAAGAATGCCGTCCCTCAGTATTCTTAAACATGGTTTCTTTATTATAAAAGCTCTTGGCATACTCCCTGTCTTCAGGATATACGCACTTATCAATGCTTTCCATAACTTCAGCATAGAAGTCTTTGCCCAATTCCGTTGCATCTAAAGTCATGTATTTGCTGCTTTTGGCAAAAGAAAGGTATTCGCCCGAATCTATTTCAATGTAGAATATGGCTTCATAATCTTCCGCCATTACGGAAGCAATGTGATCATGTATTTCTTTTTCCTTCTTTTCACCGGATAACACAAAAGAATGAACCATGCAAATACCAAGCATGAGTCCTATGGCATATGAAGGTAAAAGGGCAAAAAGAATCTGGAATACAAGGAATACACCCAGGACCATACTTGTTGCCGCAACTGCTTTGTATCTGAATTTTTGGCGTCCGGTGCTTTTGGCGGCAACGCACATCATGTATCCCGAAACTACCGCATATAATGCGATCTGCAGAAAAAATGATACATTTCTTCCACACTCACCGACGTATTCATGAGCATCATTATAAGAAAACATGAAATGATGATAACGATTAGCAATAAGGCATATTAGCCCTATTACGAACAGCACCCACGCTCCGTAGAGCAGCACCGCGCTGCGACGGCCGCCCTTGTCAAGGAACGCGACTATGTATCGCACCCATGCCAGCATGGTTAAGAGCATGAACATGAAATAGAAAACAGTCAAATAATAAATAATCGGAAACAGCGCCGGTATATCGTGGTGCTCATATAAAATCCCCCATGTCATATCCACGATAAAATAAAAACTTGCGGCAAGAAGAAATAAATTGTATCGAACCGGCACCGAGTTTGTTGCATCAGATTTCTTTTCAATAAATCCGTACCTTTTAAGCGACTCTCCATTCAATATCATGTTTATTATCAGCAATGACGCCGGTACCATCGCGTATAACATTTTATTATAGGACCTCCATGCCTGTTAATTATCCGAGCTTAATTCTTATGCTCCTCTCACTTCACTCGGACTTGATAATTATAGCATTTGACCTATTACACATATGTTATCGAGCGGTGCCGCTCAGCACCTAAATAAAAAGAAGTTCGGCCGGTGGCCGAACTTCTTGGGAAATTACCATTTCTATAGTGCCGATATGACTTTATGTATCTATGAGCGGATGCTCATCCATGTACCTTTCGGTTGCAAGGACGTTGGGCACCGAGTGCTCCAGTTCTCTTGCGTATAAGTAAGTAAAGTAAATTACATCTTCGGTGCTGATGGCGCTGTGCACCTTGAAGTGCGCCAGCGCAAAATCTTTTAGATGAAGGCAGGCGGCCACTGCGAGCTGTGCTTGGCCGTAATAGTATTCGTCGTATGCGGAGCCGCAGAAATAGATGTAGAGGAAATAGTGAAGGATTTGCTCGATCACAATGACCCAGTCCATGCCTTGCGAGGAAAGGGAAGCCCTCATTTCTTGGTCCAAGGCTGCCTCATCCTGCGGGCAGTCTTTGTACAGTGCTTTCTCTGTCATCTTAAGCACATCTTTAAACTCGTCGCCGGTGTATTCCCACTTTTTCATGACTTTGAAGAGCTCATAACGGTGGTCAGCAGTGATTTCCAAAGGTTTATAATCTGCTGCTATTGCGCCTTCAACATCCACTGATTCTATGTCGCCGTCACTCATTAAAACGTCATCTGCTTGATTCTGGAATTCTCTTGCGATTGCAAGGATTCTGCCAGTCTTTTCGGCAAAAGAAAGCGTCCTGTTAAGCACAATTTTAAAGAATTCTTCACGAAGTGAAAACAGTTTTATGTAAACCAACTGTTCTTCAGTATCGTACTCTTCCGTATCGGCTTCGCTATCTTCAACCGTTCTGTAAGTTACGGGTTCTTTACGATTAAGAAGGTACTGCGCGACTTCCGGGCAGGAAATGCTGAGGGAATACTCGCGCACATTTTCAAACTCCTCGATGTGCCTAGGAAAAAGCCTGCAAGTGTTGCATAAGATATCTTCGCCATACTCAAGAATCAGCTTGCAAAGGCCCTTTTCGTTCAGGTTCTTGCAACGTTTTTCTTTGTCCTGGTAAAAGCACTCGTGCTTAAAATCAACAGTCTCAATCTTCTTGTCGCGATACCGCTTTAATGCATCCTCATCAATCTCTATCTGCCAGCCGGCGCAGCAAGTCTGCGGACACCTGTCGGCTATACACACAAAGTCATCATAATAATCGGGGTAGGTACGTTTCATATGTTAAATTCTCCTATGCGGATTATACCATAAGTGCCGCACGGCTAGTGATTAATTGCGGAAAAAATACCTCCACCACATTTCTGCAGTGAAGGTATTAACCTTTGTAAACAATTATTACTTGTTTCCGCTTCTGCTGATTTCCAGAATCTTATTAAGAATTTCTTTTGTGGCAGCCATGTCCTTCTTGCAGTCTTCGCTAATCTCGATGGCGGACTGGGAAGATGCCGCAACTTCTTCGGATGTGGCTGAAAGATTGCTGATTGCGTCCATAACTGCTGTGTTGGCTGTTACACAGGCATCAACGTTGTCGGAGATTTTGGTCGCCCTTGTAGTAAGGTCGGAAACCTTTTCAAGGATGACTGCAAATTTCTCGCCGGTCTTAGAGATGATTTCTCCCTGCTCATTAGCGGATTCAACGCTCTTATTCATATTATCGGAAGCAGTATTGACCTTGTCGATAAGATCATCGATGGTGGATGCAATCTGTTCGGCGGATTCCTTGGTATGCTCGGAGAGTTCTCGTATTTCGTCCGCAACAACCGCGAAGCCCTTTCCTGCTTCTCCCGCTCTGGCTGCTTCGATGGAGGCGTTTAAAGCAAGGAGGTTCGTCTGTCCTGATATAGAAAGAATTGCGGCCACGATATCTTTAACGGTGCCGGCGGACTTCTGAAGGTTTGTGGTCATCTCGGCGGTCTCTTGGTTAATGACGGAGGCTTCCCGGGCCTTAGTTGTCAGTTCTTTGACCAAAGTGTTGCCGTCTTTAATGTTGGCGGTAACTTCGTCTGCGTTGCTGCGCATTTCGGTTGACTGATGGGCAATGTCCTCAAGCGATTCCGTGATGTTTGCATTCATCTCGGTCTGAGTCTGAATAGCCTCGGCAGTCAAAGTCACGGATTGTGATATTTCCTCGGAAGCGTCAGCACTGGATGTAACCTTCAAAGAAAGCGACTCCATAGCTTCGTTGGCTTCCTCTAATTTTTCACCGATCTGAACGCCGATAGACTTAATGATTTCGGCATCTTTCTTTTGCCTTTCGGCGGCTTCCTGTATCTCTTCAATGGTCTCGATGTTTTGTCTGTTACTGAGTCGTACGTAGAATACGACCATTAATCCCATCAGCAAGGCAAATACCGCATCTGTAAATACCATATTTTGTCTCGCGGCACGTTCAAGTGACATATTTAAGAACAAAACGACATACAGTAAATTAATGCCAACCACAGCTCCTGCTGTAATACATGTGAGTTTGGGGTCGGTATAAAGCAGTACCAAAATCAGAAGTGCCGGTCCAAAAGCCCACATATAGGGCACATGAACGGAGCCCAGTATGACTACCAGATAGCCTGCCAGCATACAGCCCATACTGAGATACTTGCCCTTCTCGTCCCGATTGAACTTTATGAAGCTGAATACAAAAATTCCCAGGATGATGAATTGCAAAACCAGCATTGCAGCTGTGTTTAAGACGCCTACCCTTTCGGCTCTGTAGACAACGGTGGAAAGAATTTCAAAGACATTAATGATGAAAGCCAGTTTGAAGGCTAACAGGTTGCTTTCGTATACGTGTTTTTCTTGCAGACTCATATTTTTAACCAATCCTTTCACGAAATATAATATTAGGGAATGATTAAAAAAGCGCTAAATCGACCGTCCGTTGGCCTTTTGGGGGCGCGGGCAAAAGAAAAGTTCCTGCATCGGAGAAGATGAGGAACTTTCATACTTTATGTCGGTTTTGTGTATATTGTGTTTTTTTCTTTCTCAGAACTTAAGAATCGTCGCAAGGACTCTCTTTGCACATGTCAGGAGATCTTCGCGGCCGAGTGCTCCAAGCTCCATGGCCTGTTTAACGCGCTCCGGAAAGCCTGTCGCCATCTTAAGGTCGTTGCCGGCCAGGATTTCTTTGTATTGCTCGGAACGACACCACCAGTCGGTCATGACCAGTCCTTCATAGTGCCATTCGTCTCGCAGTATTCCGGTAAGGAGTTCTTTGTTTTCCGAAGTTCTCACACCGTTTATTGCATTGTAAGAGGACATAATGGTGTATGGCTCTACGTCCTTTACGATAATTTCAAACGCTTTTAAATATATTTCTCTTAAGGCACGCTCCGATACTCTCGAATCCGAATGTTTGCGGTTCGTTTCCTTGTTATTGCATGCAAAATGCTTGACGCATGCACCCACGTTATTGGTTTGTATGCCCTGCACTAAGGCTCCTGCCAGTTTGCCCGTAAGATAGGGGTCCTCAGAAAAGTACTCAAAGTTTCTGCCGCACATGGGGTTTCTGTGAATGTTTATAGCCGGGGTAAGCCACACGCACAGATTGTTTTCTTTGAGTTCTTCGCCGCCCGCAAAGCCTACTTCTCTTGCGATTTCGCGGTTCCAGGAATTGGCTATTACAGTTGCGCTGGGGAAAGCGGTTGTCACAATTCCTGTTTCTTTGGCAATTCTTACTCCCGCGGGGCCGTCAGCTGTCTGCGCATTTGGGATGCCGTACTCGGGCATGTTACCAAAGCCATACACATTGCCGACACCCGTATTGGGCTGTCCTCCTATCAAAAAAATGAGTTCATCATCACTTAGTTTCGAGACAAATTCATCAAGGGAAACCTTCCCGTCTGCCACGTCCTTAAGGGGATGTACACCTTCTTTGACGGTCTTCATCAGGAGATGCCTTGACACGTGACGAACTTCGGGCGCAACAGCCTCTTCAGTACCGGGCACCATCTTTTCAATAAGGCATTCGTTTATATCCTTGTGGGGGCCCTGAAGCATTTCTTCGTAAGAGCCGTCGCTTCTCATTCGCTTTGTAAGCTCCGAAGGCACTACCTTGTGTGAAAGCCTGCTCAATACTTCATCCCGCTTAAGCTCATACTCATAGTCAATCTTGCGGGCTGTACGCACATTGGCTCCGAGATAAAACTTGTAGCGGCCTGCCTCCAACACGTATGAAGCTTCGCATACCTTTCCAAGATCGTCATAGGAAGCCAACAAGTACCTGCTCACGTGCAAAGAAAGCACCGTACTCTCTCCGGGCTTAAGCTCCTCAGTCTTGGCAAAATCACCCAAAACCCTGGCCGCCTTACCGAGTTTGCCCTGTGGTGCCGACACATATACCGCTGTCACGTCCTTGCCTTTCACAGAGCCTGTATTGGTCACTTTTACGTCTATATCGAAGCCATCGCCGGCCTCACAGACCCTTACCGTCTCTTCCTCAAAAGAAGTATAGGAAATCCCATATCCAAAAGGATAAATGACCTTCTCTGCCGCTCCCGGTATCGTTTCAAAATACCTGTAGCCCACGAAAATGTCTTCGTTATATTCGACATAGTCAAAAGAATCATGAAAACCTTCCGTAGACGGATAGTCGGACAGTTCACCTGCAAAAGAATCCGCAAGTTTTCCCGAGGGAGTTTCGTAGCCCAAAAGTATGTCTGCTGCCGCAAGCCCGCCTTCCATACCTGCCTGACCCATGTATAGCGCCGCCGAGATTTTCTCATTATCACGTATCCATTTACAGTCCGTCACGCCGCCCGTATTAAGCACCACGACTACTTTATTAAACTTTTTCGTGACAGCCTTTATCATTTCTTCTTCGGCAGTTGACAGATAAAAATCGCCCTTGGGAAACAGTCCTTCTGAAAGTTTAGGTAAACTCGGAGTCTCCGGCCAGGGATTGAATTCGTTGTTGCATTCTATGCTGCAACGGTCCCATCCTTCAGCCGAATAACGGTTAAGCACCATTACCGCAGTATCGGAAAAATCGGCTGCGGCCGCCAGAAGTTCATCAGACACTATGGGTTCAGCCGTCATACCCAGTATGAATCCTTCTTCATACTGCTTATTCAGTTCTTTTCGGTAAAAATCCGCCAGGGGTTCAAAAGGCTTTACGCCTCGAAACTTAAGTCCTTCATAAATGGATCGCACATACGCGCAGGACACATCTCCCGAGCCGCCGCCGCCTTTTATGTACTCAACCGATGCCTTTCCAAGCAGAACCACTTTTTCCTTCGGATTAAGCGGGAGTGCCGAGCCGGTGTTCTTTAACAGAACCATGCCTTCTACGGCCGCCTTTCTCGCTATGCCTATGTGTTCGGGGCTTGCTGTAACCCGTCTGCCTTCATAAAGCGGAAGCGCAGGCTGGTAAAGAAGCCTAGCCCATTTTTCCATATCGTTCTCCTTAAATTACAGATTTTAGGCCTTTTCAGCCCAAGTCCTCACCGTTGCTTTCTATACATTTTTTGTACCAGAAGAAAGAATCCTTCTTTATACGCGCAAGGTCCTTAAGATCCTTCTCATCTCTGTTGATATATATAAAGCCGTACCGCTTGGTAATGCCCTGATGCGTTGAGATAAGGTCAAAAGCAGACCAGGGCGAATAGCCCATAAGGTGTACTCCGTCCGTTATCGCTTCACGGCAGGCAATAATATGCTTTCTCAGATAATCAATACGGTAATCATCATGCACCTTACCGTCTTTTGTAAGCTCGTCCACTACGCCGCAGCCGTTCTCTGTGATAAGAAGGGGAAGTCTGTATCTTTCCCAAAGCTGTCTAAGGGTAAGCCTGAGTCCCACAGGGTCGATGCCCATATGGTAGGATGTGGTTTCCTGCAGAGGATTGTCCACACTTACCGCCATGCCGGGTTCAGTCTGCATTCCAATCATGAATTCTTCACGGTTTGCCCCTTCTTTGCGGCCGGCAGCCTTAGCCTTCTCTCCGTCTTCTATGGACACAAACTTTACGGTTGCTGCTCCGTAGTAATTAAAGGCTATAAAATCGGGATGAGCATTCTTCATGAATTTAAGGTCTTCATCGGTAATATCAGGCATGCAGCCTCTCTGGCGGAAATACTCGCATAAAGCTTCCAGATACTCACCGAACACGATGGTGTCAAGGTAAAGTCTGTTTCTGAACTGGTCGTAATCCGCAGCCGCAAGATTATCCAAAGGAGCTGAACTTATGGGATAAACGCAGCTGATATTGGGAGCAGGCGCTATCTTGGCACTGCAGAGTTCATGGCAACGGATGGTTGCTTTTGCCATGGCCACTATCATATGGTGATTGGCCTGAAAGCGTTCTTTGTCATCCTTGTGCTCGCCCATGTTGTACATCGTCATCATGTTCTGCTCATTGATGGTGAGGAAGTACTTAACTTTGCTGCCGTATTCACGGAAACATACTTCGCAGTAGCGTACAAAGTCATCGATACACTTTCTGTCGGTCCAGCCGCCGTATTTGTCCTGAAGCGCCTGAGGAAGGTCAAAGTGATAAAGCGTGATTACGGGCTCGATACCATACTTCAGACACTCATCGATAACTTCATGGTAATGAGCCACTCCCTTGGGATTGATCTCTCCGTCACCGTCGGGAATAATGCGTGTCCAGGGGATTGAAAAACGAAACTCCTTAAATCCCATCTCCGCCATAAGAGCGATGTCTTCTTTGAAGCGATGATAATGGTCGGAGCAGACCTTCCAGTCGCTGTTGCCGGGTTCAATGGGCTTACAGTCCTGTACCGAAGGGCTTTTGCCGTCTTCGTCCCATGCTCCCTCGCACTGATAAGCCGAGGAGCTTGCGCCCCACAGAAAATCCTTCGGGAACGGTTTTAATGTTTTATATTCCATTTTATTTTCCTGCCTTTGTTTTTATTTTTAACCCTTTACCGAACCTATCATTACGCCGGTAACGAAATACTTCTGTACGAAAGGATAAAGAATCATCATGGGGATGGTTGAAATCATTATGGTTGCGTACTTGATAAGCGGACGGAATATCATAACATCCTGCCCGTCAACATCCGCTATAATGGAGTTTTCCGTTGACTGAAGCACTATTTCGCGCAGTGTAAGCTGCAAAGGATACAGATTTCTTGCTTTTGGTAAATACAAGGCCGCATTAAACCAGGAGTTCCAGTGCTGTACCGCATAAAACAGTACTATTACCGCTATGATTGATTTGCTGACCGGAAGAATGATTCTTGTAAGAATCTTTATTTCGCTTGCTCCGTCGATTCGCGCCGCATCCAACATTTCTTCGGGTATCCCCGCAAAAGAAGTCCTCATGATAATGATGTTATAGGCCGACAGAGCCCCGGGTATGATGAGTGCCCATCTGGTGTTCATCAATCCCAGTTTGTTAACCACCATGAAAGTGGGTACGAGACCGCCGCTGAATATCATGGTAAATACTATGAACAATGCAAAGGGTCTGCCAAACAGCAGGTCCTTGGTGCTCATGACATATGCAGCCAGAATGTTAAGTACCAGACCGAACAGCGTAGCTGCCGTAACATAGATAATAGTGTTTCCGTAGGATCTTAGAATGGTGGTATTCTGCATTATTAACTTATAGCCGCCAAGCGTAGGCTCTCCCAGAGGCTTAAGATACAGGCCGCTTGTTGCCGCAACCTTTAAGGGGTCACTTATGGAGCCCATTGCCACATGCCACACGGGTAAAAAGAAAATAATACACAGTGCCAGCAAGAATATCGTATTGAATACCGCAAATATTTTTTCGCCTTTTGATCGTCTCTTCATGATTCACCCCGCCTTACCATATACTTGTATCATTGACCTTACGGCTTATGAAATTGGCTGTACAAAGAACTATCAGGTTAACAATTGAGTTAAAGAGGTTTACAGCGGTTGAATAGCCGTAATCCGCATCGAGAATACCGACCCTGTACACATAACTTGCGATAACGTCGCCTGTTTCGTAGGTCGAAGGACCGTACATAAGGATTATCTTTTCATAGCCCACACCCATAATCTGGCCAAGTCTTAAGATTAAAAGAACCACTATGGTAGGTGCTATGCCGGGCAGCGTAACATGAAGCGTCTGCTGCCAGCGGTTGGCGCCGTCAATTTTCGCCGCTTCGTAAAGCGTAGGGTCTATGGCAGCCAAAGCCGAAATAAAAATAATGGAATTGTATCCCAGATGCTGCCACAGGTTGGAGCCTATATACAGGCTTCTGAACCATTTGGCCGAGGAAATGACCGCTCCGCCGTCCCAGCCAAAGAATGATGCTATATTGGTAATCAATCCGTTTGCCTTACCGAAATCAAACAGAATGGATACCACAACCACCACAGAGATAAAGTAGGGCAGATACGAAATGGTCTGAACCGTTTTCTTGAAGGCTTTGTTCCTTACCTCATTTAAGCAAAGCGCGAAAATAATCGGCAGTGGAAAAGAAAACAGCAGTCCGTAAAAGCTGATTAGCAGCGTGTTTTTTACCAGTCGCCAAAAGAAAGGGGACGTAAACAGTCGCTTGAAATGCGCAAATCCGATGAATGCACTTCCGAAGATGCCTTTCTTTATCTGATACTTTTCAAATGCCATGACTATGCCCAGCATGGGCGCATAGTTAAAGATCAGGAAATATAAGATTACCGGCAGGGCTATAAGATACATTTGCCAGTGTTTCTTAAAATCGATCCGGAGTCGTTCGTTAAACGGCTTTTTTATTACAGGTAAGAGTTTATTTGATTTCATTGCTTTCACCTTCCATATCATGGCAATAGTTTACATAAAGTGGAGAAAGCAGAAATCACTTTCTGCTTTCTCCGTCCATAGACGAAATCCCGAGCCGGATTATCTGTTGTTATAACGATCTAAGCTTTGCTGCTGAAGTTCAATACACTTCTCGATTCCCATATCCTTAAGAGTCTGTCTGTAATCGTCATACTCATCAAGAGATCTCTCGCCCTTAATGAACTTGACTTCGTTCTCCTCGATATATGCTTCGATATCGGTATAGTACTGTGTATATTCAGCCTTTTCCTCTGACGTCATGGTGACGGTAACAGGGATGTAATTCTTGGGCTCGTACTTGGACCATACTGCGTAGGATGCTGCTCTTTCAGGGGGCATCTGCTCAATCTGGGAAGCCTCGCAACGGACGGGAGGGTTCTTTGCCCAGTACTTGGCTGCTACTGTAGCGGAGTCAAGGCCGTCGGGGTTGCTGTAGCGGAAATCATAGATGCCTATACGGTGTCCGTCTTCAGCCTCGCGCCATACAATATCCTTTTCACTGTCAATACCGTAGTTGGCGTTAAGATACACGTCTTTGGCGTAGAAACTGTCTATCCAGCGAATAGCTTCTTCAAGATGCTTGCTTTCTTTGTTCACCACAAGACAAACTGCCTGAATGTCACGATAGTTGTTGTTAACCTCTCTCCATGCGGGGTCGGGATCGCTTGCGCTCTTCTTGGGCTGAGGAGCTGCAACGGTCCAGAAATCGGGGTTGGTAGCGCCTCTTGAAATGTAAGCGTCTGTCATACGGGTACCCCAGTCGATTAAAGAGCCGACTTTGTCGTTTAACATCATATCGTTGTCGGCTGCAACACCTGTTGACTTTCTGGTAGCAAAGTCGGGATCGAGAAGCCCCTTCTTGTACCAGTCATTAAGAAGTGTAAGGTAGTCTTTGAAAGAATCTTCCATGGGACCGAATTTAACTTTTCCGTCTACCTGATAGAATCTGGGTGCGATACCGAAGCCGGCCATGAATTCGCCGTGGTCGATACCTTTCTTGGATGTGTAGAAAGGAGCTTCGATGCCCAGCTGATCCTTAAATGCCGTAAGAACGGTTTCCCACTCATCGTAGGTTGTGGGAACATCCATGCCTACCTTGTCCAGGAAGTCCTTACGAATGGAAAGACCCTGGTCTGCGTAACCGCCTTCGATGTTGTCCCAGAAACTCCAGAAGCCGTACATCTTACCGGAGTCGGTATATACGTCTTTTTTGGCGGTTTCAATACTGTTAAGCCAGCTTACGTAGTTGGGTGCCCAGTCAAGGTGCTCGCTGATATCGGCAATATAGCCGTCATCGATAGCCGCATCCATGCCGTCACGATACATATGATACTGAGGCTGGGTATACATGATGTCGGGAAGCTCGCCGGTGATGAAGAGGTTGTTAAATGCAGTGCTCTCTTCACCTGCTGCGGGTACTATAAATTCAATGTGAATGTTAGTCTTTTCTTCAAGCCACTGGAAAAATTCGCTGTCATTGTAGTCAGCCAGTGTTCCCATTGAGCTTGCATTCGGATACCAGTAAGTAAGAGTAATCTTTTCCTGGCTGATAGGATATGTCTGCTGATTGACCTCTCCCTTGTATACTTCGGATGCCGGAGTATCTGCGGGTGCTGCCTCTGTCACACTGCTGTCAGTTGATTCTGTCTTTGCAGTCGAAGTCGATGCCGGCGCATCAGGCTCAGCATTCTTACCGCATCCGGCAAGAAGTGAGAATGCCATCGTTGCTGCAAGGAGCATGGATAAAACCTTTTTTCTCATCTTTTTTCCTCCCAAATAAAGAAATGACCTTGGTTTTGACTCAATAGTTTCGAAATTTTCGAAAGTATTTAAGTTGTTTTAAGTATATGCTCGGTTGTGCAATTTTACAAGATATCGCGGCATACATTGTGCAGATTTGTGGAATGTGTAAGATAAACGGGTTATTTTTGTGAAATCGACACCGTTTTCGCTTGCATTTCGCACAGATGGGCGGGCTGTTTTTGCGAAACTATTTTCGTTTGCGTGCAAAAAAAGACCGTCAAGGATGCTCATCATGTCAAAACGATGTCTTTCCTCAGCGGTCCTTAATATCGAATCGTTCTATCTTTTATGTGTTGAAATATCGCGAACGGTGTGGCCTTTAGAGAGTCTGCCCGGTACAATCACCTGCTCCACAAAGGTAGTTCTGGGAGATTCAATCAGGCCTATAAGCTTTGCAGCCGCCACGCTTCCTATGGTTTCCGAATCCTGGATAATGGTTGCAAGTCTGGGATCGAGATACTGAAGGGACCTCATGCCGTCAAATCCGGCCACCGAAATGTCTTCGGGAATAGTCAGTCCTCTGGCTCTGATGGCATTAAGACCACCCATAGCGCCAAAATCATCCGAAAAAAGAATGCACGTAGGCGGATTTCTAAGTCCCAGTAAGGACTCTGTAGCCATATATGTGTCATCCACACTTCTGTAGGGAACCTCCATGATATAGTCATCAGGTATCACAATACCATAACGCTCCGCAGTGCGAAAGAATCCTGCCAGACGTCCGCTGGTAACCGTGGATGGGCTTCCGTGGATATAAGCAATCTTACGATGTCCTTTTGAAATGACATACTCCATAAGTTCATTCATGCCACCTACGTTGTCAGACATAACGGATATTCTGTTATCAAAAACATGGTCTATGGTTACAAGAGGTATGTCGCTTCTGATAAGTTCCAAAACCTCACTGCTGCCGAAATCTATGGATGCAAGTACCAGTCCGTCAAAGCCATGGCGCCTGCAGGTTTCAAGATAAGTCATGCGATTTGGCTGTTTTGTACTGCAGTTGACAAATGTAATATCGTACCCACGGTCTTCGGCCGTACGTTTAAAGCTGTCCAGAACTCCGGCAAAATAATCGTGCATAAGTCCGCTGTTTGACTCGTCCACAAACAGCACCCCTATGCTGCCGGTTCCCGAAGCATTGAGAGTTCTTGCCGACAGACGGTATCCCAGTTCCCTGGCAGCCTTCATGACCTGTTCTTTGGTTTCGTCGCTAACGTCCTTCTTATTATTGATAGCTTTGCTGACCGTCGCAATGGACACTCCGCATCTTTCCGATATATCCTTTAAAGAAGCCATTCGAAATTCCTTTCAAAGTCTCTAAATTTGTTTCGTCAATTAACTATACTTTGTACTTCTTTATTTTGCAAGGGTTCTTAAATACCCTTTCAGACCGCATCCTTATTCTATACTATCAACTCTCAAAAAACTTTGCAATGAAAGCAAATATGGTGTCAGGCACGTCTTTTGGGTGTTTGCGAAAATAGTTTCGTTATTTATCGCAATATTTTTGCGCAAAATGCTTTTTTAAAGCAGCCAAAATCCACTATAAAGTCCTAAAAAAGACGCATAATGTACAAATTGATGAATAATTATTGATTTTCGCTTGTTATTTTGTGCATATTGCCTTATACTGAATTCACGAAAAGACTTTCGGCGAGTTTCGGCATATGAACGTTGTCATATCAAAAAACAACGCCGGCCAAAACCAAACGCAAGTAAAGGGATGGGGACAATGAGTAACAAAAAGTCAAAAGCCAAACGCAAAACACGTCTGTCACTGAGTACCTTATGGAAACAACGATATCTTCTTGCCATGTCGATACCGTTTGTCATCTGGCTTATTATTTTCAAATACATTCCGCTTTGGGGATGGACCATGGCTTTCCAGGAAGTTAAGCCCGCCACATTCAATAAGCCGATCTTCCAAAGAGAATTTGTAGGCCTTGCCAATTTCGTAAAAGCCTTTAAGGACAGACTCTTTACTCAGACTATGATAAACACCTTGGGTGTTTCAATCATAGGAATAGCTATCGGAACCATTTCCGCAATAGTGTTCGCGATAATGCTAAACGAAATGAAGTTTCTTAAGTTTAAGAAAGTAACGCAGACCATTTCCTATCTACCTCACTTCGTATCCTGGGTTATTATCGCCAGCATCGCCAAGAACGTATTTAACGACGGCGGCGTAATTGATACTTTATTCAAAACAAACTTCCACCTCATGAGTACCAACTCTATATTGATATGGTTCGTCATAGTCTTTATCGATATCTGGAAGGAAGTTGGTTGGAATGCCATAATCTATCTTTCAGCCATGGCCGGCATCGATCCGGGGCTTTACGAAGCAGCTGAAATTGACGGAGCAAACCGCCTGCAAAGAATCTGGCATATTACCCTTCCCGGCATACGTCCCACCATTATCGTGCTCCTTATTATGAGCATCGGCGGTGCGTTGAATGTCGGTATGGAGCGTCAGATGCTCTTATCCAACCCTCTGGTAGAGGAACACACCATGGTTCTTTCGTGGTTCTCTTACAAACGAGGCATAGGCAACAGCGATTACGGTCTCGGTACTGCCATCGGTGTATTCCAGTCGGCAGTGGGCATAACCCTTCTTTTGATTGCCAATAAAATAGCCGGTCTCTTCGGTGAAGACAGACTGATCTAAAGGAGTGCGTTATGAGAAAAAAGATTTCAGCCATCGATATTATACTGTTTTTGGTGTTTGTGATAATCATCATCATAACACTCTATCCGTTTTTAAATGTCCTTGCCATTTCTTTTAACGATGCTACGGACACTATAAAAAACATTAATTTCATAATTCCGAGAATGTTTACTCTGTCAAATTACAAGTATGTATTCAAGGACTCAAACTTCGTAATGCCTTTTGTCACTTCTGTTTCCAGAACGCTGGTCGGAACACTCATCGGAGTATTTACCACTTCTATGCTGGCATACACTTTGAGCCGTAAAGACTTTGTTTTTCACAAGCCTTTCACGATACTCTTCGTAATTACCATGTATGTGGGCGGCGGTCTTATACCGGAATACCTGCTTATCATGCGTACGCTACACCTTGGCAACAACTTCCTAGTTTATATCATACCGGGTATGATTTGGGTCTACAACATGATTCTGGTAAGGTCATACATCGACGGATTGCCAACCGCTTTACAGGAAGCTGCGAGGATTGACGGAGCCAACGATTTCCAGATCTGGTACAAAATAATAATGCCCTTATGTACCCCCGTTATTGCCACCATCGCTCTTTATTACGCTGTCGGACAGTGGAATGCTTTCATGGATACTTATCTGTACGCACAGAAGCTTCCGACCCTTCAGTTTAAGATGTACGAAATAATGAACCAGGCCACCATGAAGCTTGATGTTCACGGTTCCACAAACGTTACGACCGCCATAACTCCCATGTCGATACGTATGGCAGTAACCGTTGTGGCTACTCTCCCCATTGTTATCGTATATCCTTTCCTTCAGAAATACTTTATCGGCGGTATGACCCTCGGTTCTGTCAAAGACTGATTCATATTCGCAAGCAACCAAAAATTTAGTGCACAACCGGCGCTGCCGGAAATTATAAAGGAGGAATTTTATGAAAAAACGAATTCTGTCTTGTATCCTGTCCGGAATCATGGTAGTGGGATTGCTTTCAGGCTGTGGCTCCACTGGTTCAGGATCAACAGAAACAGGCTCAACAAATAAGCCTGCTTCAAGCACTCAGGTAGAAGTCAGCAACAGTTCATCAGATGACAATGCACCTATTACTTTTACCTATTACAACGCAGACGGTAAGAACTCAAGCTGGGATAACCCCGTAGCAAAGGCTATCACCGAGGCAACAGGCGTAACCCTCGAGGTTTCTTATCCGGTATCTTCCCAGGGCGAGCCCAAAGAAGACGTAGCTCTTATGATTGCCAGCGATGAATTCCCTGACATGATCTATGCCAAGGGTAGCGCAACCGACCTGTATGAGGCAGGCGCTTACATCGATATGACAGATCTTATCGAGCAGTACGGTCCCAACATCAAAAAAATGTATGGCGACGAATTGGAGAAGTTAAAATGGGGCGAGGGCGATGACGGTATCTACCAGCTCTCATACTCGGGTGTAGGTGAAAAAGACCTTACCACAGACGGTACCGCACAGATTCAGTGGGCCGTTATCAAAGAAAACGATTACAAATATCCCAC
>Ga0129306_1001988_pt1 | contig 20011 bp, 21 predicted proteins | sample P827metagenome_FD_94438 | JGI IMG/M metagenome (GOLD analysis project Ga0129306, IMG submission 94438) | Capybara group fecal microbial communities from Wisconsin, USA - P827 metagenome | ecosystem: Host-associated > Mammals > Digestive system > Large intestine > Fecal | place: USA: Wisconsin... | reverse complement strand
TCGTTCAGTAGTCAACCTACGTACTAAACCATCGGCAAAAACAAGTTGCCACACAGTGGCTTCTGTGTCGACAACTGGTTTGTAAACGACAATAAGGGTGTAGTCTTCGGCGTAAGGGACACTGTCGAAAGAAAGTGGCTTGATTGTAGCCGGATGGTAGTTTAGCAGAGAGTCGGCAGAAGGACATATCCAATGGAATGCCGGACTTGGAAGTCCCCTGCTTGTTTGCCCCATCATAATGCCGCAAGGCAAAAGAAGGCACGATGCAACGATTAATTTCAGTAAGTGGTTCATAGTATTTTGAATTTTGAATTTTTTTTGTAAATGGAAACAATCGCCTTATGCGTGTTGTAGAGTGGCTTAATTGTAATGCTTTCGATTATTGAGACGTATGTCTCCATTGTTTATATTTATATAACACTTTCGGGAGGCGAAAATCTACAAGGAGGTGCTAATGGTGTTTTTTTAACTATATTTAACTTTTTATATGAGAGTCCAATTGGTTGTCGAAAAGGAGGTTGAAGCAGGAGTTAAATCGGGAGTCAAAATGGACAAAAGATTTGTTTAGTTGTGGTGGGATGGTGTCAATTTCCCGCTTGGCGGATGAAAATGTTTTTTTAGCCCAAAAAGGTTATCAGGTTTCAAAGTTTCATCACTTGTTGCGACAGAAAAGACAGGAAAACCGTAGCGGTTAGCACCGCTCCATCAAGCACCCAACGCCGTCATATCGACTATTGATAAACCATACTTCAACTATATTTCGACTATTATATATCGTTGAAATATCGTCGAAGTATCGTTGATGTATCGTTTAAGTATCGTTGATATGACGGAGCAGACCTGTTGTGGTTTGCTGTGTGGTTTGCTGATTTAGGTTGTCACTTTTGTGTCATTCGACTGGATTAAGTTGACAGGTTAATAATTATCGACTGTTTTTTGTTGTCGGCTGGCACGAGGTGCGTGATTTATGGAGTTAGGGCGTCTGTTGTGCCGGATCTGCGCTCCGGCACAACCTTTTTTTGCGGGTTGTGCTGAGGTGCAGACAATAAACCGGGCGACGTGGCGTTAAGGATATGATATGGAAGATGAATCTCGACCCAATGGACTCGTGGTGCGCACGACTGGCAGCTGGTACAATGTGCTGACCGACGGCGGTGATACTTTCGCCTGCCGTTTGCGGGGCAATTTCCGCATCCGTGGCAGCAAACAGACCAACCCGATAGCTGTCGGAGACCGCGTTGAGTTTCAGCTGCTTGAGGACGGCACGGGGATGATTACCGAAATTGCCGACCGCCGCAACTGTATCATTCGCCGCTCTACCAAACTGAGCAAGCAGACCCACGTAATTGCAGCCAACATAGACCTTTTGTGTATTGTGGCGACACTTGGTTTCCCGCGCACGTCGACGGGCTTCATCGACCGCCTGCTGGCTACGGCAGAGGCCTATCACATTCCGGCAGCCATCATTTTCAACAAGTGCGACCTTTATGGAGCGGAGAACGGAGAACGGAGAACGGAGAACGGAGGGTGCGACACACCCCGGCCTTCGGCCACCCCTCTCCGAGAGGGGATGGCTGACGCGGTCGGAGAGCAAGAAACGGAGAACGAGCTTTGGCAGATGCACAACGAAATCAAGGCGATATACACCTCGGCGGGATATCCTGTCTATGAGGTCTCGGCCCTGACGGGGATGGGGATTGACCGCATCAAGCAGCTCATTGCCGGCAAGACGTGCCTCTTCAGCGGACACAGCGGTGTGGGCAAGTCGGCCCTGCTCAACGCCATCGACCCGTCGCTGCAGTTGCGCACCGGCGAGGTCAGCGAATGGTCGCTCAAAGGCACCCACACCACCACCTTTGCCGAAATATTCCCCATACGATTGGAAGCGGAAAGCGGAAATCTGGGAACGGAGAACGGAGAGTGGAGAACTGAGAACGGAGACATTTCACAATTCACAATTCACAATTCACCCTTTGCATACCTAATCGACACCCCCGGCATCAAGGAGTTCGGAATGGTCGATTTCAAGTCGTGGGAGCTGTCGCATTTCTTCCCCGAGATGCGGTCGCGCCTGCAGGACTGTCGTTTCGCCACCTGCACCCACCGCCACGAGCCCGGCTGCGCTGTCAAGGAGGCCGTCGAAAACGGCGAGATAAGCAGCGAGCGTTACCAGAACTATCTGAATATCATCGAATCCATAGAGTCCGACGACCCCATCCGCCGTTGAATATATGTCCTTTTGCTTTTCGTTCGAGGCAGAATCAGCACGTTTCTTTCAAAAAGGTTCTGTTTGCTTGCGAAGTGTCAGTATTTGTCCTTTGGGGGCCGATTCTGCAGCGAATGACGATAGTATTTTGGTAAAAAACGGTGAGAAAATAGCGGAATGGCAAAATAAGCAAATATTTTTTTGCTTAATTTGCTAACACCATATAACACAATGTAAACCAATAATATATATTGGCAAAATAAGAAAAATACCGCCTAAAAATAAGACATTTTTACACTAAAATTACCCTAAAATCCAAATTAAGCAAATAATTCTTTGCTTATTTAGGAAAATTGTGTAATTTTGCATTTTGAAAACAAAACGACAGAACGTTATGATACCTAACGAAAATATTGAAAAACATATAATTGCAAGATTACGGATTGATAATCCGTGGTGGCAGACAGGCGAAATATTGCCCGATTATCAGCGGATGACACCACGATCATATCTGGACATCTTCTTTTCGTTAGTGAAAAACCACAAGGTCAATCGGGCGCAAATACTGATGGGACCACGCCGTGTGGGGAAAACGGTTATGATTTTCCATACAATCCAACGTCTGATAGACGAAGGCGTGAACCCGAAAAACATTGTTCTCGTATCGGTCGAAACGCCCATATACAATGGCGTAGACCTCGAAAGGCTGCTCTATCTTGCGATGCAGGCCAATGGCAACAGCGGCTGGATGGGCAACGAATGTTTCGTCTTCTTCGACGAGGTGCAGTACCTGAAAGACTGGGAGGTGCACCTCAAGTCGCTTTTCGACACATATCACAACGTCCGCTTTGTGGCTTCGGGCAGTGCCGCCGCAGCCCTGAAAAAGAGCAGCAACGAGAGCGGCGCCGGCCGCTTCAGCGACTTCAGCCTTCCGCCGCTGACCTTCTATGAGTACATCAGGCTGCGCAGCGAGGAACACCTGCTGCGCGAGTCGTCGATTCAATGGAACGGCCACAAGACTCACTGCTTCGAGGCAACCGACATCAAATTGCTGAACAAGACATTTGTAGACTATATCAACTATGGCGGCTATCCCGAAGTGGCGTTCAACCTGCACGACCAGGCCGACCCGCGCCAGTATATCCGCCACGACATCATCGACAAGGTGCTGCTGCGCGACCTGCCTAGCCTCTACGGCATATCGGACGTGCAAGAGCTGAACTCGCTTTTCACGCAGATAGCCTACAATTCGGCGGGCGAGTTCTCGTACGAAAGCCTGGCCACCAATTCGGGCGTGAACAAAGAGACGCTGCGCAAGTACGTGCAGTATCTCGAAGCGGCATTCCTAATAAAGGTGATCCGCCGCACCGACGATATGGGCAAACGCTACCAGCGCGACCACAGCTTCAAAATCTACCTGACCAACCCGTCGCTGCGTTGCGCTCTTTTCCAGCCTATCGAGCAGAGCGATGCCGAGATCGGCGCTATGGCCGAGACGGCCATCTATGCCCAGTGGATACCGCGCCTGGGGGCCGACATCGCCTACGCCAGCTGGCGGCAAGGCAAGAAGGCAATGGGCGAGGTGGACATCGTCGGCGTGAATATGGGGCGTATGAAGCCCGATTGGGCCGTCGAGGTGAAATGGAGCGACCGCTATTATGAGAATCCCGACGATTTGGGCTCGCTCCGCGCCTTTATGCAGAAAAACGGCCTTTCGCAGGCCTTGGTCACCACAATGACGCAAAGCGGGCTGAAGAGCCTGCCCTGGGGCAACCTGCAGTTTATGCCCTCGGCCTGCTATGCATATATCGTGGGCCGCAACACCCTCAACCGCTCCCGCGACGTAATGGGATTATAACCGTCCGAACAGCAAGCGTACCTGTGTTGCTGTGCGTTCCCGGATGGTGTTTTTTAGCAATTGCAAAAAATCTTAGACCTGGGTGTAGTTTTTCGAAAAGAATTGCGTCTAATGGGCAAAAATGGTTTAAATCCAAAACACCCATCGAGGCAATTCACGGGGATTAACGTGTAAATACAAAACAATGAAAAACAAAGAAGAAAAGGAACGAGCCTTTGAGCAACTTGTCGAACGGCAGCGGCAGACAATCTATTCGGTCTGCTATCTCTTCGCCAACGAGCGGCAAGAAGCTGACGACCTGGCACAAGAGGCGCTTATCCGGCTGTGGCAGGGGTTCGACAGCTTTAGAGGGCAAAGTACAGAGAAGACGTGGGTGTACCGCGTGGCGTTGAACACCTGCATCAGTGCCGACCGCCATTCGCGTCGCCGACCCGACAGCAACCCCCTCGATGTCGATGTGGATCTTTTTGCCGACGAGGAGCAATGCCCGGCAGCCTCGCGCCTGCACCGCCGCATCGGTAAGCTCCATCCCTTCGACCGTGCGCTGATACTGCTGTGGCTCGAGGATTTGCCCTACGACGAGATTGCAGCCATAATGGGCATCAGCGTCGACAATGTAAGCGTGCGTCTGGTCCGCATTCGCGAAAAACTCAAAAAAATAACCGATTAAATCACTTGCAAAATGGAAAACAATTTGGACATCAAGCAGGAACTGCAACAGGAACTCTGCGGCCTGCAACAGCATATCGAACATCACAGCACATTTCGCAGCGACGTATGGCGGCGTGCTGTCGAACGCCACGCAAAGCATCTCTTTAACCGTAACCTATTCTACAGCATTGTCTTGGCTGTGGGAGCTGCGTTTGTTACGTTTCTGCATTTCGCGGAAGGCATACTCGACCTGTGGCTGGTTGTGGCTTTCGATTTTTTAATGGCACTGATTATAGTTTCCGGTATTCTGACCACATTCAACCTTATACGTCCACTTACGGGCAGCCGCGACGGGCTGCAGACATTGCGCGAGACGGTGAACAACTGTACCGACAGCAGCCGGCGCGGAAACCGCATAATTCAAATCCTGGGCGGAATACTTATCGTTGCAATTATTGTCTATCAATTCAACCGAAGCACCTTCGACGGCCTCATCACGTTGTTTAGCACTGTCCCGACAGGTCTGTTGGTCGGCTTCCTTGTCAACAAACGCGAGAAAAAGAAATACCGCGAACTTGCCGACGAGGTGGACGAACTGCTGAAGGAAAAATAAAGAACGACACGGAAGACCAACGGGCTTCCGTGTCGTTTGTTACCAGATAATGCGTCTGCCTACGAAAACTGCGCAATTTCGTCCAGCGGGCGATGGGTGGGCTGGTTGGGCTCCGAGGCGCGGTAGCCGAGCGAAATGACGGCCATCACCTCTTCTCCGGCTGGGATATTGAAGAGCTTGCGCAGCTCGTCGCTGTCGCGCATACCCATAATGAGGGTGTCGTAGCCCTTGGCGCGGGCGGCAAGGATGAAGTAGGCGTTGCTCAGGCCGTTGTCGTAGGCGCCCCAGCCGTCGCCTATCTCGTTGGTCTGCTGGCCCTGGAAGAAGCCCGACTTGCCTTTCTCGTAGGTGCAGACTATCAGCACCGGCGCGCCGGCAATATTCTGCTTGTTGCGCTCGCCGACAAGGTTGCTGACGGCCTCGACCTTCTCGGGGCTCATCGCGATGTAGTATTTCGACGGCTGCTGGTTGGCCCACGAGGGGGCTTCCTGGGTGGCGACGAGCAGTTCGCGCACCTCGGCTTCGCTGATGGTTTTCGATGCGTCGTAGCTGCGGACGCTGCGGCGCGTGGCCAGCACCTCGTCAAAGGTGACGGCCTCGCTGGTTTGGACAGTGTTTTCTTTGTTGCCTGTGCAGCCCGACAGCATCACGAGCGTCATTGCGGCTGCAAAAAAAAGATTTGCTTTCATTGTATTAGTTTTTAATTGTAAAATTAATTTTCGTTTTCGTTTTGGTTTTCGTTCCTGACCTGCCACATCTGCCAGCTGTTCCATACGTTCTGGAAGACGGAATAGAAGGCCATAAAGACCGATGCCAGCGGCGTCAGGTAGTAGTTGGCCATCCAGATGCCCATAGCGGTGTTTTTCTGTCCCAGCAGCTGTCCGCCGCTTATCTTGTCGCCGTATTTGGCTCCCAGCCAGCGTCCAAAACCGAACTGCACTATGCAGAACAGCAACGAGGCGATGCCCAGCCAGATGATGCTGTGCCAGTTGCCTTCGCCGTGAAGGAAGATGAAATCGATTGTCTGACCAAGTGTGAAGAGAAGTGCGCAGGCCCACAGGTAGAACGACAGCCCCTTGTGGCGGCTCAGGAAGTCGTGACCCTTGGGCCACCAGGCCTGCAATGCCCACGCCGCGAAGAAAGGCAGACCGATGACGGTGCCTACGCGCTTGAGAATCATCCAGAAGGATTCGAAGAACGGCATATCCTGCTGGTTGCCGATGAAGGAGAAGTAGATGGGTGCTACGATGGCCACCATCAGGTTGCCTATGATGGTGTAGGCCGTCACCGTCTCGCGGTTGGCACCGAGCATACAGCTGATGACGGCCACCGACGACGCGACGGGACAGAGCACTCCTATCAACACTCCCTCGGCAACGATGCTACTGGCACCGAGCCATTTCAATATAAGGTAGGAACCGAGGCTGACGGTGATTTGGAACAGCATAAGCCAAATGTCGAGCCAGCCCATACGCAGACGCTTGATGTCCACTGCAGAAAAGGTGAGGAGCAGGATAGTGAAGATGATGTATGGCACCAGAAAACTGAACATTGCGCACCAGCGGTGCAGCAACAGGCCAAGAATAATGGCGACAGGCAGTACGTAGCTTCTGTATTTTTGCATTTCTTTTTGTGGGTCAAAACGTGGATTTGTAGTTGTGAATCATTGTTTTAGAATGCTGTATATCCTGTTTTTGACTTTGCAAAGATAGTGTAAAACCTCTAATATGTCGTGAAAAAAGTGTATTTTTGCATTTCAGGTTGTAAAGGTTAAAACCGTTTTAAAAGTTGAAAGAGATTGGCTTAGAGCTCTTTTACAGTTTTGACCTTTAACCGATAAACTTTAAACAACAAAACTAATGCTAAGAGAAGAAACTGTTTTTGGACCAATACATAGCCGTAGGCTTGGCACGTCGCTCGGCATCAATCTGTTGCCCGAGAAGGGCAAGTTCTGTAACTTTGACTGCATCTATTGCGAGTGCGGCTGGAACCGCGACGGGCGCAACGACACCAAACTGCCCACGGCAGAGAAGGTGCGCCACGACTTGAACAACAAGCTGCAGGACCTGTATGCCGATGGAGTCAAGGTCGACTCGATTACTTTCAGCGGCGACGGTGAGCCTACGCTGAACCCTGAGTTCCCGCAGATTATTGACGACACGCTGCGGTTGCGCGACGAGTTTGCGCCGTCGGCAAAGGTGTCGGTGCTGAGCAACGCCACGCGTGTGCATATACCTGAAGTCTTTGCTGCCTTGCGCAAGGTCGACAATCCGATTATGAAAATCGATGCACCCACCAATGAGCTGGTTGCCAAGATAAACAACCCTGCGCCGGGCTATGACGTGCAGCGTGTTGTGGAGGCACTGAAGCAGTTTGAGGGTGACTTCGTGCTGCAGTGGTGTCTGTTGAGAAGTCCGGATTTCGACTCCACCAGTGATGATGTCGTGCTGCCAATGCTCGACATTGTCCGTGTGCTGCATCCGCGCGAGGTGATGGCCTATACCATCGACCGGCCCACACCGGCACAGAACCTGGCCAAGGTCACGCCCGACGAGATGCGCGCCCTCCTTAAGCCCCTTATCGACGAGGGTTTCCAAGTGCAGATAAAGGGTTGAATTTTATGCTTTCTGTGAGCTGGCAATGTGTGTTTTTTGCTCGGAGTGTGTGATGGTTAAGTGTGTGCAAATGGCATAAATCCAACAAGATATAAATATTATTTGTCCACGTCGCAAAAAGTTCGTATCTTTGCAAAATTGAATTCATTAATTAATAACTAAATATAAACGATATGTCAAAATTGCTTTTACTGGGTGATGAAGCTATTGCTCAGGCTTTTATAGACGCTGGCGGTAGCGCCATCAACAGCTACCCCGGAACCCCCTCGACACAGATTACGGAGTATGTGATTAAATCGAAAGAGGCTAAGGAAAAAGGCATCGTTGCCAACTGGTGCGCAAACGAGAAGACTGCTCTTGAAGCTTCGATTGGCGTTGCATACGCAGGCAAGCGTGCAATGACTTGTATGAAGCACGTAGGCTTGAACGTTTGCGGTGACCCCTTTATGAATGCCGCTATTATCGGTACCAAGGGTGTTATCATCGTCGTTGCCGACGACCCGTCGATGTTCTCGAGCCAGGATGAGCAGGACAGCCGCTACTATGGCCACTGGGCTATGATTCCGATGCTGGAGCCTTCGAACCAGCAGGAAGCATACGATATGGTATTCTTTGGCTATGAGCTGAGCGAGAAACTGGGTACCCCCATCCTTTACCGCATTCCTACCCGTCTGGCCCACAGCCGCGCCGGTGTGGAGCGCAAGCCCGCCCTGCCGCAGAACCCGCTGACGAGCCCCAGCGACCCGAAGAGCTTCGTGCTGCTGCCCGTCAATGCCAAGCGCTTGTATCGCGACCTTATCGACAAGCAGCCAGCTTTCACCAAATCGAGCGAGGAGAGTGGCTTCAACCAGTATATCCCCGGCACCGACAAGAGCCGCGGTATCATCACCACCGGTATCGCTTTCAACTACCTGCAGGAGAACTTCCCCGGCGGCAAGTGCCCCTATCCTGTGGTTAAGATTACGCAGTATCCGCTGCCGTTCAATATGCTTAACAAGCTCTATGACGAGGTGGGCGAAATTCTCGTTCTCGAGGATGGCCAGCCCTTCGTCGAAGAGCACATCAAAGGCTTCTTGGGCAAAGGTAAACCTGTTCACGGCCGTCTGGACGAGACCATCCGTCGCGATGGCGAGTTGAACGCCGAGAAGGTTGCCAAGGCTCTGGGTCTGAATGTTCCTAACGGTCCCGCCGTTCCCGAGGTGGTCACCAACCGTCCTCCGGCACTCTGCGTGGGTTGCCCGCATATCGACAGCTATGAGGCTGTGGTCGAGGTTATGAAGAAATATCCCAACGGCCGCGTGTTCGGTGACATCGGATGCTATACGCTGGGCTTCAATATGGGTGCCATCGACACCACCGTCTGTATGGGTGCTTCGGTAACTATGGCCAAGGGTGCCTCGGAGATGGGCATATTCCCCGCCATCGGCGTCATCGGCGACGGTACGTTCGGCCACAGCGGTATGACCGGTCTGCTTGACTGCGTCAACGAGAAGGCCAACGTCATCATTATGATTCTCGACAACGACATCACGGCTATGACCGGCGGCCAGCCCTCGAGTGCCAATATGAAGCTCTTCAACATCTGCAAGGGCCTCGGCGTCGACCCCGACCACATCCGCACCATCGTGCCGCTGAAGAAGAACCACGACGAGTTTGTCAAGATCCTTGAAGAGGAGATTGCCTACAACGGCGTCAGCGTCATCATCCCGCAGCGCGTCTGCATCGTCGAGAACAAGAAACGTATTGCAGCAAAGAAATAAATATTTCGTTGATATGTTGATAGGTTAAACGTTGCAAACGAGCCGTATCAACATATCAACACCAAACAGATCAACAAATTACGATAAAATGAAAAAAGACATCATACTTTGTGGCGTGGGCGGCGATGGTATCGTCTCCGTAGCCAAGATAATAAGCGACGCAGCCCTCAACCTGGGCCTCAACGTCAAGCAAAGTGAAATCCACGGTATGTCGCAGCGCGGCGGCTCGGTGTTCAGCCACCTCCGCGTCAGCAGCGACCCCATCTTCGCCGACGTCATCCCCGAAGGCAAGGCCGACATCATCCTCAGCTCGGAGCCTATGGAGGCCCTGCGCTACATCAACTTCCTGGCCCCCGATGGTGCCGTCATCACCAACAGCGACCCCTTCGTCAACATCAGCAACTATCCCGACATCGAGAAGGTGTATGCCGAACTGAAGAAGCTGCCTAAGCTGGTGTGCTTCAACGCCAACGCCATTGCCAAGGAGCTCAACGCCCGCGGCAATATGGTCCTGCTCGGTGCTGCAGCTCCCTACCTTGAGATTGCTTTCGAGGAACTGGAGAAGGCCATCAAGGCCATCTTCGGCCGCAAGGGCGACGCCGTTGTAGAGACCAACATCAAGGCCATCCGCGCCGGTCGCGACGCCAAATAAAGAGGTAAATTATAGCGAGTTTGAAGCCGCGGAGCGCAGCTCCGCGGCTTCATTATTGGACAAAAAAATGAGAAGACTTATATTGTCGCTTTTGCTTGTAATGGTGGCGGGATGCTGTCGGCAGCCTGCGGCCAAAGCTCCCGAAATGGAACAGGTGGCATCCTTCAGGTTGGGCCAGTCGGCCGAGCTGCATCTGCTCGGCGACGGCAACCTGTCGCAGCTGGAGCTCTACTATTGCGATGAATTGCAGGAACTCGTAGGCACTGCCAACACGGACTATGTGCGCAATGACGATGGCGGCATAGCGCTCGACACCATTGCCGACTCTGCCATCGCCATCGCCTATGTGGTCCGCACCTTCGACCGCTCGTCGACCTACGGTGCCGAGGTGTGGTACGTCGTCTATCCCTATCGCATCGCCGACCCCGACGGACCCTGGAACATCGCCAAGGTGGCCGACGAAAGACCCACGCTGCAGAGCGTCAAACAATACATCCGCTGATGCTTACCTTGGTACATATCATCGGCATCCTCCTCACTGTGGGCATCCTGGTGGCGGTGAGCGTCGCATCGGGACGCAAGGTGAAGGATGCCAAAGGGTTCACCACGGGCGGAAAGGCCGGCAGCTGGATGGTGTGCGGTGCCATACTGGGCACCCTGGTCGGAGGCCAAAGCACCATCGGCACGGCGCAGCTGGCCTTCACCTACGGCCTCTCGGCGTGGTGGTTCACCATCGGCGCCGCCCTGGGCTCGCTGGTGTTGGGTCTGGTCTATGCCAAACCGCTGCGCGGCAGCGGATGCACGACGGTGATGGAGGTCGTTCGCCAGCGGTACGGCCGCCGTGCCGAGACGGTTGGCTCGGTGCTCTTCCTCGTCGGCATTTTCATCAGCATTACCTCTCAGCTGTTGTCGTCGTCGGCAATGATTACCAGCCTGTTCGGGCTGCCGACGGTGACGGCGTTGCTGGTCGGAGCCGTGCTGATAGCGCTGCTGGTGCTGTTTGGCGACATACGCAGTGCCGGTGCCGGCGGCATCGTCAAGCTGGTGCTGCTTTACGTCAGCTCGCTGGCGGCCGGCATTGCGGTGTGGCGCATTGGCGGCGGTCTGGCAGGCATAAGGGGTAGTGTCGAATCGATATATGATATTCCGCAGGTGGCTTCGCTGAATGGCATTGACGGCGTCGAGGCTATCCATCGCCGCTATGGTTCTTTATTGGCGCGAGGGCCACTGAAGGACCTCGGTGGATGCCTCTCACTGGCTCTCGGTGTGGTATGCACGCAGACCTACGCCCAGGCCGTTTGGTCTGCCGCAACGACTTCCAAGGCACGCCGCGGAGCTGTGCTATGTGCCGCTCTAATCCCGCTTATTGGTGCCGCCTGCACACTGGTGGGCATATATATGCGCGGTCACTATGTCACTGCTGACGAGTTGGCTGCTGTCACCGCTGCCGGAGGTACACTGCCCGCCGGCATAGGTGTTCTGGAAAACTCGCTGCAGGCCTTCCCAACGTTCATTCTGGGCCATCTTCCGGCTTGGCTCGGAGGAATAGCATTGGGCACCTTGCTTATTAATATATTGGGTTGTGGCAGCGGACTTGTGCTGGGCGCGGCTACCATAGTGACGCGCGACTTGCTGGGCAACATACTGACGCTTCTGCGGCGTCCGCCGCAACTGTCGCCTTTGGCACAGACGCGCTTTTCGATAGTGGCTCTCCTGCTGCTGGGCATCGTTGCATCGCATTTCGTGCAGGGCTCGTTCATCAATGACCTCGGATTCCTCTCGCTTGGCCTGCGGGCTGCGGTGCTGCTGCTGCCACTTAGCTTCGCCCTATGGCTTCCCAACCGTCTCAAGGCCCTGGCGGTCACCCTTTCGATGCTTGTCGGCTCCGCCGTGATGTTGGTCACTGGCCTTCTGCATCTGCCGCCCGACCCGATGTACTATGGCCTCGCAGCCTCCGCGCTCACCCTCGCCACAGCAAACCGCCGTTAACATCTAAATAATTTCAGGTGGTTTGGTTTTGTGGTAGTAGACTGTGTAGAAGCGTGCTGTTGCGGAGCGGAATCAGGTAATAGATTGATGTTTTGTCGCGGAAAAATTCCACTGCTCCACGCCGTTTCCAGTACTGGTGGGTCTTGAGGTGGTGCATAACGGGAACAAAAAGGAAGTCGTAGCACTGCTCAAGTTCGTCCCAGATGTCCATTATCATCCTGTGGTTGAGTGGTGTGTGGCGATAGGGCTCGGCTACGATGAATGAGAAGACGGCGGTGTAGCGCATAGCGTTGAGGCGTCGCAGCAGGTCGGGCTGTTCGTCGGCTATGGCGCTTGTTTCTTCCTCAATGCGGTAGTCGCTCATATTAAGCAGTCCGACAGTTTTCCCGTTTTCGTCGACAGCCCTGACGCTCAGCGGCCAGTTGAAATGGAGATGTTCGACCCACGAGGCCACTTCGTCGCGGTTGAAACAGTACTGGCGTGTGATCCATTCGATGGTCTCGCCGCTGTCGGCAGGGGTCATACGATGCAATGTAATGTTCATAGCTTTGCGAAATTGAGGATGTTGTAGCTGAGCAGAGTGTAGGGATGGTAGGAAAGCTTGGACTTGCGCAGTCCTTCAAGCCCCATATCTTCCTCGCGGTTGATGTAGCGGAACTGAGGTGGCAGGTGGAGGGCCATCTGTTGGTTGATGATGTTGAAAGCGCCATCGATGCTGCGGTCGGCCTTCTCGACACAGGTGTCGAAGGTGTCGTCGGAAACGGCGGCTCCGAAGCTGAAGGCTATCATTCGTCCGTCGATGAAGATGGCTCCGCCGTGCATATCGAGCTGGCGCCAGTACGTGAAGACGTTTTCTATCATCCTGTGCTCGGATTCTAAGGTGTTGCCGTACCAGGGGTTGTCGTGGATAGTGCCATCGCGCCATAGTTGCTCGAGGTGCCGGCAGCTGTCGAAGAGGTCGGGTGTGAGGTTGCGGTATTGGAAGTCGGGATGCTCGCTGAGAAATTTGTTGACGTGGTTGCGTTTGGCCTTGAGGTTTTTGCCTTGCAAATGCTGCAGCTCGTCGCGGCGGTAAATGTAATCGTAGCTGTTGCGCAGAGGCTCGACTGTCACATCGTCGCCATAGTGCTGTTTGAATTGAGTGGCCCAGTCGTCCTCGACGGCTATGAGTGTCAGCGCGCTGCCCTCTTCGGATGACTTGTGGCGCAGAGCGTCGACGATGCCGGACGAGGGCAGGGTGGAGGAACTTATGAAATAGGCAGGGTCGCGATGTCCAAAAAGATAGCGGAAAATGACGGCGCCGGGCAGCAGGCAGACCTCGGTGTCGAAGAGGAAGCGCCATCCCATCAGGTTGGCGAAGGTGAAGTTGCAGTTGCGACGTCCGGAATGGAGTGTCACGGCCTGTATGCTGGTTTTGTCGTCGATTGATAGCGGACGGAACGGCAAGGGTTGTATAGTGGTGTTTCCAGTCATTTGGTTATTGGTTGTCTTCTTTTTGTCGCTGTCAGCATCCGTGTTTTGCTGCGGAAGTCGCTGTGGAGTGTTGTGGCGAAGCCGTGGCTGGCAAAGAGCGCAGCTGTCTCGTAGCCAAGTTGTTCGTTGATTTCAAGAACAAGAATGCCATCAGGTGCCAAATGGTTTGCTGCTATGTCGGCAATGGCGCGATAGAATAGGAGAGGATCGCTGTCGGGGACGAACAATGCTTGCGCCGGCTCCCAGTCAAGCACGTTGGGCTGCATTACGGCTCTCTCTTTGTCCATCACGTAGGGTGGATTGCTGATAATGAGAGTGAATTGTGAATTGTGAATTGTGAACGGTGAAAGGATGTCGGCCTGAAGGAAGTCGACTGCGACATTGTTGGTCTCGGCGTTTCTCTTGGCTACGGCGAGGGCCTTTTCTGAGATGTCGACGGCGGTCACCTGTGCCTGCGGCAGATGTTTGGCCAGGGCTATGGCTATGCAGCCGCTACCGGTGCAGAGGTCGAGGGCTTTGAATTTTGAATTATGAATTTTGGATTTTGAAAGCAGGTCGAGGGTCCAGTTTACAATTTCTTCTGTTTCGGGACGGGGTATTAAAGTGTCCTTGGTAACTTCTATGCGGTATCCGCAGAATTCAGTCCATCCGATGATGTGCTGTATCGGCCGATGGCGTTTCAAGTCTTCCACAGCCCAGTGGAAACGCAGCAAATCGGATTGGTTGACAGTCTCTTCGCGCCTGAGCAACAACTCGGTTTGACTCCATCCAAAAAAGGCTTCAAAGAGCATTCGGACAAACATCCTTATCTCACCCTCGGCATAAATGTCTCGCAGTTCAGTGATAAAGTAGCGTTCTATGTCGCGTACTTTATTTGAGGGTATATGTAGATTGGTGGTATTCATTTGCGGTTGAAGTCTGCCGGAATTTCGCCCCAGTGTTCTGTGTCCCACTTGCGTATCTCGGTGGTATAGCTGTTGTTATGCAGCCAAGCCTCTGCGCGATGTATGATTTCGTATAGTTTTGCCGTATCGGGAGTTAGCGGCAGTTTGGTACGACATTGCTTGGCGCGCACCCAGTTGATGGCGTTAACAGAGTCGGAGTATAAGATTTGGTTGAGACTGTTCTTCTTAAGGTATGCCAGGCCGTGGACGATAGCCAGAAATTCACCTATATTGTTGGTCCCGAGGGGTGCTTTGTAATGAAATATCTGAGTGCGGCTTGCCACGTAGACGCCTTGGTATTCCATTACACCAGGGTTGCCGCTGCAGGCGGCATCGACGGCAATGGAGTCAAGTATTGGCGTTGGACCTTGGGCGTCCGGTCGAATCTTTGTGATGCCGTTTTCGTCGGTGACAAGTATAGACTCGCCTTTGGTCTGTCTTTCGATGACCGAAGCAGCCAGTTCAGGACCGATGCGTAGGGCTTGTTCTGCCAGTGTACGGCTCTCATACGACTTGAATTTGGCACCTGCAACACCTTTTATCTGACGTTCGCATTCTGCCCACGTGTCGTAGATGCCGGGCTTGTTGCCCTGCCACACAACATAGTATTTCTGTTTTTTAGCCATCTGTCGAAAAAAAAGCGGTTGCGCGATCTCTCGCGCAACCGCAAAGTTTCAATTATAAAGAATCGCTTATGCTCCAAGCTCCAAGCGTTTGAAACCAGTGCATTTGAGGTCTTTGTCGGTGCGGGCGATGAAGTCCTTGACACTGACTTTGCTCTCCATAATGTACTCCTGGTTCATCAGGGTGCTTTCCTGGAAGAACTTGTTCAGACGACCTTTGGCAATGCCTTCAATCTTGGCCTCGGGAAGAGCGGCGGCAGCCTCTGCGCCGACTTTCTCCTTGATTTCGCGAGCCATATTAGCCTGCTCCTCGGTGATCCAGCCCTTAGCCATATTCGAGTTGATATGGTCATCGCTGTCAACGTGAGCGGGGTTGATGCCGGCTTTCTTGAGAGCGGCCTCGACAGCCTTGCCTACGAGCTCCTCTTTGGTCTTCTCGCGGTATACGTTGAGCTCGCTGTCGATAACGCTCTGCGGTACGCTTGCCTCATCGAGGGCAACGGGACGCATAGCGACTACCTGCATTGCTACGTTGTGACCAACCTCGTCAAAGCCAGCCTTGTTCATACCTACGATTGAAGCCATACGGTTGCCCGGGTGGATGTAGGCGTAGACAGCCTCGGCGTCGATAGCCTCAAAGTGAGCCAGTTCGATTTTCTCGCCAATCTTGGCAATCTGGTCGGTGATGCTCTCACTGACCTTACGGCCATTGAGGTCCATCTCCATCACCTCGTCCTTGGTGGTGAGGTGCTTTGCCATAGCAGCGTCGAGAATAGAGGTGGTGAAAGCGACAAAGTCGGCGTTGGTGGCGACAAAGTCGGTCTCGCAGCTCAACATCACGATAGCGCCGTATTTGCCAGTGCTTTTTGCGAGGACGCAACCTTCGTTGGCGTCACGGTCAGCACGTTTGGCGGCCATCTTCTGGCCTTTCTGACGCAGCAATTCAATGGCTTTCTGCACATCGCCGTCGCACTCAACGAGGGCTTTCTTGCAGTCCATCATACCTACGCCGGTAAGCTGGCGCAGTTCATTAACCTGTTTTGCGGTGATTGTTGCCATATTCTATTCTCTTAATTATTGATTGTTAGCAGTGGGGGTCTTTCTTCTCGGGCGACGCGGACGAGCCTCTTCGCGGCTCTCGCTCTTGGTCTCCTCGTCGTTCTCAACGTTCTCCGTCTCGGGCTCTTCCTCAACGTTGTTCTCTTTGTCGAGCATACGCTCGTTGAGACCTTCCTGAATGGCCTCAACCATATATTTGAGGATAGCGGCAATCGACTTCGATGCATCATCGTTGGCAGGAATCGGGAAGTCGATGAGGTCGGGGTTGCAGTTGGTGTCGACCAGTGCGAAAGTGGGGATGTTCAGTCTGCGGGCTTCAGCAACGGCAATGTGCTCCTTGTTGATGTCGATGACGAACAATGCGCTGGGAAGACGGGTCAGGTCAGCGATGCTGCCAAGGTTTTTGTCGAGCTTGGCGCGCTCGCGCTGCACCTGGAGGCGCTCGCGTTTCGAGATGTTGTTAAAGTCCTTGTCGTGCATCATCTGATCAAGAGAGTTCATCTTCTTGACAGCCTTGCGGATGGTGGTGAAGTTGGTGAGCATACCACCAGGCCAACGCTCGGTGACGAAAGGCATATCGACAGCCTTCACCATATCGGCGACGACGTCTTTGGCCTGTTTCTTTGTTGCGACAAAGAGAACTTTCTTGCCTGATTTGGCGATCTGTTTCAGAGCCGTTGCAGCCTCTTCAGCCTTGGCAATGGTCTTTTGCAGGTCAATAACGTGAATACCATTGTGCTCCTTGAAGATGTAGGGAGCCATTTTGGGATTCCATTTTCTTTTCAGGTGTCCAAAGTGACAACCTGCTTCGAGCAATTCTTCGAATTTTAATTCTGTCATTGTTTATTGATTTGTTTACGTTCCTTGATACCAATTGCCGAGTAGTCCTTTGGGCCCGGTTTTTCAGCAGTCCTATGCTGCCGAACTGGCAACCGGACAGAGTCTCCGCAATTTGGATACTAAACTTTTATTTAACTGTGAATTATGAATGTTGAATTTTGAAGGTCTTGCGTCAGCTTTCTCTAAATTCAGCACTCTTAATTCGTAATTGATATTAACGTTTGCTGAACTGGAAGCGTTTACGAGCCTTGGGCTGACCGGGTTTCTTACGCTCAACCATACGCGGGTCGCGCATCAGCAAGCTCTTAGCCTTCAGTGCAGGACGGTCCTCGGCGTTGTTCTCGCACAGGGCGCGGGCGATAGCCATTCTCAAAGCCTCAGCCTGGCCGGTGATTCCACCACCATCAAGGTTGGCCTTGACATCCCATTTACCCTCAGCATCAACAATCTGGAAAGCCTGATTGACGATGAACTGCAGCGGACCAGTGGGGAAATATTCCTTATAATCTCTATTGTTGACGGTGATTTTACCGCTACCCGGCTTCATATAAATGCGGGCAACAGCGGTCTTTCTTCTACCTATGGTGTTGATTACTTGCTCCATTGCTATTATCTTATATCGTTAATGTTGATGACTTTAGGATTCTGAGCCTGATGCGGATGCTCGCTACCTGCATAGACGTGGAGGTTGCGGAAGAGATCAGCTCCCAGTCTGTTCTTCGGAAGCATACCGCGGATGGCGTGCTCCAGAATACGCTCGGGATGGATGGCGCGAACCTTGGCAGGGGTGGTCTCACGCTGGCCGCCGGGATAGCCGGTGTAGCGCTGATAGATCTTGTCGGTCTCTTTCTTGCCGGTGAACACGACCTTCTCTGCATTGATGATGATAACATTGTCGCCGCAATCAACGTGCGGGGTGAAGCAAGGTTTTGTCTTGCCTCTCAGGATGTTGGCTACTCTCGTGGCCAAGCGTCCTACGGTCTGACCTTCTGCGTCTACAAGAACCCACTCCTTGTTGACGGTGTTCTTGTTGGCCGATACTGTCTTGTAACTTAATGTATTCATTTTTTATTTTACGATGATGTTCATTTTTTTATTTGCCGACACCATAGAAATATGGTGCCCGATTCCTTTTTTCTCTTGAATTCAAGGCTTATGCTTGGGCTGACGGATAACCTTTGCGTATTCCTATCCTTCTGATTTGGAGAATATTGAACGGGTAATCATCTTCTCCGAAACCATTTTAAGAGGGTGCAAAATTACAAACAATTTTGGAACTGACCAAATTTATTTGTTCATTTCTTTCAAAAAATGTTGATAATTTTTGGGGACGCAACAAAGCAAACCAGTCTTTTGTGTGCCTATTGTTGTGGCTATGACATAGAGTTCGCCTCCTTCTTTCAGTCCCAGTTGTTTCTGCAGTTCGGCGGCAGCCACAGGATAGTTGCGCGTAATCACGTGAGCCTTCCTGTCGGGAATGAGCGCGGCGATGGCTTTCTTGTTGAGTGAAACTTCTTTCAGCACACAAAAGGTGCGTCCCATCCAGTCGTGAAAGTTGTCGCTGGTGTAAAGGTGTGTGTTCCTCGCCAGTTTCTGCATTCCCCATTCGTCACTCAGCAGTTTGTATGGCCCGCCTTTCATCAGTGACGCGTCGGGCTCGTAAATGTAGCGCCCCACGCTCTTGCAATAAACGCACTCTGCTTGGGCTTCCTGACTGCGGGTGAACGGTTCGTTGTTGTATACTCCGTCGCCGGAAATGATGTCTGTGCAGTGTATTCTGGCTTCCAAGTCGCTGTCGCCACAGACGAAAACCAGTTCTTTGCATTCATTTCTCACTGCCACTACGTATACATCGCTGACATTGCCAAGCTGTGCAATGCCTTTGTCGATGTCCATCATTGGCGACGCTTTGACCATCAGGAAGTCACAATGTTCAGTCAGCAGTTCTTTATGTTCCAGGATGTTGGGTGTGCAGTCTTCGAATGCGGCCACCTTCTTGCCGTGAGTGTCTCTACGCGCGGGATCAATAAATATAATATTGTATTTCTTTTTGCTGTTGCGCAGCCATTCAATGCTGTCACCGCAATGTGCTGTTATGTTGGAGAGACCGAGAACGCTGCGGTTATGCTCCATCAGTTGGCACAGTTCCGCGTTGCATTCCACATAGTCGACTTCTGCGTCTGGAATCTTCGCAAAGGCTATGCTGTCTATTCCCATTCCGCCAGTCAAGTCGGCGATGCTTAATTGATGTCGCCTTTCGCTGTATAGACTCTGAATGATGTCTGCTTTGTGGAAAGCGGTCTCGTCCGACGATGCCTGCTCACGGTTCAGTCGGGGCGGGTAAAGGAAGTCGTCGTATTGCAGCAGCGACGGCCACTTCTCGCTGGCTGTGCGTAGCCCTTCCATCTGTTGCACGGCAAACTCTATGTCCACGTCAGGATAGCGTTGCTTGTGCAGCAGCAACTCAAGCGGGTCGTCATTGATATGCTCTTTGGCGAACAAAATCGTCTCCCGCTTCGCGAGATCTTGGAAATCCTGGAAAATATTATTCTCTGTCATTGCTAGTACGGGCGAATCTTGTAAATCTTCTTTAATCTTGGGAAATGGTATTCCCGCAAAGCGTGAATTATAATAGTTCGCTTGATGCTGTTGTTTGGATAGTCTCCCGCTTCGCGAGATCTTGGAAATCCTGGAAATTATTATTCTCTGTCATTGCTAGTACGGGCGA
>Ga0129306_1001987_pt1 | contig 20016 bp, 7 predicted proteins | sample P827metagenome_FD_94438 | JGI IMG/M metagenome (GOLD analysis project Ga0129306, IMG submission 94438) | Capybara group fecal microbial communities from Wisconsin, USA - P827 metagenome | ecosystem: Host-associated > Mammals > Digestive system > Large intestine > Fecal | place: USA: Wisconsin... | reverse complement strand
TTGATTCCGGGGGCGAAGGAGAGGCAGGCTGTCCTGCCGCGGATCTCCACGAAATCGCCTTGCTTCAGCCTATCTGAGCCCTCGAGGCGCGAGCTTGTCAGCATCTGCGTCTCGCCGAGGAAGTAGATGCCGCGTCCGTTGGGATCCTTCGGGTCTGCCGCGACGCCCGAGTTGGTGCGCCATTCCGTGGCTACGGTGACGACGCCGGTCGCGACCACTTCGCGTCCGAACGCCGCCTCGTCGCGCGACATACGCGCGACGTCCGTAAGCGAGAGGGCCGCAATCAAAAGGGCGGTAGCATGCATGACACTAGATTACAATTTTCCGGAGCGGATGTCAACGGCGGAGATGTCACACCTTTGTGTGATATTCCTTTCTCTGGGCAAAATGGTAGAATAGCGCCGCAAACGAAAGGAACGTCACAATGAAGAATGTGCTCATGTCGGTTACACTCGCGTCCGCCGTCGCCCTGCTTTCGCAGTGCGCATCGGCGGAAGTCACCTATCATCTGGAGGATCTCGACCTTTCCACGATGACGAAGGGCAGCAACGATGTCAATAAGAATAAGTCGACGGGCGGCAACACACTGACGATAAACAAGAAGGAATATGAAAAAGGCGTCGGCACTCATGCGGAAAGCCACTACGTCATCTATCTCAACGGCAAGGGCGTTAGCTTCAAGGCGAAGGGCGGTCTTGACGACGAGCAGCTTGAAAATGACACCCCGCGCTCCAACGGCGTGATTTTCAAAGTGGTCAACCTCGATAACAACACCGAAATAGCGTCCACCGGTGTTGTGAACGGCGGAACAGATGCGGTTTCTCTTAGGCAAACAAGCGACAGCAGCGTGACAATCAATCTGGACGGAATCCAGAAAATAGACCTCGTAGTCGATCCGAATGGAGGTAACGACTGGGACCACGCCGACTGGGTGGAGACCGAGCTCGTCTGCTCGGAGGCGATATTCGTTGACGAGACGAAGCGCTTGTGGGCATCTGAAACAGGCGGCGCATCCATTGCTACCGGAACTAATTGGAGTCCGTCGTTCACGACTGGCGATCTAACACACTGCGACTTTTTCGCGATAAACAGCGAGACGCCAGCCGCGCTCTCTGTCGGCGAGTCGCTTGCGGCCAAGAAGTTTAGGGTTGGATATGGCGTCACGCTGAATGATTCTGGAAATTTCGTCGAGAACGCCGCAAGCGACCGCGGTGCAGTTTTCAACATGACAGGCGGAACGCTCGATGTCATCGATGAACTGTATATTGGTGCGGGATTTGCGGACAACAGCAACTGCATTATGAATGTCACTGGTGGAAAGGTGTCTGCAGGCAAGCTCATCATGGGCAATTGCGCGTCGAATGGCGGCAAGTACAACGGACTGACGATCGACGGAGCTGAAGCTGAGATGGAGTTGAATTTCGGCGAATCCACTCTATCGCCGTACTACCTAGGCAATTCGAAGATCGAAATTAAAAACGGCGGAAAACTCACGAGCAAATCCCGCTTCAATGTCGGGGGGAATGGATCCGCGACCGTAACGGTCGAGGGAACTGGCAGCTCGTTCAAATCGTCCGGTGATCTCTATATCGCCCAGGGGTCCTCTGCCACAGGTGTTGTGCATGTCGTGTCCGGCACGCTTGAGGCCGGCAATCACATCTGCGTCGGCGAGAATGGCTTCGGATCTTTGACAGTCGAGGGAACTGGCAGCTCTTTCAAATCGTCCGGTAATCTCCATATCGCCCAGGGGTCCTCTGCCACAGGTGAGGTGCATGTCAAGTCCGGCACGCTTGAGGCCGGCAATGTCATCTACGTTGGCGACAATGGCCTCGGAACTTTGACAGTCGAGGGAACTGACAGCTCGTTCAAATCGTCCGGTAATCTCCAGATCGCCCAGAACCCCTCTGCCATAGGTGTTGTGCATGTCGTGTCCGGCACGCTTCAGGCCGGCCAAGACATATATCTCGGGACGCGGAACCGCGGCGTCATGACGATAGACGGGGGCGTAGTGTCATGCAGCTGGTGGCTGGATTTCAATCGCGAGCGCGATGGCGGCTCGGACAGATATGCTGAACTGAATCTCAATGGCGGCGAGCTGAAGGTTGCGCGAGTCCATATTGCGAACGGAACAGGAACGTTTAACTGGAACGGCGGCGTGTTCCGTCCGAACGGGAATGAAGGCACGATTATTCAATCGAGCGACGCGATGACGATAAACATACTTGCCGGCGGTGCGATCGTCGACACGTCCGATGCGTCAGAGAAGGCGCTCGAAATCGAGCAGGCGCTGAAGGGCGTTGGATTCTTCAAGAAGCAGGGCGAAGGAACGCTTACGCTCAAGGGTGAAGTGGATGTTAAGCGCGGATTCATCGTGGAACAGGGGACGCTGAAGATAACTGGAACGATCGCCGAGACCACGGACACGACTCCGCTGCAGGAGATATCCGTCGCGGACGGTGCGTCGCTCGACTTGAACGGACAGACGGTCTATGTCCTGGCATACAATGTGGCTGGCGTCGAGAAGAGGGCCGGCACATATTCCGTGCAGACCGGAACGATCATCGTCACCAAACGCGGCGGACTGACGCTGATTGTCCGGTAATGGTTTGCAATAACAGGAGGAAAATGAAAACGACTTTGACGGCATTGGCGGCGGCTGTAATCGCGGCCACGGCCTTTGGAGGAGTCCGGATCGCAATCGATCCCGGCGCGAAGGGACACGACGTTCCGAAAACGCTGTACGGAATCTTCTTCGAGGACATCAACCACGCGGCGGACGGCGGGGTGTATCCAGAGCTGATCGAGAACCGCGGATTCGACTGGAAGACGAAGGATCTCGAGGGTTGGCAGACCGACTTCCGCGGAGACGCGATGGCACGTGTATCGCTTCAGGACGGACGCCCCGTGCATCCCGCGACGGCGCGCCATCTGCGCATCGAATGCTTCGGCGCGGGCGATGGATGCGGCGTAAGGAACTTCGGCTACGGCGGTGTAAGCGTGGAGGCGGGGAAGAAGTACGACCTCACGTTCTATGCGCGCGGACTCGACGGATACAAGGGCGGCGTGAGGTGTGTCCTCGAACGCGGCGGACGCGTCCTCTGCGAGGCGAAGGTCGCCAACAAAGACATGAGCGTCTCGCCGGCAAACGAGTCCCTCGACTTCGAGCTCCCCGAGTGGAAGCGACACGCGTTTGTGTTCGAGCCGCGCGAGACGGTCTCGGACGGAACGTTCTCGATTCTCCTCGATGCGCCGGGGACGGTCGAGATCGAGCAGGTGTCGTTGTATCCGCAGGACACGTTCAACGGGAGGAAGAACGGACTCCGCAAAGACCTTGTGCAGTGGCTAAAGGAAATGAAGCCGGGCGTCCTGCGATTCCCGGGCGGATGCATCGCCGAGGGGCACGACTTCCAGCACTGGTTCGACTGGAAGCGCACCGTCGGCGCGCTCGAGCGACGCGAGACGATCTGGAACACGTGGGGGTACTGGCAGTCGATGGGGCTCGGCTACTACGAGTACTTCTGCCTTGCCGAGGATATCGGCGCGGAGCCGCTCCCCATCTGCATCGCAGGCCTCACGTGCCAGTTCCGCGGGCCCAAGTTCGCTCCGATGGAGTCGATGGAATACTTTGCGGACAACATCTGCGACCTCATCGACTTCGCGAATGCGGATCCCGAGACAAACGTCTGGGCGAAGCTCAGGGCCGACATGGGGCATCCGGCGCCGTTCAACCTCAAGTACGTCGGAATTGGAAACGAAAACTGGGACAAGGTGTTCCTTGACCGCTATCTCGCGGTCTCCAAAATCGTAAGGAAGCGCCATCCCGAAATCCGAATCGTCTCCTCCTCCGGAGCGCAGCCGGGCGGCAGGGAGTTCGAGCTCGCGTGGAGCACCCTCACGGACAGGACGGCCGATGTCATCGACGAGCATTTTTACATCGAACCGCACTGGATGATCGACACGGAGTCGCGCTACGACAGATACGCGCGCACTGGCAGGCCGCATGTCTATGCCGGAGAATACGCCGCGCACGAGCCGGACCGCGCGAACAACCTCCACTCCGCGCTGTGCGAGGCCGTGGCCATGACGGGCTTCGAGCGCAACTCGGACGTCGTCGAGATGACGAGCTACGCGCCGCTTTTCAACAAGGTGGGGTGCAACGGATGGGAGCCCGACCTGATCTGGTTCGACAACCTCAGGTCGTTCGGAACCCCCAACTACTACGTGCAGAGGATGTTTTCCGCGAACCGTCCGACGAAGTACCGTCCGTCGACGGCCGAAGGCGCTGAAACCACCCCGAAGCCGAAGGGCGCCGTAGGCTTCAGCATGTGGACGAGCGTCGCCGAGTTCAAGGACATCAAGGTGACGGCCTCGGACGGGCGAACGCTGTTCGAGGGCTTTCCGGAGATCGAAAAGTGCCCGCGCGGACCCGGCGCACGCTGGTGTATGGTCGACGGAGCGATGCGTCAGGAGAACGGCGAGGCGACCTGGGACAGCGAGATCACGTTCGGCGATTCTGGATGGCGCGACTACGACTTCACCTGCAGGGCGAGGAAGGTCTCGGGCAAAGAGGGATTCTCGCTGCGCTTCTGCGTCGAGACAAAACGCAGCCTTACCCTGAACATAGGAGGGTGGGGCAATACGCGCACAGCTCTCCAGAGCGGAGAATACGAAATACCGGAATCGGCATCTTGTCCGTTCACTGTCGAGGAGGGGCGTTGGTACGACGTCGCGGTCTCGGTTCGCGGAGGGAAGGTGTCCGCGAAGATCGACGGCAAGGCGCTGTGGGATGACGTCGAGGTCGCGAGCAAGCCGCTCAGGACGTTCTACTACGTCTGCGGAATGGACGAGTCGACGAACGAATACATCGTCAAATGCGTCAACCTTGACGAGGAAGGACGCCGCAGGGTCACCGTGGACTTTGGCGAAAGGCTTCCGTCCGGATTCGTCAAGATCGAGTCTCTCTCAGGCGATCCGAAGGTCGTCAACGATCTCGATAATCCGACGCGCTGCGCAACGAAGCTTTCCACGATATCGTTCGCCGGAGGGACGTCTTTCACTGCCGAAGTCGAGCCGTTCTCGCTCACCGTGTTCAGGATCGGCAGGTAATGCACATAATCAGGGAATGGACCGCAGGAGATGAAATCTAAGACATGTTTCGTAATTGCGGCGGCAATCGCCGCCGCACAGTGCGCGCACGTCTCGGCGTTTCCCGCGCCGCCGCCGCCAATCCACGTGCAGGGGCGGCATTTCGTCGACGACAGTGGGAACTGCGTGCGCATGGGCGGAGTGATGCAGTCCATCAACTCGTATTTCAACGACCTCGAATGGGGATGGGGCAGCGACGACCACCTCATTCCGCGCATGCTCGAGTACTACGACAAGACGACAAAGGCGCTGACGGACCGTTCGCAGGGGTGTTACGCGAACATGGTGCGGCTGACGGACGACGGATGGTGGACGCAGGACGACAACCTCAAGCCGTCGCAGGACGCGCCGCACTTCTACGCATGCGACTGGTCGAAGTACGACCGCTATGTCGAGAAAGTGCTAGTCCCTGTCACGACGAACGCTGTTGCGCACGGGCTCTACGTGATCATCCGTCCGTCATACAACACGCCTGGTGACACGAAGGTCGGAGACGACTACCAGAAGCACCTGCTGAAGGAATGGGAGCATCTCGCAGCGAACAAGGTTCTGCAGAAGTTCGCCGGACGCGTCCTCTTCGAGCTGGAGAACGAGCCGATAAAGATCGAGCCGCGCGAAGGGATGCCGCGCGAAAGCGCGCTTGCTGAATACATGCAGCCCATGATCGACGTTATTCGCGCGAAGGGCTTCAAGGGGCCTATCCTCGCGCCTGGCCTCTATTGGCAGTCAAACTTCGAGGACTACGCGAAGTATCCGCTGCGGGACGGCAATCTCGGCTATGCCGTGCATGCCTATCCGGGCTGGTACGATCAGAGCGACGACAACGCCGATGTCGAGAAGTTCCTTGCGCGCTTTCGCCAGCTTGTGCCGGTTGCGGACTTTGCGCCGATTGTGGTTACCGAGGTGGACTGGAGTCCTATAAAGCCCGGCAAGGGCAAGAACAACGAGTTCGGACAGTGGGTGCCGGAGAACTGGGGCACGTGGGGAACGGGGTCGTCGTCAAAATGGGGGCGCGCGTATATCGGCACGATTGAAAGGCTTGGCAACGTGTCCACGCTCGCAGGGGACGCGCGCGTTCTCTTCGAGGTAAAGAAGTACCTTGAGACAGGCAGGTTCGAGCTGTCGTTCGGCGGGGAGAAGGAATGCAGCGCGGCGGCTTTCGCAGAGCTGTTCAGGAAGTGGACGAAGGCTCCGAAGAGAAAGGCTCCGAAAAGCGCGACATTCCGCAATCCGGTCATCCTGGCGGACTGTCCCGATCCGAGCATGTGCCGAGCGGGAGACTACGTCTACATGGTCACGACGACGATGCATTTCATGCCTGGCGCGCCGGTGATGCGTTCTAAGGATATGGTGCACTGGGAGATAGTGTCCTATATCTTCGACGGAATCGATTCGCCGGAGTATTCGTTCGAGGCCGAGAACGGAAAGACAGGATACGGCGCCGGACAGTGGGCGACGTCGATCGTCCACCACAAGGGTAAGTTCTATGCATGGTTCATCGTCAACGACGTCGGCGGCTTCATGTACACCGCAGACAGACCCGAAGGTCCGTGGCGGCTTCTCAGCCGCGGTCCGTATCTGCACGACGGCTCGCTTGTTTTCGATGACGACGGAAGGGTGTACGTGTTCCATGGCTCCGGGCATGTCACCGAGATGAAGGAAGACCTGACTGGCGCAAAGTCCGGCGGACTTGACCGGCAGCTCTTCGAGCGCGGGGAGGAGACGGCGCTCCTCGAGGGCTCTGCCGCTTTCAAGAAGGACGGATACTACTACCTGATGATGGTGTCCTGCTTTCTGCCGAACCATCCGAGGCGGGAGGTGTGCTATCGCTCGAAATCCCTTGATGGCGAATGGGAGAAGAAGGTCATACTCGAGACGGAGTTCGAGAACTGGGGCGGCGTGGGGCAGGGATGCGTCGTGGAGTGTCCGGACGGAAAATGGCGTGCGATGGTGTTCCAGGACCGCGGCGGCCTCGGGAGGATCCCGTGTCTGATGGGCGTGACGTGGAAGGACGGATGGCCGATTCTCGGCAACCGGGAGGGGAAGATCCCAAGCGATTTCACCAAGCCGTATCCGTCGCTTTCGGGCATTGTCGGATCAGACGGTTTCAAAAAGAAGACGCTTGATCTCAGGTGGCAGTGGAACCACAATCCGCTCGACGGCGCATGGTCTCTCGTTGAGCGCCCAGGCTGGATGCGGCTCAAGGCGCAGAAGGTCGCGCCGAACATCTTCCTTGCGCGCAACACGCTGACGCAGCGCATGATAGGTCCGCAGTGCGAAGGTGAAATCAGAATGGACGTCTCGAGGATGAAGGACGGTGACCGCGCTGGACTTGCCGCGTTCCAGTCCGACAGCGCCGTGCTTGCCGTTGTCTGCGAAGACGGCAGGAAGCGGCTTGTCATGAGCGAGGAGAAAAGCGTGTTCGAGGAAGGACGCAGAAATCCGCGCGCCGAGGTTTCGGAAAAGGAGTCCGTGTCGCTTTCGTCCGACATTGTCTACTTGCGCATACGGACGGATTTCCGCCCTGGACAGGACTGGGCCGAGATGGACTGGAGCCCCGACCGAAAGACGTGGCGCCGAATCGGCACGCGCTTCCCGCTGCGCTTCGACTGGACGCGCATGTTCGTTGGCTCGCGCTTTGCGATATTCTGCTATCCGACGAAATCCCCTGGCGGATATGTAGACGTCGACTACTTCCGGTTCTCCTGCGAAGGACACGAGAAGTAGTCTCACACCTTTGTGTGATATCGCTTTGGCAAACGTCTTTGATATACTAGGGTTGCGTTGCGAGGAATAGCGCACGTTGCGCGGCTCGCGTGTGGCAAAAGAAAACAGGAGCATTGAATGAAGACACTAATGTTGGCCGTTGCAACCGCGGCAGTCGTCTCGGCAGGCGCCGCGACGGACGTGAAGGTCGAATTCTGGCGCGACGACGTCGTCAGGATTCTCAAGATTCCGGAAGGCGGCAAGTCGCCGGAGAAGAGCTATGTCGTCACCGCAAAGCCTGAGAAGGTGGCCGTTGCGAAGTCCGAAAAGGACGGCGCGGCGACGTACTCCTCGGCGAAGCTCCGCGTCACGGTCGATGCGGAAGGGCGCGTCGCATTTGCCGCGACGGACGGCACTCCGCTTCTCGCAGAGGAGGGCACGACCTTCACCCCGCGGGCGAAGGGCGATCCGGACGAGAACAGCTTCTCGGTGCGCCAGGCGTGGCTTCTGGACGGCGACGAGCCTGTGTACGGACTCGGCATCGTGCAGGAGGATTCCATCTCACGCCGCGGCATCACGAAGAAGGTTCTGCAGGACAACATAGAGGACTACTCTCCCGTGTTTCAGTCCATCAAGGGATGGGGAGTCTTCATCGACAGCGCGTCCATCGCCGAATACAAGGAGCTGAACGGAGTCATGTCCTACACGAGCGAGGTGGGCGACGCGAGCGACTACTACTTCATGTACGGAGGCACGTCGGACGGCGTGGTGCGTCAGATACGCTGGCTCTCCGGCGAGGTGCCGATGCTGCCGAAGTGGTCGCTCGGCTACTACGTGAGCCGCGAGCGCTACACGAGCTGGGCGCAGCTCGCGGAGATTGTCGATGAGCACAGGAAGCGCGGCATCCCGATGGACTGCATCGTGCAGGACTGGCAGTACTGGGGTGGAAACGAGAACTGGAACGCGCTCGACTTCATCGCCGACGGATTCAAGGACAATCCCGAGGCGGGCGTGAAGGCCGTCCACGACCGCAATGCGAAGCTCATGATCTCTTTCTGGCCCGATTTCGGTCCGAATGCGAAGCCCAACAAGGACTTCAGGGACTGCGGCTGGTACTTCAAGGACTTCGTGACATGGCCGCGCGACGAGGGCGTGATTGTCTACGACGCGTTCAACCCCGCCGCGCGCGACCTCTACTGGAAGTACGTGCGCCGTCTCGTTGACTGCGGAATCGACGCGTGGTGGATGGACTCCACCGAGCCAGACCACTGGCCGCACACGAAGGAGAGCTTCGACGCGCCGACTTTCCTCGGCAGCTACCGCCGCGTGTGCAACCTCTTCCCGCTCATGACCGTCGGCGGAATCTACGACCACCAGCGCGCAGACGAGCCAGAAGGACGCCGCCGCGTGTCGATCATGACGCGCAGCTGCTTCACAGGGCTCCAGCGCACCGGCGCGAACACATGGTCGGGTGACGTCGATTCGAAGTGGGAGGTGTTGCGCAGGCAGATTCCCGCCGGACTCGGCTTCGGCCTCACGGGCAATCCGAATTTCAACACCGACATCGGCGGATTCCATCCGTGGCACTTCAGCGGATATCCGGGCGGCATACTCAAGTGCCCCGAGTTCATCGAGCTGAACGTCCGCTGGATGCAGTACGCGCTCTTCAATCCGATCTTCCGCAGCCACGGCACGGGCGCGCCGCGCGAGATATGGCAGTTCGGCGAGAAGGGCACACCGGCGTACGACGCGATGGTTGAGGCAGTGAAGCTCCGCTACCGCTTCATGCCGTACCTCTACTCCACTGCACGTTGGGTGTCGAAGGACGGCGGCACGATGATGCGCCCGCTCTTCGCAGAGTACCGCGCAGATCCCGGAACGTGGGAGGTTTCGGACCAGTTTCTCTTCGGGACCGAGCTGATGGCCGCGCCTGTCGTGCGCTACCGCGCGAGCCAGAGGCGCGTGTATCTTCCGGCAGGGACGAAATGGACGTCGTTCTTCGACGGACGCGTCTTCGAGGGCGGAAGGTGGATTGCCGAGGACGTCTCGCTTGACACGATTCCGCTCTACGCGAAGGCGGGCGCGATCGTCCCGATGGGTCCTGTCATGCAGTATGTCGACGAGGTGAAGAATCCGGTTGTCGAGATCATGGTCTTCCCTGGAGCGGACGGATCGTTCACGCTGTACGACGATGCTGGCGACGGCTATCAATACGAGAAGGGCGAGTTCAGCGAGATTCCGCTAAAGTGGGACGACGCGAAGAAGGCGCTGACGATCGGCGCGCGCCGAGGTTCCTATCCCGGCATGGCGAAGACACGCGAGTTCCGTGTCATCTGCGGCGCATGCTCGAAGACGGTCCGCTACGACGGCAGCCCAGTCGCTGTTGCGGTGCAGTAGGCGGTTCTTCGCATTCATCCTGTAGGGGGATAGCGCAAATAGCGCGGTCATGGTAGAATGTGTACCATGAAAATGCATAAAAGGTCTGTAGTTTCCTCGCTTGCGGTAGCGCTGTGCGTATGCGCCTCAGTCGCCGCTGGCGAGGTCAGGGAGCCGACGCTGTGGGCGGACGTTCCGGACGTCTCCATGTGCCGCAAGGGCGGGAAGTACTTCATGGTCTCGACAACGATGCACTTCAACCCCGGCATCCCCGTCATGGTCTCGCAGGACCTCGTAAACTGGAAGATGGCGAGCTACTGCTACCAGACGGTCGAGAACCGTCCCTGCGACAGGCTGGAGAACGGCGAGAACGACTATGCCTTCGGGACTTTTGCCTCCTCGATAAGGTACAACGAGTCGGACGGATACTTCTATGTCATCAGTGTCAACGTGAGGATTGACGACACGTATCTTTTCAGGACGAAGGATCCGGAGAAGGGCGGCTGGGAGTTCCATCGCCTGAAGAAGAACCAGTACGACGCGTCCATCTGGATGGAGGACGGACGCTTCTGGGTCTTCGCCACGGTGCCGGGCAAGCCGTACAAGGTGCGCCTTACGGAAATGAAGCCGGACTTCTCCGGCTTCGTCGACGACGGCATGATAACGCTCGACAACGTCACCGACTGCGTTGGCGGAGAGGGGCTCGGCGAAGGCGCGCAAGTGATGAAGCGCAACGGCTGGTACTACATCGTCAACATCTGCTGGCCCGCAGGGAGCTGCCGGTCTGTGGTCGTGCATCGCTCGCGCTCGATGCAGGGTCCGTGGGAGGGACGCGTCGTCTTCCAGCACGCCGGAATCGCCCAGGGTTCGTTCATCGACACTCCCGACGGAAAGTGGTACGCGTACCTTTTCGGAGACAGAGGCGCCGTCGGACGCTGTCCGTACATCCTTCCGATGACATGGAGCGACGACTGGCCGGTGATCTCGGAAGAAAGCCTCCCGCATGCGTCTGGAAGGCCCGGCATCGTGTCGGCGGAAGATTTCGCGTCCGAGAGCCTGTCCCTCGTCTGGCAGTGGAACCACAATCCCGCTGACGGCCTCTGGTCTCTTGCGGACAGGCGCGGGTGGCTGCGTCTCAAGACCGACAGGATCGACGGCGATCTTCTCTCCGCGCGCAACACGCTGACGCAGCGCTGCTGGGGTCCGACATGCTCCGCGGCGGCGAAGATCGACATCGGCGGACTTGCCAACGGCGACAACGCCGGAATCGCGCTTTTCCAGCGCGACTACGTTTCGCTTTCGGCGACGAAGGAGAACGGCACGTCGTACCTCGTCCTTCGGCGCGCGGAGGACGGAAAAGTGGGCGAGGTTGCGCGCGTCCAGGTCTCGCCCTGCTCGAGGACCGTATGGGTGCGTGCCTACGGCGACTTCTCGCGCGAACCCGAAAAGGACAAGCTGTGGAATTTCCCCGGGCGCGACGAAGGATGGTTCGCGTATTCCACGGACGGCAAGTCGTGGACGCCCATCGGCGGCAAGTTCCACCTTGAGTACACCGCGCCGCATTTCACCGGCTACCGCTTTGCGCTTTACATGTACTCGACGCTGAAGCCGGGCGGACACGCCGACTTCGACTGGTTCCGGATTAAATAAGGAGGACTTGTCCAGATGAAGAATATTGCAGTTGCCGCTTTTGCGCTATTGACCGCATTGACCGCTGCTGCGGGTGCGAAGCCGCGGCTGTTTGTCCTGACCGATCTTGCGAATGAGCCGGACGACGAGGAGTCGCTTGTCAGGCTACTCGCGTACGCCAACGAGTTCGACATCGAGGGAATCGCAGCGACCACGTCATGCCACCTCAGGCAAAATCCGCGCGAGGACATTCTCCGGCACACAATCGCCGCGTATGGCGAAGCGTGGACAAATCTGAACGTTCATGCGCAGGGGTATCCGACTTTGGAGAGGCTATCCGCAGTTGCGGCTTCCGGACAGCCGAAGTTCGGCGTCGAAGGCGTGGGCGAACCGTCTCCCGGTTCGCGGCTTCTGGCGAAGTCGATAAAAAGCGACGATCCGCGACCGCTGTGGGTCTCGATCTGGGGTGGGGCGAACACGCTTCTGCAGGCGCTCAGGGACTGTCGCGCGGAGATGAAGGACGACGAGCTTTCCGCCGCGCTTGCGAAGCTGCGCGTCTATTCGATATCCGACCAGGACGACGCGGGGCCTGCCGCGCGGCGCGAGTTCCCGTCCGTAATGTGGATCGTCGACCCTAGCTATCCGTTCGACCACCGCGACTACTGGAAGGCAACGTGGGTCGGCATTTCCGGCGACGTGCGGGGCGATGGCCGCAAGCTGAACCTTCCGTTCGTCGAGCTTGTCGACAACGAGTGGCTGAAGACGCATGTCATGGACATTGGGCCGCTTGGCAGATGCTATCCGCCGCACCTCTACTGCATGGAGGGCGATACGCCGTCGTTCCTCGGGCTGATCGCGAACGGGCTCGGCTGGGCGGAGTCGCCCGCATACGGCGGATGGGGCGGACGGTACGAGTGGCGCACGCCGGAGGGCGAGTCGCATCCGGTATGGACGACTCCTGAAGTGAAGGACGAGCTCAAGGGAATGCGCTCCCCCGGATATTCCATCACGCGCTGGCGCGAGGGTTATCAACTCGACTTCGCCGGACGCATGAAGTGGTCCGTCACGCCGAAGTACGAGGACGCAAACCACAATCCCGTCGCCGTGCTGAACGGCGACAGGACGAAGTGCGTGGTCAGGATTGCCGCGAAGCGCGGGGACAAGGTGGCTCTTTCCGCAGAAGGGTCTAGCGATCCCGACGGCGATTCGATTGCATGCGAGTGGTCGGTCTATCGTGAAGCGGGGACGCTCGCGGGCGGAGATCTCCGCGCAGACGGCGCGCGCGCAGTTCTCGATCTTTCGGCGATTCCCGAAGGATCGTCGGGATCGCTTCACGTCATTCTCCGCGTGCGCGACTCCGGCACGCCGACGCTTTTCGCCTACCGCCGTGCGATAGTTGATCTCTCTGCTCCATAACCCAGTAGGATGATGTTCTTGCCGCGCGATATTATGTATAATCTGCGGCATGAAAACCACAAGAGGAATCGTGCTGGCATGTGCGGCAACCGTGTTCGCCACGGTCTCGCTTCATGGTAATCCCGTATGGACAGGTGCATCAAGTTCCGATTGGTGGAACGCCGACAACTGGAAGCGGTGGCCTGAAGGATATGATGCAGGCAACGTGCCGTCTGTCATTCCAGAACCCGTTTTCCAGGATGATGCCGGCGGCTCTTCTACGGTGGACCTTAACGGACGGCGCGCCGAGGCGTCTGGCGCGGTGTGGGTGAGGCGATGCGACCGCGAGATGATTCTGTGGAACGGCGCGGTCGCGATGGATTCGGATTTGAACCTCCGCAGCACGGAAGGCGAAGGCGCGGTGACGAAGGGCCCCGCCCTGCGGCTGATGAAGCTGGACATATCGGTCAACGGCAGCGTGAACATCGGCGGCGACTGGAGGCATGACGGAATCGGAACGCTCTTCGTCGAGGACGGAACGGTTCTCAACGCAAGGGATCTGCGAATGGCGATCGGATCGGGCGAGCGTTCGTACTATGTCCAGAATGGAGGTGACGCGCGCTTCCACTGGTTTTGCTGCGCATCGCGGACCCAGGGTGGAGAGGGTAGTATTGAACTCAACGGCGGCGTGCTGAAGGTCCCTGGATTCGAGATTTCGGGTAGCGGGAGCGATCCGTATTCCGTCGCGACGACCCTGCACCTGAACGGCGGCGTGCTAATGCCGCATCCGAACAACTACGGATGGGTGTCCGGCGAGATCGTGCCGCCGTGGCTTCCGACGGTGATCGGTAGGGCCGGAGCGAAGATAGACACGGCCTGGCGTGATGTCCGCATTGCCTCGAACTCGCTGACGGCTGACGTGAACGACGGCGGATTGACGAAACTCGGCGGCGGAACGCTCGCGGTCGTGCGAGGCGTCGTCTGGAGAGGTCCGACGAAGGTAATGTCGGGGACGCTCGATCTGTGTGGACACTCCGACTGGCTGCCGTGGGGATCTAAGCTCGTGCTCGGGGGCGGCAAGGTTGCAAATCTCGGGCCAAACGCGCGCTTCTCGGACGTCACGGTCGAAGACGGGGAGTACGAATCGTCGGAGGTCTTCTGTGCCGACGGCGGCACGGTGCATCTGAAGGGCGGTGTCCTGACCGTCCCGAAGGACGCACCATATCATGTTTCCGTCTCCGGAGGTTCGCTTGTCGTTTCTGGCTTCGCACCAGACGAGCAGGTTTCGCTGCCTGCCTGCGTGGAGTTTCCGCAGGAAGCCTCCGGCGGCAGGTTTGACGTCTGCTTTGCGGAGCGGTCGGACGTGTTGAGCGTCTTCGTCGACGGCGAAGGTCGCGTCTCCGGCACCACGCAGGGAGCGACTTCGCCGAAATACGTTAATGGCGAGTTCTTCGGGAATCCGATCCTCGACCATCGCTTCACTGCGGATCCGACGTCGGTCGAGCACAACGGACGTCTCTACGTCTACGCCACGAACGACCACCAGCAGTTCGAGGAGTCTGCCGCAGGGACGGGTAACTCGTACGAAAAGATCAAGACGATCACGATGATGTCGACGGCCGACATGGTCAACTGGACGTACCATGGCGAGATTGACGTTGCGGCGATCGCGCCCTGGATCATCGCAAGCTGGGCGCCGTCGGTCGTCTCGCGTGTCGAGGCTGACGGACAGACGCATTTCTACATGTACTTCTCGAATTCAGGCGCGGGTACGGGCGTGCTGACTGCAACAAGTCCTGTCGGTCCATGGACAAGCCCGCTGTCAGGTCCTCTTGTGGACCAGTCGTCGTGGTTCACGCGCGGATGCAAGGTGCCGTTCGATCCGGGCGCGGCGATTGCCCCTGACGGCACTGGCTACCTCACCTTCGGCGGCGGCGGCGATGCGCGGATCGTGAGGCTCGGCGCTGACCTCGTTTCCGTCTCGGGCGAGGCGTCCGTGCTGCCTGCGCAGTTCCACTTCGAGGCGAACGAGCTCAATTTCATCGGCAACACATGCGTGTACACGTACAACGTCGACTGGACGGGGCACGATGGATGGAATGCGCAGTGCGCGGCACCATCCTCCTGCTCCATGGTGTACATGACGTCGGGTGATCCGATGAACGAGTCGAGCTGGACGGTGCGAGGGGAGTACAACGCAAATCCAATGAACTTCGGCTGCATGCCGTGCAACAACCACACGCATCTGCAGAAGTTCAAGGGAAGATGGTATCTCATATACCACAACCAGGAGCTGCAGAAGGATCTCGTCCATGCAACGCGCGGAATGCGCAACGTCAACATCGATCTCTGCGAGGTTGACGAAGACACGGTTACGATCAGCCCCGTCGAAAACACGCGAAGGGGCGTCGAGCAGGTGGAGAGCCTCAACCCGTACGGCAGGCTGCAGGCCGAGACCGCGGCCGCAACGTCGGGCGTGTGCTTCGTCCCGCTTGCGGCCCCCGGGGATATGGCGGCGAGGGCGAAGACCGGACGCGGGTGGATCGCACTGCGAGGCGCCGACTTTGGTCCGACTTCCCCGGAGCTGCTGACATTCCGCGCAAGGGGAGGTGGACGCATTGAGGTCCACCTCGACGCGCCGGATGGTCCGCTCGTGACCGTGTGCTATGTCGGCGGTGGATCCGAGTTCGAGACGGCGACGAGTTCGAACTGGTCCTGGGCTACAGGGGTCCACGACGTATTTGTGGTCCTTGACGGTTCGGTCGAGCTGGACTGGTGGACGTTCGGCGGATTCTCGCGCAGCGCCGCGGAGTTCGTGAAGGACATATCGCTTGGAATCAACATCGGAAACACCCTGGACTGTCCCACCGCGAACGAGCTTGACTGGGGGTGCCAGCGGGTCACGAAGAGTCTGTTCAGACTCTACAGGGAGAAGGGGATAAACGCCGTGCGCGTGCCTGTCACGTGGAAGAACCAGTTCAGCCGCGACGATCCTGAGCACAGGATCAGCAAGGCGTTCCTCGACCGCGTGCAGGATGTCGTCGACATGTGCCTTGCCGAGGGGATGATCGCGATACTCAACACCCATCACGATTCCGGCGGAGCGGGCTGGCCTGATGAATGGCTTGCGGTCGACGGAGCAAACGAGGATGCCGCGAACGCCGTCCTTGCCGACGTATGGCGCCAGATAGCGACGCGCTTCAGGGACTACGGCGAGCGGCTTGTCTTCGAGGGCTTCAACGAAGTCAGGAAGGCGATCGCGTATTCGGGCTACGACGGCCAGCAGTCCGGCATGGACGACTGGAGCGGGAAGCCCCTCTACTGCGAAGCGGTGAACAGGTACGCGAAGACCTTCTACGACACTGTCCGCGCGACTGGCGGAAACAACGCAAGCAGATATCTGCTCATCGCGACGTATGCGGCGACCGACTACGAGCCGTCCTGCCTTGCGTGGCGCCATCCGTCGCCAGGGGACGACCATGTGATGGTCTCAATCCACGCCTACGAGCCGGGCTCGTTCTGCCTGTGGGGAAATGACCCGGAGTACAAGGAGCAGGAGTTCGCCGACTGCTTCGAAAGCGTTTTCGGAATGCTCAAGCGCGTCTTCTCCGACAAGGGCGTCCCGGTTATTATAGGCGAGGTCAACGCGGACATGCGATTCTACGACGATGCGAAAACCATTCCGAACGACGCGGACCGCGTAAACTGGGCCAGGCACTATGCCCGCGAAGCGGCAAGATACGGCTTCCCGTGCTTTCTCTGGGACAACGGATACGACAGGGGCATGGGGCTCGTAAACCGTAGGGACGTCGAGTGGAGCCACCCCGAGATCATCGATGCGTTCAACGAGGGCCGCAGCGTAGGGAAGGGGCTCCCAATCCCCACGGCTCAGCGCGTCACGATGACGACGGCGGCGCCCGTTCCGTATCAATGGCTTGAGCCGTATGTTCTCAAATACGGCGGCGGAGACTACGAGGCTGCGGGCAACGCCAGCGGAGCGAACGGGGGCGCGCTCTGGGAGTCGTATGTAGCGGGGCTTGATCCCGACGACCCAGACAGCCGACTTCTGGCGATGATCGAGATGAAGGCCGACGGCTCGCCGGAGATATCCTGGGATCCCGATCTCAGGAACGCCGATCCACCACGGAAGTACACGGTCCTGGGCAAGCCGTCCCTTGACGACGCGTCGTGGACAGTGGTGACAGAGGAGAACCTTGACCAGATGAAGTTCTTCAAGGTCGTCGCGGAAATCGACAGCTCCCGGCTATCATCCTGAGGGGTGATACCGCGTGACAGGTGCAATTGATACAATATAGGCGAAAAACATACCTCAGTGAAAGGAATGCCATATGAATAAAATAGTGGCTGCAGTCGGAATGGCGACACTGTCTCTCGGAGTGCTTGCGGAAGACAACGTTGCCAAGTACATGTGGGACGGCAACGCCAGCAATCTGAACCTTGCCGATTCCGGAAACTGGTACCTTGACGGTACGCAGGACGGGGAAAAGCAGCGGGGACTGCCGTCCTTGAACGAGGAGTCGTATTTCAAGTACCATACGGACCGCGCGGTGCTGAAGGATCAGTCTAGCTTCGAGACGCTTAAACTAGAGGTGTCGCAGTGGGGCGGCATTGCGCAGATCGACGTGACGAACGCCACGATGCAGGTCGTGAACAATCTGATGATCGGCTCCGGCGGCGGCAGCGCCGCCGTGAACATCTACGACGACGCGACAGTCGACGCGGGTTTCGTCGAGGTGGGCTTCTGGAACTCGCATCAAGACTGTTCGCTGAACGTGTACGGCGGCAATCTCATAGCAAGCTCGAATGACTGGGCAGGCTCGATCGTGATCGGCAAGCAGTCCGAAAGTCCGAATCATCCTGTCAAGGGCGAGATGAACGTCTACGGCGGCACTGTCTCTGCATTCGACAGCATCAAGATAGGCTACGGCCCCACGGTGAATCCATGCAGGGAGACGGCGAGCGTCCTCAGTATCGAAGGCGGACGGACGACAGGCGTGGTGATGGAGCTCGGCTGCCACCAGCCGACGGCGTCGGGATATGTCTCGGTCTCCTGCGGAGAGCTGGCTCTCTCGGGCGACGTGAACATCGCGTGCCATGATAATACATGGTGCGAAGTGGATGTCTCGGGCGGTTCGCTCTCCGTGGGCGGGACGCTCCGCGTCGGCAATGACGCTGAGGCGCTTCATGCCGCGATGACGGTCTCGGGCGGCGAAGTGGATGTCGGCACGCTTTCCATCGCGAGGCAGTGCGACGGCACCGTGAATCTTACCGGAGGCATCGTCTACGCCACGAAGATCGAGCAGAGCTCCAGCGCGCCGGAGAGTGCCGTCTCGCGAATATATGCAAACGGCGGGGAGATTGTGGCAAAGGGGGACAACGACAGCTTCATGACGCATCTCGACGAAGTCTGTCTCGGCGCGTCCGGACTTGTAATCGACGACGGGGGTCACACGGTCAAGGCCACCGACACCTGCACCTTCACCGGCATCGGCGGAATCACGAAGGAGGGAACAGGCACCCTCAAGCTGGATGCTGCGTACAACGCACACGGCGTCATCAACGTCCTGTCGGGAACGCTCCGCCTGCCGGCGAATGCGACTGTTTACTGTGAAGGGGTCACTGTTGCGGAAAATGCGACTCTGAACTACAATAGCGCTACAGTGGTAACAGTTACGAAAAAGGTCGTTTCTTCCGTCTGGATAGGCGCAGCGGGCGATGGAGATGTTTCAAATCCCGCGAACTGGCGTTCTGCAGTTGCCTTCTTCGACGAAGACGGAAACGAGATCGCCGAGATAGCGGAGACCTATGACGGTGTTGCCCCTGCAGAGGACACGCCGGTCAGGGTTCCTGCCGGATTGGATCTTGGCGATCTCGTCACGGGAGAAGTGTCGTATGTCGTCGATTCGGATATCTCCCTCGTCTCGGGATTTGACGCCACCTACGAGAACTACGCCGCAGGCAGTCTTGTCGCGACGGAGAACTTGAAGATACTGAACAACCTGAACGGACTCCTGAAGTCTGCCGTCGCATGGTATGATCCGAGCGATGTTGCGACACTCACGGTCGGTGATGACGGATTCGTGAAGACTGTTGCAAACAAGGGCTACCTCGGCTCGAAGATGAACGCGCAGGCCCGCGAGCAGAACGGCTCCGCTGTCATTGCGGCGGACGAGTTCAAGCAGAACGGACTCAACGTGCTGGTCTTCACGAACAATGTCGGCTACACGTCCGCGGAGAAGCTTGGCACCATAGCGGACAATCAGCCGCGCGCGCTCTTCGTCGTTTCCGCGCGCCAGGTAATCGGCGATTTCGCAATAGACTACGAGTCATTCCCAGACGATGAAAAGAACGTCAAGGTCGAGGTCATGGGAATCGAAATCGCTGACACGAACCATACAGGCGGGGACCAGCCGGGCGTTTGCGGAATCGACCAGGTCGGATGGGGCAACAGGACGAGGATGCATGTAGCGAAGGATGGAAGCGACGAGCAGCAGCTAGCCGAAGCGAACTTTGGCTCCGCGCCCTACGGACGTTTCGTTGTCCTTGCGATGAACGCGAAGGCGACTTCCGTTTCCAGCGCGCAGAGATATCGTTCCGACGATGGGCAGAGCTTTGTTCGTGATACCAACTCTGCCGAATACCAGAAGCTCTTCGGCGGCGAGAACATGAGCGTCGACTACGGATGGCGTGCGGAGTGGAGCTGCAGGTCCAGAGGTCGTCTCGGCGAAGCGCTTGCGTTCACCC
>Ga0129306_1001984_pt1 | contig 20021 bp, 15 predicted proteins | sample P827metagenome_FD_94438 | JGI IMG/M metagenome (GOLD analysis project Ga0129306, IMG submission 94438) | Capybara group fecal microbial communities from Wisconsin, USA - P827 metagenome | ecosystem: Host-associated > Mammals > Digestive system > Large intestine > Fecal | place: USA: Wisconsin... | reverse complement strand
TCATCTTCACCTCGGGGGCGATGATGTTGCTCTTGAGACCGCCGTGGATGGTGCCGATCGTGACGACAGCGGCGTCGGCGGGCGAAAGCTGGCGACTGACCAGCTGCTGCAGCGACGAGATCACCTGCGCGGCGGCGGGGATCGGGTCGATGCACTGATCGGGGTGCGCGCCGTGTCCCTGGCGGCCCGTGATCGTTATTTCCATGCCGTTTGACGAAGCGCTGGAAGCGCCGCGGCGCACAGCGATCTTGCCCGCCGGTGCGCTGGGATACACGTGCAGCCCCGCCATGCAGACGGGCGGATCTTTTTCGGTCACTTCGCCGGCGGCGATGATCTCTTTCGCGCCGCCCAGAATTTCCTCGGCGGTCTGGAAGAAGAATTTGGCCGTGCCGTGCAGCTGCTCCCGCAGCGAGCAGAGCATTTTGGCCGCGCCAAGCAGCATGGCCGTGTGCGCGTCGTGTCCGCAGGCGTGCATCACGCCCGGGCATTCGGAGGCGAACTCTACACCCGACTCTTCGCTGACGGGCAGCGCGTCCATGTCGGCGCGAAGGCCCACGATCGGCCCCGGATGAGCGCCGCGCACAAGCGCGATCACGTTGTATTTTCCGGCGCGGCGCACTTCGTCGACGCCGATCTCGCGCAGCGTTTTTTCGACGAACGCGGCCGTCCCCTCCTCGTGTCCGCTCAGTTCGGGATGACGGTGCAGCCAGTGGCGCCAGGCGATCACGTCGGATTCGACCGTCGCGGCCAGTTTTAAAAGATCCATAGCTAATCTCCTCCTTGGGAAGATCGAATTTCATTAAACAAAAAAAGCGGGAAGATGTCTACATTGTAGAACATCTTCCCGTTTTTTGCTAGGTTAAATCAATGCTGTAAAAGCGGTTTTCCTTACATCAGGCCCATTGCCATGAGCGCGGGGGCGAACATCTGCATGAGCACGATGATGACGCCCGCGGCAGCCAGCTGGATGCAGATGACCGGCAGGAACCACTTGACATACTTGCCGTAGGAGATGCCGGCAAGGCCCAGAGTGGCCATGAGCACGCCGGCGGTGGGGTTGATGCAGTTGGTGAAGCCGTCGCCGAACTGGAAACACTGCACCGCGACCGAAGCGTTGATGTTGGTGATGTGCGCCAGAGGAGCGAAGATGGGCATGACCGTGACGGCCTGGCCGGAGCCGGAACCGATGAAGAAGTTGACGATCACGTTGGCCACGTACATCAGGAACGCGCCGACCACGTTGCCGACCTGGTTGATGGGCATGGCCAGGTAGTAAATGACGGTGTGGATGATCTTGCCGTCGGTCATGATGACAGAGATAGCACGCGAGAAAGCGATGACGAACGCGGCGTAGGTCAGAGCCGTCATGCCCTTGGTGAAGGCCTTGAACGTGAGGTCAAGACGCTCCCAGAAGTTGCCCTTGAAGCCGCCCATACCGCAGACGATCGCCATGATGACGAACACGGCCGAGTACTGAGGCACGCCCCACTTCTTGCCGCCCATGCCCTTGAAGCCGAACCAGGCGGGGCACTCAGGGAAGCCGACGACCGAGCCGTAGATGATGGCCGCGAAGCCGAGCACGGTGACGATGGCGCAGAAGATCTGCGTGCCGGTCATCTTGCCGCTGGAGACCTCTTCGACCGCCTCAGCGGGCGCATCGGGGTCGTAGGTGAGGCTGGCGGTTGGGTCCTTCTCGATCTTGTGCATGTAGCGCACTACGTACCAGCTGATGAGCACAAGGTTGAGCACATGGAACGCGACGCGCAGCCAGAAGCCGTTCATCGTGTCGAGGCCGGAAAGCTCGTTGGCGAGGCCGGCGGTGAAGGCGTTGGCCCAGCCTACGTTGAAGCCGGCATACGAGCCGAGGTAGATCATGGCCCAGCCGACCACTTCGTCGTAGCCCATCGTCTTGCCCAGCATGACGCCCAGCGGGATGAAGGCGATGACGGGGTTGGCGAACACGCCGACGGCGCCGCCTACGGACATCACGGCCATGATCACGAGCACGGCGATGACGCCCTTGCCCTTAAGACCGCCGACGAGGCTGCCCATGAGGCCCTTCATCGTGCCGGTCTGGTTGAGCACCTCGACCGCGGCGCCGCAGAAGAACACCATCGACATCATCGAGGCCGACTGGATCATGCCCTTGACGATCGCGTTGAACACGTCGTACACGCCCTGCGGGTTGCTGGCGATGAAGTGGAACGAGTTGGGGTCGATGACCTTGCGCTTGGTCGCTTCATTGACCACCATCTCGTACGTGCCGGCGGGCACGAGCCAGGTGGCGACTGCCATCACGATCGTGAGCAGGAACAGGATCGCGAAGACGTGGGGGAGCTTGAACTCTTTGTTCACTACCGGTTTTGCCATTGTTGCTGCCTCCTTAAAAGATTAGATAAAAATAATATAAACGAAACGTTTATTGCAAAAGATTATCATGATTTACGCGCATAGACAAGAGGAAAAAAGACAAAGGAAAGTTTAATTTTCAGCAGTGAAGCGAACAGAAGGAATTTTCTTAAATAAGCATTGAAATCCGCTCTTTTGTCCTGTTTTGGGGCGATAAAAAAAGGCGGCTTTCGCCGGACGTACCGGGAAAAGCCGCCTTATCTGAATAAACGCTACAGTTCGTCGTCGTCGCCGTGCCGTGACGCGCACGCGGCGCCGCAGCTTTCGCACCCGCCGGAACACGGCGAGCCGAGCAGCGCCGTCAGCACCACGGGGAATGCGGCCATGCCGACGCTGAACAGGTCGACCACGATCTCGTCATTGATAAAGCTCTGTTCGCCCTGCGCCCACACGGTCACCGCCCCGGAAGAAACGGCCGTCCAGCCGTCGGGGCCGTCTTTGGGGGAACCCACGCGGCAGCTTGCCAGAGGCAGGCGTCCGCGCGGCGTGTTCATCTCTGCGCAGACGATGTGGAACTCGCCGCCCATGGCCAGCATCCACTCGCGTGCGCGGTCGGATATCTTCAGCGTAAGACTGCTCATCGTGTAAAAACTCCCTTTCTCGCCTCAGGGCCTGGTGCCCGGGTCGATGAACCCCAGACGCTCCATCACGCGGCACAGGTCGTCGGGCGCCGGAGCGCGAAAGGTCTTTCCCTCGATGTGCGCCAGAAACTCCGGCAGATGTGTCAGCGTCAGGCTGCGCGCGTGCAGCATCGGCCGGCGCACGCCCAGCGATTTGAGCTGCCCCTTGGTGCCGAAGTCGCCGTATTTCACGTCGCCCAGCAGCGGGTGGCCGATATGGTTCATGTGCACGCGGATCTGGTGCGTGCGCCCCGTCAGCAGCTTCACTTCGGCCAGGCTGAAGGCGCCGTTGCCGGTCAGGTAGGTGTACTCAGTCACGGCGCGTTCGCCGCGCGGATCGACACGTACCAGCTTTTTATCCGCGTCTTTGAGCAACGGCGCGTCGATGCGGCCGTGCTTCGGCAGCTCGCCGGTGACGATGGCCCAGTAGCGCTTGTCGGTGGTGTGCGCCTTAAAGGCTTCCATCAGCGCGCGCGTTGTGGGGCCGTCAAGCGCCAGCACCATGGCGCCGCTGGTGTTGCGGTCAAGTCGGTGCACCAGCTGCGGCGGGTAGGCAGGGTCGGCGGCGTAGTGCACGGCGCGCGTGACGACGCTGTCCTCGCCCTTGGTGTCGGGCTGGCTGAGCAGCCCCGCGGGCTTGTTGACCACGAGCACGTACTCATCCTGATAGATCACGTCAAGCGGCAGCTTGCGCAGAGTGCCGTCGGGGAGCTCGGCTCGCCCCACCGTGCCCGGTTCCTCCCACGGCACCCACACGTACTGCCCTTCGGCCACGCGGGCGGAGGGCTCGGCGCGTTTGCCTTCAAGCCGCACTTCGCCCTTGCGGAAGTGCTTCATCATGCCGCCGAGCGGGATGCCCGGCCACATGCCGCGCAGCACGGCGTCGATGCGCCGGCCGTCATCGTGGCGGCTGATCTGAAACTGATACGACATGCCGGCTCCCTAGCGCGGCTGCTCCGGCCGCCACTTCCACAGGCGGCGCTGCAGCGAAAAGTCGAAATCCGAGATGGCTCGCGGCGCTTCCATACCGCCGTCAAGCTGTTCCACCGCACCGTGCCAGCTGTTGAGGTAAAAATCAAGGTTGTCGGCGGCCGAAACGATCATCGCCTCCGGCGTGGCCGGCAGCACCGGCGAGCCGAACTCCTTCAGCCCGTGATGGCTGAGGATCACATGTCCCAGCAGCGTGCGCACCAGGGGCGACAGCCCGAACGCGTCGGCCAGCTTGGAAAAGCGCGCGTAGCCTGTGGCGATGTGGTCGATCACCGTGGCTTCGAGCGTGGCCTCCGGGCCGGGGCTGAGCAGATAGGTGTCCACCTTGCCCAGGTCGTGCAGGAGCGCGCCCGCCAAAACGATGTCGGCGTCGGCTTCGTACTCGGTGCCCTTGTAGCTGGCCGCGATCGCCAGCGCCGAGCGGGCCACGCCCAGCGTGTGCTCCAGCAGCCCGTGCACGTAGGCATGATGGTGCGCCACTGCGGCGGGGAACATCTTGAACGCCTGCCACAGTTCGCCCTCGGGCGTGAAGACGGTGCGTAAAAAGTCGCCCGCTTCGCCGCCGCAGCCGTTCACCAGCTTCCAGAACTCTTCTTCCATTGCCTCGACCGGCGCGCCCGACGAGCGCACGAATGCCGCGGGGCGATACTCTTCCTTGGTCTGATCGACCAGCCAGATCTGGTTGAACTGGTACTGCGGCTTGCCCTTGAATTCGGACACGCTGCCGATCAGCCCCACCGTCTCGCCCTTGAGGCTGCGGATCAGCGGCGATTCGGCCGGGGCGGTGATCTCCTTTTTGACGCCGTCTTTCACGTCGAACCACTGGGCATTGCCCCACACCTTGGCGTCGAGCCCGCCTGATTTGTCCATCACCGACATGATCCAATAAGGGCGGTCGTTTTTGTCGCGCTTTTCCTTCAGCTCCGTCACCAGTCCCACCGACTGAAACTTGGAATCGACGGCCAGCGCGCGCACCTCCGCCAGCGTTTTGTTGCTCATGAAAAAAACTCCTTTGAATAAAAGATCGTGAATCGTTTCTGCCGCCGCACATTATACTCTCCCGCCGCGCAAAAGCCAAACCGCCGTTTCCGGGCGACGGAGAGAGTTTTAGTTCAAAAGCTTAACACAAAAATACAAAGACCCAAAGTCACAAAGAAATGCAATTAAGGAAACGCTGATTAATTCGCCCGCGCCCCGCCGTGCCTTTTGCCGATTGGCTGCTCGCGAAGCTCATCAACATAGCACTACTATGCCTCTTCGCTTCGTTCGCGCCAATCGACATAATCCACTGGCGGAGCATCGGGCTCATTTAATCAGTGTTTCCTTAAAAGAAGGGCAGGATCAGCGTGTCCGTGAATGTGTGCCAATTCCTCTTGCGGAGCACCGCTGTGCAAAAGGTCTTTTCCGGATGGGAATGCCCAAAATCGATCGTGAATAAGATCATGATTTATGATAATCTTTTTATTGTACAGCTTTGCGTTTTTTAGTGTTGGGTACGGTCGTTTGGGAAAAACTTTTTGCCGACGTTCCACGTGGAACGCTTTTTTGCCGACGTCTCACGGAAAACGTTTTTCACCGACGTTCCACGCAGAACATCTCTCCCGACTGCCGGAACGGTTTCCCTTGAAAAAGTCTTTCTTTGTGTCCTGGCATCTTAGTATTCTTTGCACCGGCTTTGAAACAAAACCTTGCTGACTGTCTTTAAAATGCAATTTTTACTATAACATTCATCAGCGTCATCGATTTCGCACGAATGTCACACGGGCGCTCTTGATTTTTCCGAGGTTCACGTCCAAAATATGATGAACGTTCGATTACAAATGTGCCGCAACGCTTGAAGAAAAGGAGGGATGCACCGTGAAGCTGGATATCGCCGTCGTCGAAGACATGCAGTCCGATGCCGGGCGCCTCAAACGCTGCATCGCCGCCTGGCAGCCGCCGGAGACGGCCGCGATCGGCCGCGTCGACTGGTTCAAAAGCGGCGAGGAGCTGCTTGATCAGTATATGCCGGACGCGTTCCATCTGGTCTTTATGGACGTGTACATGAGCGGGCTGAACGGCTTTGAGATGGCGCAGCGGCTGCGCATGCGGGACGCTCGTGTGCTGATCGTGTTCATCACGACGAGCACGGAGTTCAACGTGGAGGCGTTTTCTGCGCAGCCGTTCGGCTACATCGTCAAGCCGTGCGACGAGCAACGCGTCTGGGCGGTGCTGGACAATGCTGTCCGCGCGCTGTGCGTCGATGAACCCCTGCTGCCGGTGCGAAGCGGCAGGGCAGAGCTGTCCGTGCCCCTGCGCGCCATCACCGCCGCGGTCGCGCGCGGACACGCTGTGGAACTGTACCTTGACGACGGTCAGGTGATGAGCTGTTCGGCCACATTTGCCGAGGTGGAAGCCCAGCTGCTGGCCCAGCCCCGTTTCCTGACGTGCAACCGCGGCGTCGTCGTCAATATGGACTGTGTGCAGCGCTGCGATAATGACGTGTTTCGCATGAAAAACGGTCAAATATGGCCCATCCGCGTGCGGGGGCGCGCGGCCGTCGTCGACGCGTTCGCCCAGTATCAGATCCTGCGCCTGCGCGGCTCTTTCAGGCGGATGGGGGAGAAATAGAAAATGGAGACCTATGTCCGCTATGTCCTTGAACTTGCCGTCATCATCCCGGAAACGCTTTTTCTCTATCTGCCCGTCCTCGGCAAACTGCGCTTTTCCCGGCGCGCCGTGTTCACCGCGCACGCTGTTCTCCTGCCCGCCTGGATCGCCGCTGCTGCCTGGCTCTGCGCGCAAAGCCGGTTTCTCGTCATCCGCGCGCTCGTCATCAGCTTCGTCGTCTTCTTCGCCGTGTTCTGCGGCTGCGTCATGATCGATTTTCGCCGCCGCCTCTTTTGTTTGTGCAATGCCGTCATGCTCGGGTCGTTTGGCCTGCTGTATGCCATTTTCGTCACAGCCCGTTACGAGGCCGCCAACGCCCAGTGGGCCGACGCCCGCCTGCTCAGCCTGCCGGGAGCGTGCGTGGGCCTTGCGCTGACCGTCGTCGTCGGAGCCGTCTTCTGGCATGCGCTTACCGTCGAACTGCCGCTTCTCCTCGGCGATCCGCGCCTGGACGGCCTGTGGAAGATTTTGTGGCTCGCGCCTGCGGTCGTCGTTGCTCTTATCAGATGGTACGTCCCCATTTATCCGCAATATATCCTCGTCGGACGCGGCCGCTCGTTCATCCTTATTGCGCTGCCGATCCTGCTGATAGCCGTCCACATGCTCTATACCGTCTTGTGGTGGACGGCCGTCCGCCTTGCCGAGAGCGCCCGCCTTCAGCAGGAAAACACCCTTTTGCAGCTGGAAAGCAAGCGCTATGAAGAACTGCGCGGGTATATGGAAAGCACCCGCGCCCTGCGGCACGACTTTCGCCAGCATCTGCTCGTCATCAGCGATCTTGCCCGCGCCGGTCAGCTCGAGCAGCTGCGCGAATACCTGCTCCCCCTTGCCGAAGAGGCCGGCCGTGCCCACAGCGCCTATTGCGCCAACCGTGCCGTCGACGCCGTCATCTCGCACTACGTCACAGTCGCAAAAGAGCGCGAAACGCACGTTGAGTGCGAACTGCGCCTGCCGCCCCGCCTTCCCTTGAAGGAAGCAGATTTCTGCGCCATCCTCGGCAATCTGCTGGAAAACGCGCTGGCTGCCGTCGCACCGCTGCCGCAGGAGCAGCGCCGCGTCAGCGTCATCGCCTCGATGCTTTCCGATGAGATGATCGGCCTGGCTGTCGACAATCCCTGTGCGGGGGAGGTCGAGTTCGGCGAAGACGGACTGCCGCGTTCGCAACGGCCCGGTCACGGCGTGGGCCTTGCCTCGGTGCGCAGCGCCGTGAGCCGCTACGGCGGCACGATGACCGTGACAGCCGAAGGCGGCACCTTCTCTGTGGAGATCGTGATGAACACGGTTTGAAACTCGTTATGGTCTCCTCAGAACGAAAACTATGGTACAATATGAACGAAGAGGAAAACGGGTCAGAGGAGGAGAGGACCATAGCGGCACATCCCAAATATCACTAAGAAGTGCAAAAGTTCGCGTTCAAAGACGACACGTTCATTACCGCCGTATTCGAGTACCGTACCGACGTGGCCGAGTATATCGTGCGCATGCTGACCGGCGTGAGCGACCTGCGGCTGTTCTCGGTGTGCGCTCAGTATGACATCCACAGCGTCGCCGGCCGTTCCCTCCGCTGCGACCTTGTGGCCCGCGACAGCGCCGGGAGACTTTACAACATCGAGATCCAGCGCCGCAGCAAAGGCGCCGAGCCGGAGCGGGCGCGGTATCATTCCGCCCTGCTCGATGCCGGAACGCTCAAAAAGGGCGCCGACTTCACCGACCTGCCGGAGACCTACGTCATCTTCATCACCGAGCATGATGCGCTGCGCGGCGGCAAGGCTCTGTATCACATCGACCGCGCCGTGCGCGAACTGGGCGGCGCGCCTTTTGGCGACCGTGCCCACATCGTTTACGCCGTCATGAAAAACACCGACGAGAGCAGCCTTGGTCAGTTCCTGCGCGACTTCCTCGCCGACGAAGCCGCCCGCATCGCCGATCCGAAGCTGGCCGAATGCATGGACTACTTTAAAACCACCGAAAAGGGGGAGACGCAAATGTGCGAGATCATGGAAAAGCTGATCCAGGAAAGAGGAAAAGAGATAAAGATGGAAAGAGATCGCGAGATCGTCCTGCGGATGCTGAATAAAAACGTCTCGAAAAAGGACATTATGGAATTTCTTGGCATCACCGACGAAGAATTCGCCGCGCTGCTGGAGGATAAGGCCGGCTAGCCGGCGCGCACAGCCCCCGAGCAGTTGCCCCCTCTATGTATCCCGAGTGCATGGACTACTTTAAGACCACCGAAAAGGGGGAGACGCAAATGTGCGAGATCATGGAAAAGCTGATCCAAAAGGAAAATGAACGTGTTTATAAAATTGCTCAATGGGAAAAACAGCGCGAGATTGTCCTGCGGATGCTGAATAACGGATTTGATAAAAAGGCGATCCTGCTCGCTTTAGGCATCACCGACGAAGAATTCGCCGCGCTGCTGGCCGGCCGTGCGGTGTAATGCCGCGCGTCTGCCTCCGCGGCCGGGCCCTGTGTACCGGAACAAGACAAACGAAAACGGCGCTTTCCTCCGGATCGTGAGAGGGAAGCGCCGCTTTTTTCGTGCGTATCGGCAATGCGACGCCGCTTGGGTGCGCATTTGCTCCGTTTTCACTGCGCCGGACTTGAGGCCGCATAAGGGGATCTGCCTGCTGCTCCGCAGGATATTTCATGTTGTTATGAATATAAATGATCGTATTGTCGGCGCAACGGCGACGCCTTATCGAGGTACGATCGTCGGCTGAAGGGATATCGATCGTACAAAAACCCAAATATCTTTATCTTTATGTCTTGGCGTCTTCGTGGCTTTAGTGATAGGCTTGGAATTTGATATTTATCGCGAAAATCGCGCAAATTGTGCTAAACTAGGCGGCAGACGGAGGTGTTGGCATTGCTGAAAATCGTTCCTTCGCGGACGGAAGACCTGGGCATGGCGCGCGCCCGGCTTTCGCCGCTCGATCTAAACCGCTATTCGTTGTACGACCGCAGCATCATTGAACTGGAAGGCGAGCGCCGCTCCGCGTTCCGCGTCGTGTACGACGCCACGCTCGAAGAGGGCACCGTCGGGCTCGATCCCGTAGGGATGCTCAACGTGGGGCGCGTGGACGGCGGCGAGGTGAACCTGTACAAGTCTTCGCCGGCCTACGCGGAGCGCGTGTCGTTGTATCCGTTGGACGCCTCGCAAGCCGACGAGGTAGACCGCGCCATCGTCAAGGCCCGCTTGACCGATTTTCCCGTCTGCGCCGACGACGTTGTGTGCGTCACCTCGCCGCATGGGCGCGACGTGCGCCTGCGCGTTGAACGCACATTTCCAGGCGGCATCGTGACGATCACCGCGTCCACCGAAGTGGCGATAGGGAAGACGCCCATAGCGGTCTTAGAGAAGAAAAAGGTCACCTATGCCGACATCGGCGGACTGGAGCCGCAGCTGCGCCGCATCCGTGAGATGATCGAGCTGCCGCTCAAATACCCCGAAGCGTTTGTGCGCCTTGGCGTGGAGCCGCCCAAGGGCGTGCTGCTCTACGGACCGCCCGGCACGGGCAAGACCGTGATCGCCCGCGCCGTGGCCAACGAGACCGACGCGTGGTTCACCAGCATTTCCGGCCCTGAGATCATCGGCAAGTATTACGGCGAGAGTGAGGAGCGCCTGCGCGCTGTTTTTGAGCAGGCGCAGCAGAACGCGCCCGCGATCATATTCATCGACGAAGTGGATGCCATTGCCCCCAAGCGTGAGGAGATGGGCGGCGAAAAACAGGTGGAGCGCCGCGTCGTCGCTCAGCTGCTGACGCTGATGGACGGGCTTTCGTCGCGCGGCCAGGTGGTCGTCATCGCCGCCACCAACATCCCCAACACGCTCGACCCGGCGCTGCGGCGTCCCGGGCGCTTCGACCGCGAGATCGCCATCCCTATCCCCGACCGCAACGGCCGGCTGGAGATCTTGAAGATCCACACGCGCGGCATGCCGTTAGCTGCCGACGTTGACCTGGAGCGTCTGGCCGATGTCACACACGGTTTTGTCGGCGCCGATTTGCAGGCGCTTGCCAAGGAGGCGGCGATGATGGCGCTGCGGCGTCTGCTGCCGTCCCTTGATGCGATAAATGGTCTTGCCGTCTCGGCGGACGAGATGGAAATAACGATGGCCGATTTCCGTACAGCACTGCGCGAGATCGAAGCATCGGCCATCCGCGAGGTGTTTGTCGAGATCCCCAACACGACCTGGGACGACGTGGGCGGGCTCGACGACATCAAAGAAAAACTGGTTGAGGCTGTAGAGTGGCCGCTCAAATGGGGCGCGCTGTTTCGCCGCTGGGGGCTGACGCCGCCGCGCGGGATCATGATCCACGGGGCTCCTGGCACGGGCAAGACGCTGTTGGTCAAAGCGCTGGCACACGAAAGCGGCGTCAACTTCATCTCTGTCAAAGGCCCGTCGCTGATGTCGCGCTATGTGGGCGAGAGCGAGCGGGCGCTGCGCGAAGTGTTCCGCACCGCCCGTCAGGCTGCGCCTTCTATTCTCTATTTTGACGAGATCGATTCGCTCGTGCCCGTGCGCGGGGCCGATGCCAGCGCCCAGTCGCAGATCACCGACCGCGTCATCAGCCAGTTTTTGGCCGAGATGAGCGGCGTCGAAGACATGGGCGGCGTCATCGTCGTCGCGACGACGAACCGCATCGACCGTATCGACCCGGCCTTGTTCAGCGCCGGGCGGTTCGAGCTGGTCCTGGAGCTGCCGATGCCCGACGCGGCCGCACGTGAGGCGATCCTGAACGTGTGCCTGCGCAGGATCCCTCATGACGTGGACATCACCTCGTTGGCACAGCTCACCGATGGCATGAACGGCGCACAGATCGCGTCGCTGTGCCGTGCGGCGTCTATGGAGGCGCTGCGGCGGCAGATCCGGCTGGGCGACGACAGCGAACCGCTCCTGTCGAACGAGCATTTTGAGGCGGCGCTGCAGCAAGCGAAACAGCGGGAGCGCTAGGCCATGCTGTCACGTTTTTTGACGTTGTTCCTGGTCTGCTTCTTTGCCATGAACGATCCAGCCGGCGCGGTCCTGCGCGAGTTTGAGTTCTCCGCCGATCACGGTGAGGATTGGGCCAGACACTACGACTGCCGGGCGCTGTACTGTTCTTTGAAGATGAGGGGAGACGGCAGAGCGCAGATCGCTTTTTTCCGCACCGGCGGCCGGCAGGTCAACTTTGTCGCTCCGGCCGACGGTGCCCTGCTTGGAGAGTTAGAGCGAGTGCTGGCGCCATATCGTGTCGATGCGTGGAAAGCATTCGCGTCACGCCGACGCTACGGAGGCGACCCCGAATGGAGCCTGAAGATGGTCGGCGGCGCCGAAACGACAGTCACTGCTGGCGGAAAATTGCGCAAAGTTCCCATCAATTACAATCAAGTCGAGGCTGCGGTGACGGCATTTTTTGCCGAACAGACGGAAAAACTGAGGCAGATTTCCTCGCATGGGCTGGAAAGTTTCAGCTTTGAAAAGGGGCCTGAGTTGAGCGCCACAAGGCAATACAGCGTGCATGTCTCGCAGGACCAGCGCAGCATGATCCTTCTCACACGCGACGGCGAAAACAGCCATATCGCTGACTTTTTCATCGACGCGGCCGCCTGGGCAGAGTTTGAGTCGCTGCTGGCGGCATACGATGTTAAGAAATGGCAGGGGTTTCGCGGCGAGACGAGCGGCACTGGCGCGGATGATTTCCGCATGCAGTTCAAATACGAGACGCTGGAAACGATCGAGATCGCGGGCAGTCTCGTCGACGGCGCGTCGGAAGAAGTTGCCGATTTTGTCGTGCGGCTTGAACGTTTTTTTGAAAAGTATCGCGGCTTCTATGAAGCTTCCGAGCGCGAACTGCGCCGCAAAGACCGTCATATCCTCAAGGAGTTTTTCTTCTCGGTCAATTCTGCCGACGGGACGGGGCGGAGCTTTCAGATCTATCGCGTCATGACGCCGGATGGGCCGCGCTGCTGTGCCATCCTTGAACGCATGGGCGAGACGTATGCCTCGGCCGAGTTTCTCCTTTCCGAAGGGGAACTTGCCGAATTCGAGTCGCTGCAAAAGCGCATCGGCCTCAAAGCGTGGGACGGCTACCGCGTCCTTGGCCGGTGGAAGAGGGGAGCGGCGGGCTTTACGCTTTCGGCTCTGTACAGTGACGGCGACGATGTGATCGCGCGCGGCCGCGAAAATTTCCCGGCCGATTTCGGAGAAAAAAGCGCGGCGCTGATCGCGTTTGCCGACCAACTGGAAGAGAAACGCAAGCGGCAGTAAAATCCGCGGGGCTGTAAGACGACGAACAGCCCCGTTTTTTTGATCGATCCGTGAGAGTCAAGAGGTGAAAACATGAAAAAATTGTTGACTGCTGCGTTGCTGCTGCTGCACTGCGCCGGCGCATGGGCGCTGCCGCCCGGTTTTGACCCGGAAACTGTTGTCGGGCCGAATATCGAAAAGATATGCATGGTCATCGTCACCGGCGCTGATTCGCAGGTACTGGCGGCGGAAAAAGGGGATCTCGACGTGCTTGGCGACATTGCCCGCCCTTCGGATATCAACCGCCTGAGCGAGGCAAAGCACCTTGATCTGACGCTGGCGCGGGGCTTTCACGCCTTTTTCCTGTTGATGAACAACCAGGCCGCGCCGTGGAACGACGTCAACGTGCGCAAAGCCGCGGCGATGTCGATCGACCGCAACAGCATGGTGCGCAATATCTATCAGGGCTACTGCGAGCCGATCAACAGCTGGCTGCCGCCCGTTTCGCCCTGGGCTGACGCCGGGGGCACGCGCAACATTTTCGACCGGGCGGCGGCATGGCGGCTGCTTGAAGGTGCCGGGTACAAAAAGTCGTTTTCCGGCCGTCTGCTGCTGCCGAACGGCTCGCCCCTGCCGCCTGTCAAGCTGCTGACGCCGCTGGCTCGCGTCGCGCCCACGACGGCGGAGATGGCCGAACAGATCGCCGATTCGCTGAATGCTGCCGGTTTTGACGTGAAAGTCGAACCCATGGATTTTTCGGCGATGATCGCCAGGCTCGATCGCAAGGATTACTCTTTGGCGGTGCTGGCGTGGAGCATGGGGCGCAATCCCGATTCGCTGTACAGTTTTTATCACAGTGCGATGGATGTGCCCGGCGGTTACAACATGACGGGCATCCGCGACGTCGAGCTCGACGCCGCGCTGACCGCCCTGCGCTTTGCGCCTGACAAGGCTGCTGCGGAAAAGGCTTCGGCGCGGGCGCAGAGGCTTCTGGCCGAGCTTGTGCCTTCCGTGCCCATCTACAGCCGTTTTTCTGTGGCAGCGTTCTCCAATCGGTGGAACAACGTTATTTCGACCGAAAAGATCACCGCCGATAACATGTGGACGTTCATGCTGGCGTGTCCCAAAGACGGCATGGCGCGCCCGCTGACGATGGCTCTTGCGGAAGAACCTCGCAGCCTCAATCCGTTTACAGCCAGCAGCGCCTATTCGTGGCAGGTGCTGGGGATGATCTACGAAGGACTGACGGGGACCAATCCGCTGACGCTTTTGGATATGCCCGGTCTGGCCGAGAGCTGGGCCGTCGTCGTGGAAGGCAGTGGAGAGGCCGCGCACACGGCGCTGCGTTTCCGTCTGCGCGAAGGGCTGCGCTGGAACGACGGCGCGCCCCTGACGGCGGATGACCTGAAGGCGACGATCGAATTTATCCGTGTCAACCAGATCCCGCGTTTTTATGACGCTGTCAAAAATGTTGCCTCGGTCGAGGCAGAAAGCGACCGGGAGCTGAAGGTGACGATGAACGGCGTCAGCTACTGGTACCTGGACAATATTTCCGGTCTGCCGTACATGCCGGCGCATGTGCTCAAACGGGTGACTGACTGGCAGAACTGGGATCCCCTTGCCGAAGGAGCGGCGGGGCTGGTTGGTGCCGGGCCCTTCACGCTTGAGGAGTATCGCCGCGGCGAGTTCGTGACGATGCTGCGCAACCCGCATTACTGGCGTCTTCATCTGAAAGGAGCGTTGGCGCGATGAAACGGAATTGGTTTTTTCGCCGTGTTTTGTCTTCGCTCGCTGTTCTGGCAGCGGTACTCGTGCTCAACTTCGTGCTGTTCCGCGTCATGCCCGGCGATGCGGTGAGCTCGATCATCGACCCCAATTTTTCGCCGGAAGCAAAAGAACGTCTGCGCGCCGTCTATGGCCTTGACCGGCCGCTGTTGGAGCAGTTTTTTATTTATCTGCAACAGATGCTCACGTTCCGTTTCGGCCTGTCGTTTTTGAGCCGCCGTCCGGTATGGGAAGAACTGCTGACGCGCCTGCCGGGCACCGTTTCGCTGATGTCGCTGTCGATGCTGTGTTCGGCCTCGTTTGGCGTTTGGCTTGGCGTGAAAGCGGCTGTGCGGCGCGGCTCGTGGATCGAGAAGCTGGTGCTGCGCGTCGGCGCTGTGATGTCGTCGTTCCCGGGCTTTTTCGTGCAGCTCGTGCTGCTCATGCTGCTGGCTCGTGATTTCCCTGTGTTTCCTTTGCGGGGCAGTGTGTCGGTGCCGCCGCCGACCGGCAGCTGGGCGCTGTTTGCCGACCGGATATGGCACTTATGTCTGCCCGTTTTGTCGCTGACGATCATGGGGTTCGGCGGCTGGGCGCTGTATGTCCGCAATCTGATGGTGCGTGCGCTGGGCGAGGATTATGTGCTTCTGGCTCGCGCGCGCGGACTTTCGCCGCGGAGTGTCGTCTACGGGCACGCGTTCCGCACGATTTTGCCGCCGATCGTGACGATCCTGCTCATGTCGGTGCCTGGGCTGGTGAGCGGCGCCGTCATCACCGAGACTGTGTTTTCTTTGCGCGGCGTCGGCTCATTTTTGCTGGAATCGCTTTCCGGACATGATTACCCGGCGGCAGGCGCTTCATTCTATCTGCTTGCGCTCATCACCGTGGTGTGCAACCTGCTTGCTGACTTGGTCTACGGCGTTGTCGATCCGCGAGTGCGTGTCGAAGGGGTGAAACGATGATAAGAGCGTTATTGAGGCGGCCTTCGCTGTGGCTGTTCGTTCTTATCGTCCTAGCCGGCGCAGCGGGACCGGCGCTGTTGGCGCATGATGCGGCCGATACTGTCGGCGCACCTTTTGCGAGGCCGGTATGGTGGAGGCGTTCCCTGTCGTCCTCGAAAAAGGCGATGCTGGCAAAGGACCGCGGCGTTCTGCGCGTCAGCGGCGAAGGCTTTACGCCGAAAGCGCAATTAACAGGAGGTGAAAACGGCCTTTCGTTCTGCTGGGATTCCAGCGCCCCCGAGATCTTTGCGCTCGAAGGAGAGATCTCAGCACAGCAGGAGCGGCCCGTGACGGTCATCTGGCACACGCCGGCACGCGAATTTGAACTGGCGCGGCTGAGCGGGCGCGCGACGTACTGGCTCAATCTCGACGCCCGCGACATGATATTGAAACGCCAGCTGGGGCTGCCGCTGATCGGACGCGGCGCGGATCATTTGTTCCCTTCGGCGGGGACGTATCGTCTTGAGGTGCGCGGAGCTGACCGTTTCAACTTGAAACTCTCTCTGCCCGGGAGACGACAGGGGCTGCTCGGCACCGACCAGCGCGGGCGTGATGTTTTCGCTTTACTGCTGTCGGGTATTGGCACTTCGTTGACGGTGGGCATTGCCGCCACTGTCACGGCGACGCTGCTTGGGCTGGGCTTCGGCCTGACGGCCGGATACGCGGGCGGCGTGACCGACATGATCATCATGCGCGCGGTCGACATCTTGCTGGCGATCCCGACGCTGCCGATATTGATGACGCTGGCCGGCATCTGGGGCAAGGGGTTGTGGCAGCTGGTACTGATCCTGTCGATCTTCTCATGGATGGGAACGGCGCGTTCGGTGCGTGCGCTGACGCTCTCTGTGCGCGAGCAGCCATGGGTGGAGGAACTGCGCGCTCTTGGTGCCAAGCGGCGCTACATCCTCTGGCGGCATCTGGTTCCGGAAACATCGCCGATCGTGCTGGCCAATCTGGCTCTTGGTGTGCCCGGCGCGATCCTGTCGGAGGCGGGGCTGTCCTTTTTGGGGCTGTCCGATCCGCGGCTGATCTCGTGGGGGCGTATGCTGCACGAAGCGCACTCGTTCGGCGCGTTCACGGAGGGAGCGTGGTGGCTGATCCTGCCGCCGGGGCTCGGTATTGTCGCGGTGTGCCTGATCTTTATGGACATCGGGCGTTTTCTGGAAGAGCAGATCGATCCGCGCCTGGGAGGAAAAGAACATGCTTGATGTGTGCGACCTTCACATCAGTTACCCGAATCAGAAAAACGAAGCCGTGAGCGGCGTGTCGTTTTCGCTTTGCCCTGGCAGTCTGAGCGGCCTTGTGGGCGAGTCGGGAAGCGGCAAGACGACGATCGTTTCGGCGGTCTTGGGCTTGCTGCCTGCGGGAAGCAGCATCCAAGGCGAGATCGCCTTTGAGGGCATCGATCTCTGCTCCTGCGGCGAGGAGACGTTGCGCCGTCTGTGCTGGAAAAAGATCGCCCTCGTGCCGCAAAGCGCGCAGAACTCGTTCACGCCGGTAAAGACGATCGGCAGCCATATCGAAGAGGTGCTGCGCGTTCATCTGGGCATGAGGCGCGAACAGGCCGGCCGTCGCGTTGCCGAGCTGCTCGATCAGGTTGAGCTGGAACCGGCGCTGGCGCTGCGCTATCCGCACGAATTGTCCGGCGGGCAGAAACAGCGGGCGGCCATCGCCCTCGCGTTGGCGTGCGATCCCGTGCTGCTGCTGGCTGACGAGCCGACGACGGCGCTCGACGTGATCACGCAGGCGGGCATCCTCCGGCTGTTGACGCGCCTCAAGGAGCAAAATCACCTGACGGTGCTGCTTGTCACGCACGATCTGCCGTTGGCCGCTTCGATCTGTCAAACGCTGCTCGTGATGAAGGACGGCGAGCTTGTCGAACAGGGCGCGCCGCGGCAGATCATTCGGCAGCCTCAAAATGATTACACGCGCCGGCTTGTGGAGGCGATCTTATGATCGAAGTTGCGAAAGAGAATCGAACGGCAAAATGCGCGGTTCAGGTCGAGGAACTTTCGGTGCTGTTCCGTGGGCGCGGCGGTGAACATCTGGCCGTCGACCGGCTGTCTTTCGAGCTTGCCGTCGGCGAGTCGCTGGCCGTGGTCGGTCAGTCGGGCAGCGGCAAGACGACGCTGCTGCGCGCGCTGCTTGGCCTTGTTGCTCCGGCATCGGGCCGCGTGAGCCTGTTTGGAACCGACGTAAACACCCTTTCTTTCACCGAACTGGCATCGACACGGCAGCGGTGCGGTTATGTGCCGCAAGACCCGTACGGCGCGCTGCCGCCGGGGCTGACGGCCCTGGGAGCCGTGATGGAGCCGGCACGCATTGCCGGACGCGTCTGGTCGAAGGGGGAAACGCGTGAACGCGCCGTCGCGTTGTTAGCCGAGCTTGGTCTGACCGGTGAACGCATCCTTGGCTCGCGCGCGGTCGGCCTGTCGGGCGGTCAGCGTCAGCGCGTGGAACTGGCCCGCGCTCTCATACTCGAACCAGAGCTGCTGCTGTGCGATGAGCCTACGTCGATGCAGGATGTATCGACCCGCGGGGAGATCATCGATGTGCTGCGGCGGCACCAGGCCCGCGGCATGGGCATGGTGTTTGTCACGCACGACCTGCGGCTGGCCGGGCGCGCGGCTCAACACATCCTTGTCATGCGCGACGGCCGGAAGTGCGAAGAAGGCTCAAGCGATCAGATCCTTTCCGCGCCGACGCATCCATATACGAAAGAGCTGCTGGACGCTTTGCCGAAACTGCCAGAATAACGGCCCAAACAGAAACTTGTTTTTACATATACAACGCTTTCGAATGCATTTTTGCAGGCGGAAGCGTTTTTTGTTTGACAAAAAATATTTGAAATTTATAATATGAAAGAGAAGTTCACCCAACTGGGTGAAGCGTTTTAAGTAAAGGTTGCGTATACTTCTGTTGTATACAGAAAACGCGCGGTCGGCGCGGAAATCAAGGAGGTCAAAACGATGAGGAAAGATACGCTGAAATGGCTGGCAGCCGCGGGCGTGGCTGCTTCGATGTGCGGCGCGGCACTGGCCGCCGAGCAGACGGTGGAGGGCAAACTGTTCGCCCTCAAATACGACGACGCGGCGGGCTGGACCTACGACGCCAAGCGCGACTTCAAGGATACCAACAAGGCCACGACGCTGAAAATGACCATCCCGCAGGCTGATAACCCCAAGCGCGCCGATGCGTCTGTCGAGATCACCGCCAAGGTAGAGGATCATCATGACTTTCGCCGCGCGCTGAAAGTCGCGGGCTATGACCTGAAAGACTTTGCCGCCGGGGCGTACACACCGGTGATGCTGGGCGGCGTGGCGGCGATGAACTCCGGCGACCGCAACAGGACGACGTATTACGCGCGTCCCGAAGGCTCCGGCGTGACCCTGATGGTGAAGACCGACTGCGGCACCAAGCGAGCTGCTGTCGATACGCTGCTGCGCGGCCTCACGTTCAAAGTTGCCGACGCGGGGGTGAAAGACGCGCCCTGGTACTGGGAAGGCACGCCCTACGCTGCCGGGGCTCACTCTGTTGACGTAGGCTCCTTCAAGGTGAACAGCGCGTTCGTCCCCTTCGAGCCGTGTATCGACGAACGCAACTGGGGTGGCGGCTACCACATCGCCGTGAAGGGCGATAAAGCCTTTGTGGTCGCGCCCGGTTTGGGCCTGTGCGAGTACAGCTTTGACGGCACTAAACTCGTCAAGACTGGTGAGATCAACCTTGGCGACATCCGTTCGCCGTTTTTCAGGACGATGAGCGCGCCCGCCGACGGCACGATCTGGCTGGGCAGCGTCGGCTCCGGCGCCGTGCGCATCAAAGACGGCGTAGTCACCAAAGTCAAGGGCCCCAAGGAGATCGTCGTCGCGCCCGACGGCACGTGGGGGCTTGAGGCCAACGCCCGCTCCGGCAAGGATATGAAGAAGTACGAGATCTCGCCCGACGGCGCCGTCAAGACCGTCAACTTCCCCCTGGCCGAAATCGATTACATGAGCACTGCCTATGTCGGCATCGACGAGAAGAACATTTTCGTCAGCGGCCGCGAGAAGGACGCCAAAGACACGGTGATCTTCGTCTACGATCATGCCGGCAAGCTTCAGAAAGTGCTGCGCGAGCCGAAGAAGCTGACGATGGGCGGCGTGTTCTTCGCGGCCGAAACGGCCAACGGCTACATGGCGCTGCCGCTGCAAAGCAGCGTCATGGTCTGGGACAAAGACGGCAACCCGCTTGGCTGCGAAGGGCCGAGAGCGTTCTACGAGGGCAAATCCGGCGTGGGCGGCAACGTAGGCGGCTTCCTGCTCGATCCCACCACCGTGCTGTCGCTGATCATCCGCGAGCGTCCCGACATGTCGTCTG
>Ga0129306_1001979_pt1 | contig 20049 bp, 16 predicted proteins | sample P827metagenome_FD_94438 | JGI IMG/M metagenome (GOLD analysis project Ga0129306, IMG submission 94438) | Capybara group fecal microbial communities from Wisconsin, USA - P827 metagenome | ecosystem: Host-associated > Mammals > Digestive system > Large intestine > Fecal | place: USA: Wisconsin... | reverse complement strand
CTTGAAAAGAACGGCTACTGCTTTGCCATAACCGATGAGTTACGCGCAGAGATAGCAGCAAGACGTGCAGAGCAGGGACGGAGCGACGAGCCTATCAATCCTATAAAAGAGCCTTGCATCTTCCTTAAGATCCGCAAAAATCTTTATGTATTTTCATGGATCGAAGAGGTAAGCGGTAGCGGCACGCAAGGGTTCGCACTTATCAACACCGACAGACTCACAGATGTGGGAGCTTTCTTTGGAAACAACCCTAAGGGTGAGCCTGAAGGATATATGTTCTGCGCCTACGGCAAGTGGGTAAAAGATCGTCTCCCTGAAGAAGACTTCTTTGCAGAGCAGAAAGGGGGAGAAAAAGCATGAAGATAGGTGTTATCGGAGCAACCGGGAAACAGGGCAGCCTTATCCTTGATGAGGCTATCCGCAGAGGACATGAAGTAACAGCCATAGTCCGCAACAAATTCAAGGTTAAGAACAACAAAGCAAAGATCCTTGTAAAAGATGTATTTGCGCTTACTGAAGAGGACCTTAAGGATTTTGACGTTGTGGTTGATGCTTTTGGTACTCCTTTTGGCCAGGGCGTTGAATATCAGCACCAGACTTCTATGATGAGCATCATCAACGCCATGAAGAATCTTCCGAATGTAAGACTGCTTGTGGTAGGCGGCGCAGCGAGCCTCTTTACTGATGAGACCTTAGAGCACAGAGTTCTTGAGAGTATTCCTGATGCATGGAAGGCTGTTCCTTCAAATATGTTTGAGGCTTATCAGAATCTTAGAAAGAGTAATCTTAACTGGACCTATTTTTCTCCTGCTGGCACCTTTGATCCAAAGGGCGCAAAGACAGGAAAATATAAGCTTGGTACGGATTATGTCATTAAAAATGACGCGGGCGAAAGCTATATAAGCTACGAAGACTATGCCATAGCTATGGTGGATGAGATCGAAAACAAGCAGTTTGTGGGAAGAAGGTTTACCGCTGTAAGCGAAAAAGTGGCAGAAGGTCAGCCTGCTGCTACTGTGGCGCAGGACGATGAAAAATTCCCCGAGGTTAAGTTTGAAGGTCTTTCACAGTACAGACCGCCTTTTGTATACGAGCTTGCAGGAAAGAGTTTCTACATTATCATGGATGAGGGCGAAGAAGGCGTACTTACATTTAATACCGGAGAAACCCTTACCTGGGCGCCGATAGGCGGAGCACCTTCATACCTTCAGCATTATGAGTGCCTTAAGGTTGAAGAAGACATCTATATGGTAAATTATGAGGTTGAGGGCGCTGTGCCAAGAAGAGGCATTACCATAATCCTTGACCTCGAACATAACCTTCTTACCGTAGTAAAGGCTTACCAGGGCGTAAGTAAGAGATTCCCTGACCTTGTAACAAACGATATACAGTTTGGTGCCATAAAGGTTGACGGTCAGGAACTTCCTCTTAAGCGCCACGGCTTTACAAGCGACCTTGTTGGAAAACGTATCGCATGGACTTATTTCCCTGGGATGACCGTAACTCACGTTTACTTTGATGCAAACTATATAAGAGTCCCTGTATCAAAAGGCGAGCCAAGGAATCCGATGGAAAGAGCCTTCCGCGAATTCCCGTATGATGAGCGTGCTTATTATGTAAAGATCAGCGATCATGTTTATATGGTTTCATTCCTTGAGAGCCACCTTACATATCGCGGCAAGATCGGAAACAATATGCTTGTTCTTATGAACACGGACAGGCTTCACGATGTGGGCAGATCCTTTGGCCTTGGAGGCGAAGGAAAGACTGAAAACTACTGTTTTACCGCTATCGGTGAGTGGAAACAGCATGACGGCTACACAGAAAGCCTGCCAAGCAAGTACAGAATTTAGTTAATACTCCGGGTTAAGGGGGCTACGGCCCCCTTCCCCGCATTTATATTTTTGAAAACAGGATTGGAGAGATTAAGAATGGATAGAGTATATGATTATCTTAAGAAAGCAAAAACTTTCTATATAGCAACAGTAGAGGGAGATCAGCCAAGGGTTCGTCCTTTTGGCGCCATCTGCAGATTTGAAGGAAAGCTTTACATTATCACAAACAACAAGAAAAAAGTCTACGATCAGATCATGAAAAACCCTAAGGTAGAGCTTTCGGGTATGGACGGCGGCACATGGATAAGAGTAGCAGGTACTCTTAAGCTTGACGAGCGCCGCGAGGCAAAGGAAGCCATGCTCGCAGAAAATCCGTCACTTAGCGGTATGTATTCCGTAGACGATGGCATTATGGCAGTATTTTACTTTGAAAACGGCACTGCTGATTTCTGCAGTTTCACAGGTGCTCCTGAGACGGTGAAATTTTAATTTTTTTACATATGTACCAGGTACCTGTGTAAATTTTTTACATAGGTACCTGGTACATATGTAAAGTTAATTTGCTAGCTGACATTTCATTACTATATAAAGACTCCTTTTTCTAAATTAGTTAAACATGCAGACCGGGACCTCTTCTATATGTGAAAGGTTTCGGTCTGTGTGTTTAAATGAGTTATTTTAGAGTAATATTTTTTGATTTTTTGGAAAGGTACAACAAAAAGATAACTAAATGTGGACTTATTCAACATAGTTTGTTATAATAAGCTAAAGTATTCACATTATCATGAAATATACGGAGGTCTATTATGAATGACAAGAAAAAAGGTACCATAGCAGGTCAGCTCAGGCTGTTTTCTAACTTTTCCATCCGCACATTTTTGGTAAACGCGGTTTTGATGCTTGTATTTTTTGCTTATAATCGGAATTAATTTTCATAACTTTTATAATGTGGAATATGTAACTGATAAATATCAGATGGAGATCAGAAAAGATGTCCAGACCATAAATAAGAGACTTCTTTTTGCCCTTGCTTCAAATGATGCAAGTGTAACTGCTTCCCAGAAGGAAGATCTTGAGAAAAGATTTGACAAGATAAGCGGCTATTTTAGCGTTATCTCTAAAAACCTTAATAATGAGGCTCTTGGAAATGAGCTTACAAAGGACTGGAACGCGGTAAGAGATGCTTCTTTTGAGATGCTTGCTCTTGTAGACGCGGGCGACGTAAGCGGTGCCCTTGCGTACTACAACTCCACCCTTAATGATGTTTCAGAGACTCTTGCAGACGCCCTTGACAATACCGGCACTCTTGCAGAAGCACAGGCAAAGAAAAGATATAATACCATTAATATCATCACAATGCTTGCTGTTCTTGCTCTTTGTGCTTCCTTTGCCGTTATAGTGGTAATTAACAGAAAGAAGACAAAATCACTTGTAACAGGAATAGAAGAAGATCTTCAGATCCTTATCGATGCTTCTGAAGAGATCGCAAAAGGTAATGTACATGTTGATATCGATTATCATGAGGATAACGAGATCGGAAAAGTTGCCGACAGACTTCGTGAGGCCGTTGATTCCATCGCTTCCTATATTGATGAGATCAGCGATATCATGGCTACCATGGCAAGCGGCAAGTTTAACGTAAGCTTCAAAAAAGATTTTGCAGGAGACTACAAAGATATCCAGACAGCTATCGACAGTTTTACAGTAGAGATCTCTCAGTCTATGAAAGAGATCATGCAGGTTTCAAAGATGGTTTCAGACGGAGCCGTACAGCTTGCAGATGCGGGCCAGAGCCTTGCAGATACAGTTACAAGCCAGGCTAATATAGTTGATGAGCTTTCCGTAAATGTAAATAAGATAACAAACGAGATCTCAGGAAATGCCGGAAAAGCAGAGAATATCTCAAGAGAGACCGGAGTTGTGGCAGATGATATCGTGGCAGGCAACAGAAAGATGCAGGATGTGGTTAAGGCCATGAATGCCATCTCAGAGTCAAGCCAGGAGATCGCAAAGATCATTGATACCATCAATTCTATCGCAAGCCAGACAAACCTTCTTTCACTTAACGCGTCCATCGAGGCGGCAAGAGCAGGCGAAGCAGGTAAAGGTTTTGCGGTTGTTGCTTCTGAGGTTTCACAGCTTGCAGGGCAGACTGCAGAGGCTGCAAAGAATACTTCAGACCTTATCGGAACATCTCTTCGTAATGTGGAGGCAGGTATTTCCGTGGCAGGCGAGACTGCAGATGAACTTGAGAAGATGGTAGGACAGGTTCAGGGTATCGCAGGCAAGGTTAAGACAATAGCCGAAGATTCAACAACCCAGGCAGCAGCTGTAAAGGGTATGAGCGGAGATATCGGACAGATAGCAAACGCAGGTCAGAACAATGCGGCTACTTCAGAAGAGTCCCTTGCCCTTAGCTACGAGATGAGCGATCATGCCAAGTACCTTAAGGAACTTGTTGATAAATTTGAGTTAAGATAACCACCTTATTTATAACACATTGCTATAACCTCCGGAATCGGTAACGGTTTCCGGAGGTTATTTGCATCAAATGAACACATTGTTACGAAAATTTCGTGAAAACTTGCTAAATTATAAATATGTGACTTTATACACAAGAAACTTACCTTTTACTCAAAGTCGTTAATTTTCCGAATTGCAATGTGCTATAATGCTTGTTTGGGAAATTATATTATGAATGGGGAAAGTGATTTTATGTTTAATTATACATCAGATCTTATTTTCAGACCCAAAAGAACGCTTCTTTATGTAGAAGCAGGGGATAATGAGACGCTTCTTGGAAGCGTCATGGACGGAGAACTTCCGGAGGCTTTTGTACCATACAATTTTGACTACGGAGTTTATGATTATGCAGGAATGTTTTTTACGGGGGAAGAGAAAAAGGAAAACATTTCGGTAGGCATAGAGCTTTTTGAAAGCAGGGAATACGAACTTAAGGAAGGTATGAAGGTAATAAGGCTTCCTGAAAGCGAGATGCTTAAAGTAGAGGTAGACAGAGCACAGATCACTTCTATAAGCGGTATCCTTGACTTTATCAATATGGCAAGAAAGGCAAAGCCGGTTCTTGAGAGAAATTATTCATTTGCAGAAGGCATGAGTTCAGAGATCTTCTTTGATGAAAAGAAGGTCAGAGTCTTTATACCTATTATTTCCGAATATAACGAGATCACCATAGACAAGAGCAATTATGAGAATTTTTCAAAAGAAGAACTGTTTAACGCAGCCTATATAGACAAGGTAACAGGGCTTTACACCTGGAACTGGCTTAGCAACAGATTCAGAAAGAACCTTCTTAACAAAGAGGGGATAAAGCGATTTTGCTTTGTACATTTTGATATCAAGGATTTTAAGACCATTAACCGTGAGTTTACCCCTTATGAGGGCAATATGCTCCTTTGCCGCATTGCAGACACCATAAAGATAAATCCTAATGTCTACTATATAGTAAGATGCTATGAAGACAACTTTGCTATGATAATAAAGGATATGCCTGATGAGGAGCTTAATAACTTCCTTGTAAATCTTTTTGCGGGCCTTTCCGTATTTGAGATAAGCGAAAGGTTCCCTGTATATTACAGGGTCGGCGTAGTAAGAAGCAGAGACGCGCTTAATGCCGGCGTTAAGGCCATGGGCATGGCAAAACTTGCCCAAAAGATCGGCAAGAAGATAAATGAGACAGAGATAAATTATTACTCGTCAGACCTTCAAAAGAACTATCTTTGGGGGCATCATATAAGGCTTTACATTGATACAGCCATAGCAAATGACGAATTTCTTATTTACTATCAGCCAAAGGTTTCAATAAAGACCGAGCAGATAGTGGGCGCAGAGGCGCTTGTGCGTTGGAATAACAAAAGAAGTGAGATAATCTTCCCTGACTCCTTTATCCCTTACTTTGAAAAGGATAATTCCATAGCAAAGCTTTCTGATGTGGTACTTGCAAAGGTGTGCGAATATATGGCGAGGCTTAAAGAACAGGGCATACCGCTTATACCTGTATCTGTCAATATTTCAAGAAAGCTTATGACTCAGCCTTACCTTGCAGACCACCTTGAAGACATAGTGGACGAATACGGCATTGAACATAAATATATAGAGTTTGAGCTTACTGAAAGCGCCACCTACGAAAAGAGTGATTACCTTTTACGTGTCATAAGGCAGCTTAAGCAAAAGGGTTTCCTTATTTCCATGGACGATTTTGGAACCGGATATTCCTCTTTTGGGCTTCTTATGAACATGCAGATCGATACTCTTAAGATCGACAAGATGTTTGTAAACCACATTGCCGAAAACAACAGGCGTGAGCGTGAGTACATAATTGTTAAGCACTTTATCGCCATGAGTAAAGAACTTGGTTTTACCTGCCTTGCGGAAGGTGCGGAAGAAAAAGAACAGATAGAAGAGCTTGGGCGCCTCGGGTGCGACCTTGTACAGGGATACTACTACTCAAAGCCTGTTCCTGAAGACGAGTTTATAAAGAAGCTTAAAAATTAAAAGAAGATTAATAAAGGGCCTTCCCCGTTGAAGGCTCTTTTTTGTTGTGTTATACTCTCGAATAAGAAAGGGAGGTAGTGGAAATGGATTTTAACAACAAGAACACTTATACCTACAAAGAGCCAAAAGGGCCAAAGATGAAGATCAACAAAGACAAGGCAAAAAAAGGGATAATGCTTGTGGTTGCAGTATTTATCGTTGCCGTGCTTGGTTTTAATTCATTCTTTACTATTAAAGAACAGGAGCAGGCAGTGGTTACCACCTTTGGAGTACCAAAGGCAGTTACAGACCCGGGCCTTCATTTTAAGATCCCGTTTGTACAGGGAGTAAGAAAGGTCGATACCACCATTAAGGGTATCAAGATCGGATACAACGATTATAACGAGAGTATCGAAGATGAATCTCTTATGATCACTTCAGATTTTAACTTTATCAATGTGGATTTCTTCCTTGAATACAAGGTAACAGATCCCGTTAAGAAGCTTTATGCTTCAAAAGAACCTGAATTTATAATAAAGACCATCGCGCAGAGCTGTATAAGAAACGTAGTTGGAAGCTATGATGTAGACAGCGTTCTTACCACAGGAAAGGGCGAAATCCAGTCCGTTATCAAAGAGCGCATCATGAAAAGACTTGAAGAAGAGGACATAGGTCTTTACCTTGTAAATATCACTATTCAGGACTCCGAGCCACCTACCGCAGAAGTACTTGAAGCATTTACGGCAGTTGAAGCCGCAAAGCAGGGCAAGGAAACATCCATAAACAACGCAAACAAGTACAGAAACGAGAAATTACCTGAGTCTCAGGCCAAGGTTGATAAGATCATGCAGCAGGCAGAAAGTAAGAAGCAGGAGCGTATCAACGAGGCAGAAGGTCAGGTTTCAAGATTTAACTCCATGTACGAAGAGTACAAGAAATATCCTCTTATCACAAAACAGCGTATGTTCTACGAGACCATGGAAGATGTTCTTCCGGGACTTAAGGTGATAATCGAAAGCGAATCCGGAACCACAGAAAAGATCCTTCCGATAGAGTCGCTGGTAACCGTTGAAAATAGCGGAAATACCGGAAATACCGTAACATACGACAATAACGCAGAGGAATAGGAGAAGAAAGATATGAAGAAAAAAGTATTTGGTATAGTTCTTGCGATAATCCTCATTGCCGGATTTATCGTATTTGACAGCAGTTTTATTATTACAAGAGCTGACGAATATACTCTTGTAAAGCAGTTTGGAAAAGTAGACCATGTGGTAACACAGGCCGGTCTTTCATTTAAGATCCCTATTATCCAGACTGCAGATACACTTCCAAAGTCACTTCTTATTTATGACCTTGATCCTTCAGATGTTATCACTATGGATAAGAAGACTATGGTGGCAGACAGCTTCGTTCTCTGGAAGATTACAGATCCTCTTAAGTTTGCCCAGACTCTTAACAGCTCTGTTTCAAACGCAGAGGGACGTATCAACACCATCGTTTACAACGCCATGAAGAATGTTATTTCTTCCATGAATCAGGATGATGTCATAAGCGGACGTAACGGAAAGCTTTCAGAAGATATGATGAGCGCTGTTGGAAATGTTATGGAACAGTACGGTATCCACCTTGTTTCAATCGAAATGAAGCATCTTGACCTTCCAAGTGACAACAAGACAGCAGTTTATGAGCGTATGATCTCAGAGCGTGACAAGATCGCCGCTACCTTCAAGGCAGAGGGTGAATCAGAAGCGCAGATCATAAGAAACGGTACCGATAAAGAGATCGCCATCAACCTTTCAGAGGCTGAGGCAAAAGCTGAAAAGATAGTGGCAGAGGGCGAAGCAGAGTACATGCGTATACTTTCTGAGGCGTATAACAGCGCAGACAAAGCCGAGTTTTACTCCTTTGTTCGTTCACTTGACGCGGCAAAGAGCTCTCTTAAGGGCGGAAACAAGACTCTGATCCTTGGCAGCGATTCACCGCTTGCAAAGATCTTCTATACAGCAGAATAAATTAATATAAAGACAGCCGCTGGGCCTGCCCCCACCGGCTGTCTTTTTTTTAAACCCTGTAAAGTTTTCTGTATTTTATGGGCGTCATCTCGTACCGATCTTTGAAGATTTTTATCATATAGTTTGCATCAGGGATACCCACAAGAAGTGCTATGTCATTAACCTGGAGCTCTGTGGCGGAAAGCAGCCCCGCCGCCTGTTTTAACCTGAAATTTTTCAGGTAGTTGCCGGGGGTGGTACCGGTTTCATTTTTAAAGGTACGTATAAGAAAACTTGGGGAAACTTCCAGTTCTTTTGCTAAAGATTCTACGGTTATCTCGTTTGCATATTCTTTTTCAAGAGAGTAAATGGCGCTTTGCACAAGAGCGCTGTAGCGTTTTTCGTTTTGCACTCTTATGGCTTTGCAAAAATCTCTTATCATATCTTCCTGTGAACCTATGATGGCATCTACGCTTTGAGCGCGGATAACAGATACGGTATTTTCGGATGATATCTTGTCGATTATGACACTTGGAAGACCGGAGTCTTTTGCGGCAAGTCTTGCGGTAGTCCTTACTATGGCAGCACCTACTTTCTCGTTATCAAGAGTTGTACCTATTCGTTTCAGATAAGAAACATCCATCTGCATATTGTGAAGATTCTGTATGGCTTTTCTGGCGTTTCCTCTTTTAATATTGTCAATAAAGGCCTGCTCATAGTTATATCTTTTTTCAAGGAGACTTATCTGGTTTTCTCTCTTTGCCGCTTCCTTGTCTTCAGAGTCGTAATCGGGATTTTCAAAATAGTTGATATGTAATATTTCACGGCTTTGCTCACTGGGAAACAGAACATTTAATAATGAACTTACTAAATGGGTCATCTGATTTTCGGGGTAACTTGGGAAGGAACTGATATAATACAGAAGTTTTTCATTCTCCACACCCGCAAGAGAATATTTGGTAAGGATAGAGTTTACATCTCTTGATGAGAGGGAAGAGGATGTAAATGGACCCATAATGACCGGAGTGTCAAAAAGATAGAACAGAAAAAGCCGTATGGTGAAAGCGTCAGTTAATATGAGCATGGTATCTTTTTGCATATTCTCAATAGTCTTTATGAGAACCTCTGAGGTAAACATACGCTGAAAAGGGTGAAATCTGTGTTTATTTACAAAGCCGTCCAGAGAAGCTCTGTCATTTATAAAGGTAAAATTAATCTGAAACAGTGTTTTCAGAAGTTCTAACATATTTTCCGCAATATTCAGGTCTTTTTTCAAAATCTTTTCCTCACTTCAATATTTTTCTATTTTAAACAATTTTATTATATCATAAAAACTCTGCCTTTTGTTACTATAATCATGTAATTTTTAATCATACTTTTTTTCAGGAGGAAAGAAAATGAAAAAAATAACTGCTTTATTAATGATGGCAGTAATGCTTGTAAGCCTTTTTGCAGGCTGCGGCAAATCTGCGCAAAAGAACAATGAAAAACCGGAAAACACATCAGAAAAAACCACAGAGGTTGCTAAAAACACAGAAAGCGCCAAAGTGGAAAAGATTAAGATCTGGGTACCGACTTCCGGAAAATACGATGATATCGATGCAGTCATGGAAAAAGTAAACGAGATCACAAGAGCCAAGATCGGTGTTGAAGTTGAGTTTTGCCCGCTTCAGTTCGGACAGTGGTTTGGTCAGTATTCTCTTTTACTTAGCGGAACAGAGGATGTTGATATTATGGCAAACTACGGCGGATATTTAAATGCTTATTCCCAGGGTGCCTGCCTTGATCTTACCGATCTTCTTAATGAGTATGGTCAGGATATCATAGCGACAGAAGGTGAGTACCTTAAAGGCGGTATGATCGACGGTCGTCAGTATGCTATTCCTATTTATGCTGCTTATGCATGGAACATGGGCCTTATCTATCGCCAGGATGTGGTAGATGAACTTGGACTTACAGATCAGGTAGCAAATGTTAAAACTCTTGAAGACTGGGAGCCTATCCTTGCAGCAGTTAAGGAAGCAAAGCCTGATATGACTCCTTATGTAATGAATACAGGTGCTACAGCATCAAACTTCCAGTACGGAACATGGGATGACCTTGGAAATAATTACGGCGTGCTTCTTGACGGCGGAAAGACTTCAGAGGTTGTAAATCTTTTTGAATCAGATGAGTATGCAAGACTTTGCAAGATCATGTATGACTGGAACCAGAAGGGATATTCAAGCAAGGATATCCAGACCCAGACAGACGGATTTGGAACGCTCACACAGAATGATGCGGCATTTTCAACCCTTGGACAGACAGACTTTAACACAAAATTCTATCAGACAACATCTATCGGAAAACCTATCGGAATCGTAATGCTTGGAGATGCAGTGGGACGTACATATAATAACGTAACATACACTGTTATGAGTAATACAAAGCACCCTGAAGCATGTATGAAATTCCTTAACCTCTGGTTTTCTGATATTGAGCTTGGAAACCTTATAAAATACGGTATTGAGGGAACCCATTATGTGGTAAATGGCGACGGAATGGCAGAGTACCTTGAAGGACAGGATGCAAACTCCTGTACATACCACCTTGGAGCTTCTGTGTCAAATACCGTAGCAATACGTTGGGTAACAGAAAATCCTGACTATGTAAAACTTCTTAACGATGCAAACAGCAGCGCAAGACGTTCTGTAGCACTTGGATTTGCATTTAACACAGATTCCGTTACAAACGAGATAACACAGCTTGATAATGTTCGTGCTAAATATCAGACAGGACTTGAAACAGGAGTTATGGATCCGGATCAGTACCTTCCTGAATTTAACAAAGCACTTAAAGATGCGGGAATAGATAAAGTTATTGCAGAAAAACAGGCGCAGCTTGACGCTTACTTAGGAAAGTAAAAAAGTAAAATCCGGGCGTGCGAAAAATTATTTTTCACACGCCCGTTTTTTAAGGAGGAAATGAATTATCATGAAGAAAAAGAATCTTGGGATAAGGCTGAAAAAATACTGGCCTTTTTATATCATGGCATTGCCGGGATTGATCTATTTTTTTATAAACTGTTACATCCCAATGAGCGGACTGATTCTGGCTTTTGAGAAGTATTCGGTTAGCGGAGGAATATTTGGCAGCAAGAAGATAGGTCTTCAGAATTTTAAATTTCTCTTTTCAAATGCTGACGCATGGATAATGACAAGAAATACTCTTCTTTACAACCTGACGTTTATCGTATTGGGGCTTGTTATCTCCATTACCACTGCTTTTTTGCTTCACGAGCTAAAGAGCAATCTGTCAAGAAAGGTATATCAGACAGTTATACTTTTTCCAAGCCTGCTGTCTGTTATCATAGTTTCTTATCTTGTAAATGCCATACTTGCGGGTGATACAGGATTTATAAACAACCATATCCTCATTCCTTTAGGACTCGAGCCAATCTCATTTTACAGCGAAAAGAAATGGTGGCCGTTTATCCTTACATTTGTACATTTCTGGCAGATGACTGGAACAAGCTGTATCCTGTATCTTGCCAATATCTCTGCCATAGACACCAGCCTTTATGAGGCGGCAAGTATAGACGGGGCAGGAAGACTGCAGAGCTTTTTTAAGATCACGATCCCTTGCATAATCCCGACTATTGTTACTCTTACAATACTTGCTGTGGGAAAGATCTTTAATTCCGATTTTGGTCTTTTTTATCAGGTTCCTATGAACAGCGGAGCAATAATTGATGTTACCCAGACCATAGATACATATGTATACAGGGGACTTTTGAACACATCAAATCTCGGAATGACGGCAGCAGCCGGTTTTTATCAGTCGGTAGTGGGATTTTGCCTTGTGTTTTTTACTAATATGCTGGTAAAAAAGATCAGCAAAGAGAACGCCATGTTCTAAGGAGGAAGTTGTAATGGTTAGAAAAGATCTGGGATTTCAGACAATATGTCACCTGGTGCTTATCATAATGTCTGTACTTGTTTTGTTTCCGATAGCGCTTTTGTTTATCTCATCCATGTCGCCGGAATCAGATATAATTAAATACGGATATTCGCTGGTGCCAAAGAGTTTTGATTTTACTGCATATAAATATATTTTTAAAGAGGGAAGCGTTTTTCATTCCTATTTTATAACTATAATCGTTACGTTTACCGGGACAATAGTCAGCATACTTATTACAACCATGCTTTCTTACACCCTTACGGTTAAGGAGCTTCCGGGAAGAGGGATATTAAGTTTTCTTGTACTTTTTACCATGCTGTTTTCAGGTGGACTTGTACCAAGTTACATGATGTGGACAACACTTTTTCATATCAAGAATACAATCTGGGCATTGCTTGTGCCAAATATGCTTTGTAACGCCTTTCATATAATGATCACAAGGTCGTTTTTTCAGAACAATATTCCGCCGGCTATACTTGAGAGCGCCAGAATAGACGGAATGAATGAATTTGGCATCTTCTTTAAGATGGTGCTTCCTTTAAGTACGCCTATCATTGCCACCATAGGCTTTATGAAAGCGCTTATGTACTGGAATGACTGGACCAACAGCCTTTATTACATAACAGATAAAAATCTTGTAGGTATACAGGCTCTTCTTAACAACATGTTAACCAACGTAAAGTACCTTGCTCAGTCTATGGACGCATCTTCTGTAGCTACAGATGTGGCAAATATACCGTCTCTTTCCATGAGGCTTGCCATAGCAGTGGTAGGAATGATCCCTATGATAATACTGTACCCGTTCTTTCAGAAATACTATATGAAGGGTTTGACAGTGGGAGCAGTAAAAGGTTAAACTAAATGAACAGGGCTTTTTTTAGTTTATAAAATGAATATGAAAGGGTTTTGTAAATGGAAATAATAGATTTAAATCAAGACTGGCAGTTTGCCAAAGTATTTGATGATGAATTTAAGCCGGGGGGCGAACCTGCTTTTGAAACTGTTTCGCTGCCTCATACCTGGTATAATGATGAGGACAGATACCACGGAAAAGCGGTATATAAAAGGACTGTCAGATTTGCGGATAAAAATAAAAGGTATTTTCTTGATCTTAAAGCAGCAGATCAGAAAAGCAAAATATATATAAACGGAAAGCCGGTATGTGAACACAAAGGCGGATATAGTGCATTTCGCGTCGAGATACCGGAAGATGCGGTAAAAAAAGGAGAAGCGGTAATAGAGGCTTTGCTTGATAATACCATTACTCCTGATGTAATACCAAACTTTGGCGATTTTACGGTATTTGGCGGCTTAAACAGAGGAGCAGGACTTATAATAACAAACAAGGACTGCTTTGACAGAAGTTTTTACGGAACCAACGGAGTTATAGCGATTGCCGATGTTTTAGAAGACGGAAGCGGATGCGTAAGGGTACGCGCTTACGTAAAAACAGAAAAAGAAGCAGTCTGCAGGCATATCCTTAAAGATGAAAAGGGAAAAGAAGTAGCAGAGTGTATAGTTTCTGCAAATGATGAGGGTATTTTAAGAGTAAAGGATCCGGTTCTTTGGAACGGTAAAAATGATGTGCACTTTTATTACCTTTATTCTTATCTTATGGCAGACGGAAGCGAAAAGGACCTAGTAAAGACAAGGCTTGGCTTTAAAAAAGTGGTCATGGATCCTGATAAAGGCCTGTTTTTAAACGGCAAGAGAGTTAAGATCTGCGGCGTTGCAAAGCATCAGGACAGAGCCGGAGTTTTTAACGCGGTAACTGATGAGATGCTTGATGAGGATTTTGACATCATAAAAGAGGTGGGAGCTAACGGAGTAAGGCTTTCACATTACCAGCACCCGGAGAAAGCATACGACAGATGCGATGAAGACGGTCTTCTTACATGGGCGGAAATACCTATGCTTAAAATGACCGAGAATCCGGAACTTTTTGCAAATACGGAAGAACAGCTTAAAGAGCTTATCTATCAAAACATTCATCACCCTTCTATCTTTTGCTGGGGAATACAAAACGAAATAGGAATGTTTAAAGATGCTGCCTTTATGCACGAAGAGTGTAAAAAGTTAGCTGAGATCTCAAAGAGTCTTGATGATACCAGGCTTGTTACAGCCGCAAACCTTCTTAATGTAAAGCCTGAAAGCGGACTTAACAGCGTAACTGATATGGTTGGCTACAACCTGTATTTTGGCTGGTATTACGGAAAGATGCAGGATTATTCGGAGTTTCTTGATGATCTTCACGCAAAAAGAAAAGAATTACCTGTAGGTATCAGTGAATACGGCGTTGATGCAAATATCAGGCTTCATTCAAAAGATCCACATGTAAGGGATTATTCCGAAGAATATCAGGCTCTTTTTCATGAGACTGTATATCCGATCTTCTTAAGTAAAGAATACCTTTGGGGTTCTTATATCTGGAACATGTTTGATTTTTCAAGCGACAGAAGAGATGAAGGCGGAGTAAAGTACCTAAACGGAAAAGGTCTTGTGACCCATGACAGAAAAACAAGAAAAGACGCATTTTACTATTATAAGGCCATGTGGTCAGATGAGCCTTTTGTACACATCTGCAGCAAAAGATTTGCAAACAGGACAGACAGCACTATCGATATAAAGGTGTATACAAATCTTTCCAAGGTAACTCTTTTTGTAAATGATAAAAATACAGCAGAAATAACCAAGATAGAAAACGGGACGGCTTTATTTAAAAATGTAAACCTCAAAGAAGGCGAAAATCTTGTAATAGTTATTTCGGAGAAATGCAGCGACGAGGCTGTTTTCAAGCTTTGCGACACAGCAGATGAAAGCTATGTATTACCTGATAGTGGTGAGGGAGTAGTCAGAAACTGGTTTATAAAAGACGAGGAAATGGTAAGGGAAGGATATTTAAGTATTCTTGATAATATACAGGAAGTTCTTGAAAATGCAAGAGGAGTACTTGAAAAATATATCCCGGACATGATCCCTCTCTTTGATAATGATGTGATACCGCAAGGGCTATCTTTAAAGAGTGTTATTGAGAAAAGATTTGCCGATGTGCCTGATACCATGCTTGATATAAACAAAGAACTGAATGAGATAAAAAAGCCATAGAAAGGAAGCAGCAGATATGATCGTTAGTACTAAGTACGGTAAGATAGAGGGAACGGAAAGCGACAGATGTCACATATTTAAAGGCGTTCCTTATGCGGCTCCTCCTGTGGGAAAGCTTCGCTTTGAAAAGCCTGAAAAACCTTTGCCTTGGGAAGGAATATATAAGGCAGACAGTTTCAGGTGTAAGAGCATACAGTTTGAAAATCCTATGGGCGGGTTTTACAAAAAAGAGTTTTACAGCAACCCTAAGTTTGATGTGCCTGTGAGTGAAGATTGTTTGTATCTTAATATATGGGTTCCGAAAGGATATACCGAAAAGCTGCCTGTAGCCGTATATGTGCATGGCGGCGCCTTTATGAGCGGAGCCGGCAGCAATCTTCCTTTTGTATGCGATAACCTTGCAAAAGAAGGGGTTATTGTGGTCACAATTAACTACAGGCTTGGCGCTCTTGGCTTTCTTTGCCATCCGCTATTTGGCAAAGACGGTGAAAGCGTTGCAGGTGGAAATTACGGGCTTTGGGATATTGTGGCTGCCTTAAAATGGATAAAAGAAAATATAGAGAGTTTTGGCGGCGATCCCTGTAATATCAGTGCCTTCGGCCAGTCGGCGGGAGCTATGAGCCTTCAGGCACTTGCCGTGTCAAAAGAGCTTGAGGGAATAGTAAAAAGGATGGTGCTCCAAAGCGGAGGAGGCTATGATAATCCGCTTGGAAGACTAAGAAGAGCAGAAGAGGCAAAGACTTTCGGGGACGATTTTATAGAATGCTTTGGCATAGACCCTGAAAGGGCTCTAAACGACGAAGAATCAAAGAATGCGGCTTTAGATAAAATAAAGGCTGCATCTGAAGATGAGGTCAAAGAGGCACTTTTAAAAGCCATGGGGAAATCTTTTGAAAAAAGAATGGGTATGCCCTATGCTCCTGTAATAGACGGAAAGCTTCTAAAAGACGGTATAAAAGAGAGCATAGATGCAGGAAAGGTGCTTGATATCGAATATATATTAGGTTCAAACGGAGATGATATCACGGCTGAAAATACAGACAAAACGCCGGAGACAAACCCTATGCACATTGCAAATATCGAATACGCAAAAAGGATGAAAAACCCGTCATTTGTTTACTACTTTGACAGGAAACTTCCGGGAGACGATGCCGGGGCATTTCATTCGGCGGAGCTCTGGTATGTATTCGGGAGCCTCTCTTATTGCTGGAGACCCCTTGAGAAGCATGACATGGAGCTTTCACGTGAGATGATAAGATGCTGGAGCAGCTTTTTTAAATGCGGAGATCCTAACGGAAATGACGAAAAAGAGTGGAGAAGATGCACGGAAAGTGACGCCTTTTATAAGGTTTTTAAGTAAAAACAAAGCGCCCTGATAACTTTCAGGGCGCTTCAAACTTTTTAAATTCGTTCGTAACGATCGTCTATTTTATCTTCGCCGCATACAAGCTTTGCGCCGTCTGACTCAACCACGATATAATCGCCTTCCTGTATAAAGGTGCGACCGCGGCGGTTTGTGATATAAGGACATACGATAACTCCGTCTTTATTGGTAATGCGGACAAGATTGTCTGTAACGATCCACATTTTCGTTACTACATCGGCAAGGGGTTCAAAGCCGTCTTCAAGGCCTTTGCCAATTTCGTATTTTTCAAGTTCGGCTACAATGGGTTTTCTTTTGCATTTCATAAGTTGCCTCCTAAAATCTTGTATTCTAAAAGTATTATCGTCAAATCTATATTACTGCTTTAATTATATCACAATTCGTGGATGAGGTCAATAAGGCTTTATATTGAAAAATAAGGGCGTAGATGTTAAAATAGATGCACTGGGATTTTAAAGTATAGTGTGAAAGGGATTTATAATAAAATGGCAGATGAAATGTATGTTGGTCAGATTCCTGTGGGAACCAGGATCATGATCAATACCACCACAAACAGCGGATCGGTGGTTTCTTTAAATACAGAGGCACTTGCGGCGGGGAAGGAACTTGGTGCTCTTTATGTTAAGCCTTTACAGAATAAAGAAGGAAAATATTACTCATTTAAGGGGCTTAAAGTCAAAGCACAGGTAGTTATTGATAACAGGATCTATTTTTTCCCACTTGAGGAAATGCCTATCGTGGCACATAAGGGCAAACATGTCCATGCCATAGTTTGCAAAAAAATTCAAAAACCAACAAACAGGCGCGAAGATGTCAGAGTCAAGCTTTCATCAAGAGCTGACTTTGCTCCCGTTAATGTAAAAATGTCTGCAGAGACATATGTGTTTGACGTATCAAGATCCGGCATAGGTATTAACGCCAGGGGTGAGCATCATATCGAAACAAATGAAGAGGTAATTATCGGTTTTACCTACAGAGTAGGCAGAGAAACCCAGACCTATAAGGTTGCAACAAGAGTGGTACATTGCAGATATAACAAAGAGACCGGAGTTACGAAGATCGGATGTCAGTTCTTAAAAGCATACCCTAAGATTGACGAACTGGTTACCTACATTCAAAGAGAAGAATTAAAGAAACTTACGCACGACCGCGAGGCATGATCCTTACGCGGTCGTTTTTAAGAAAATATACCTGAAAGGCAGACAATATGAATAAATCAGATGTAATGGAACTTAGAAAAAGATTTAAGAAAGACACTTCCATAAGCCGTATGGCAGGCTGCTATGTTGATTCAAACAAGCAGAAGGTCCTTAAGCTTAACGAAGTATTCTTAAACCTTGAGGCGGACGAATTCTATAAATTCCTTGAGATAGCAAAGAAGACCCTTGGGGGAACTCCGGGGAACAATATCTTAGAGCTTGATTATGAGCGCGATCAGGAAGCTCCGGGCGGAAGACAGCAGTTTCTTATGGGACTTCGAGAGAGCAATCTTACAAATGAGGACCTTCTTGACAGGCTTTACGACCTTGTTATAGAAAACTACAGTTATGTTGGAAACTATCTTATCCTTGTATTCCACGATACTTACGATATCATGAAGCGTACATCGGATAACAACAAACTTGATGAATCCGAAGAAGTATACGATTACCTTCTTGTTTCCGTTTGCCCTGTTGAGCTTTCAAAGGCCGGCCTTGGCTACCGCGAAGAAGAACACAGGATCGGCGCAAGAGTAAGAGACTGGGTAGTAGGTGTTCCTGAGATAGGTTTCCTTTTCCCTGCATTTAACGACCACAGCGCGGATATCCATAAGGTTGATTATTTTATAAAAGACCCTAAAGATTCCCACGCCGAATTTGCAGAAGGAGTACTTGGCTGCGGAAGCAAGCGCACCAATACCGAAAAGCGCGAAGCTTTTAAGAGCATCGTAAAGAAAGTCTTTTCAGATAGCGAAGATAAGGCAGAAGACGTATTTGCAGACATCCAGGAGTCTTTCAGTGTAAGAGTCAACGCAGGGGAAGATGAGGAAAGTTTCCCTGAGCCTATCCTTCTTGATGACGCGGTTATGGATGAGATCCTTGTTGAAAACGGTATTGAGGGCGATGAAGCAAGAAATATAAAAGAGGTCATAAAGACCGAATTTGAAGATGAGATACCTACTCTTGACGTTCTTCTTGATGAAAAGCTTGTAAGAGCAAACGCAAAGGAGAAAGAAAAGAAAGAACTTGTAAAAGAGGTCTGCGCTCTTAAGGAAGAGATCAAAAAGAATGAGGAAGAAAAGGCTGAGATAGCAGAGGTTACCACCAAATCAGACCTTGCGGAATTTGAGGTGATTCTTTCAGTTAAGCCTGAGAAGACAGACTCTATCCGCACAGAGATGATAGATGGCAAAAAATGCATCGTTATCCCTATGAGCGAAAATGAGCACGTAAAGATAAACGGCGTAAGGACAGAGCTTTAAATAATAAGCGGATGCCTACTTCAGAGCTTTTATGGCGTTTTGCCTGAGGGCTGTGGGTGAGCATCCGTATTCTTTTGTAAACGCCCTGTAAAATGATGAATAGTCGGAAAAACCGCAGGCTAACGCTGCGGCATTTACGGGGGTGCCGCTTGTAATAGCGTCTTTGCAAAGAGCAAGGCGCTTTTTTGTTATATATTTATGTATGGAGATTCCCATATTGTCTGTAAAAACGTGAGAAATATGGTATTTGCTAATAAAAAACTTTTTAGATAAAAGGTCTAGAGAAAGGTTTTCTTCTATATGCTCCTCTACGTATGCAAGGACGGAGTCGTAAAGGTCTGTCATCGCATCTGCAGGAAGTTTATTTTCGCTTTCATATATGAGCCTCCCAAGGTGAAGTAAAAGATCTTCTACGCATATGGAAAGCCTTGTGTCTTTACCGAATCTGTTTCCGTGTACTTCTTCTATGAGAGAAAAAAGCTTGCTCTGAATACTGTTAAAGCCTATTGTTTCAAAATGATATATGTATTCTCCCGCGTCGGCTCTTTTCATAAGATACGTATAATCCGGAGAAAGAGCCTCAAGCCCCTTGCAGTAATCAAGTGAAAGCCAGAAAACAAAACGCCTGTAAGGGACGGCATCATCAAGAATCTGCGCAAAGTGCGGCATATGGGGAGGAATTACCATAAGGCTCCCCGGAGAGTGAGGATACACTTTATCTCCTATATGCATCAAAACATTTCCTTCAAGGAAAAAATAAAATTCATAATAGTCGTGGCTGTGACTTTTAAGATTTTTAAGACCTACATCGCTGTAATAAAAGATCTCAAAGTCTTT
>Ga0129306_1001978_pt1 | contig 20055 bp, 16 predicted proteins | sample P827metagenome_FD_94438 | JGI IMG/M metagenome (GOLD analysis project Ga0129306, IMG submission 94438) | Capybara group fecal microbial communities from Wisconsin, USA - P827 metagenome | ecosystem: Host-associated > Mammals > Digestive system > Large intestine > Fecal | place: USA: Wisconsin... | reverse complement strand
GCTTCGATCTCCTGTAACATCTGGCGCGCGACCTTGCGGTCTTCGGACAGAAGCGTCGCCGGGTTGTATTCGATCCCGCGCTCGTTGAAATACTGATCGGGGATCCACTCGCTCGCCGGACGGTTGGGGGAGACGGGGAGGTAGCGCTTGAGGGTCTGGAGGCGCGCCTGGGCGATATACGGATTGGCGACGGTCATCGCGCCGCCCACGCATCCGCCGTCGCACGCGTTCAATTCGACGAAATCGAGGCTCGTGATGTCCTCGTTGTCGATCTGGTCGAGCACGCGGATGCAGTTTTCGATCCCGTCCGCCGCGAGATAGCGCTCGTTGAAGATCGCCGTGGATTCGCCGCCCGTGGTTGCCCAGCCGATGCCGATCATGCCGGATTCGGTGTTCTCGAGCGGTTCGTCCTCGCGCTCCTTCATCACGTCGAGCAGCGCGAAGTAGACGTCCCGGACGGAGACCACGTCGGTGATGTAGTTGCGGTCCCCGGCGAAATCGTTCTTCACGTAGCTGACCTTCGCGGGACAGGGGGAGATGAAGACGATCCCGATCTCCTCGTCCGTAAGCTCCGGGTGACTCGCCTTTACCTTCTCGCGCGCGAGATAGGCGGCGATGTCCACGGGAGGCAGGATCGGGAGGACATGCTCGATGAGGAAGGGGTAGTTCATCGAGATCATGCGGGAGATCGTCGGGCAGGCGGAGCTGATGACGGGCTTCTTGATGTCGCTCCGCTTGATATAGAGTCTGGTGTAGGCAGAAACGAGCTCCGCCGCGCAGGCCACTTCAAAGACGTCGTCAAAGCCGAGGTCGTGGAGGCCCCGGATGATGTAGCCGATGTTGTCCATGTGGTCGAACTGGCCGTACAGCGAAGGCGCGGGCAGGGCCACGGTGTATTTGTACTTCCCGATGCAGTCGAGGCTGTCGTGGACGGCCTTCTTCGCCCGGTAGGCGCACATCTTGATGCACTCGCCGCAGTCGATACAGCGGTCGGAGTTGATGACGGCGTGCCCGTCGCGGATACGGATCGCCTCCGTCGGGCAGCGTTTGAGGCACGTCGTGCAGCCCTTGCATTTGCTGACTTCGAGGGATACGGAATGCTTGTAATCTGCCATAGCCACCTCAGAACGCCGCGTCGGGTCCCGTGGCAGTCACGGAGCGCGGCGTTATAGATACACTTTCATGGTAATGGTGGTCCCGACGCCCACCTCGGTGTCGATCTCCATCTCGTCGGTGTACTTCTTCATGTTCGGAAGGCCCATGCCCGCTCCGAACCCGAGGGCGCGGATGTTGTCGCGGGCGGTGGAGTAGCCCTCCTGCATGGCCATTTCCACGTTCGGGATGCCGGGTCCCTGGTCGGCGAGGACAATCACGATTTCGTCGTCGGTCACTTCCACGTCCGCGGTGCCGCCGTTCGCGTGGATGACCATGTTGATTTCCCCTTCGTACATGGCGATGGAGACCTTGCGGATCACGTCCGGAGAAAAGCCAAGCTGACGGAGTTTTTTCTTCACGGCTACGGACGCCTCTCCGGCGGAGGTAAAGTTCTCGCCGTCGACGTCAAAGTGGAACCGGATATTCTCAGCCATCCTCTTCCCTCCTGCCGAGTCCGGCGTAGTAGAGAACGCCCGAGGCTTCGAATGCGCGGAGGGGGGACCGCATCAGCACGAGTCCGCTGTCGGAGGCAAGCTCGATCATCTCTTCCGTGGGGACCTTGTTCCGCACGATGACGATACAGACCATGTCCATCATATTGGCGGTCCGGATGACCTGTGAATTGAGGAGTCCCGTGAGCAGCACGCCCTGATCCTTCACGAACGCGAGCACGTCGCTCATCATATCGCTGCAGCAGGCCGCGAAGACGTCGTGGTCGAGGTATTCTTCGCCGCAAAGCAGTTCAGCGTGCAAGAGCTCTTTGATTTCACCGATTTTCATGTCTTCTCCCATCCTCTGCCTTTCGCAGAGCTTGAATTCGAGTCAGCGCCTGCTGTCCGATGTCGGATTTACTGATACTTCGCAAGGATGCCCTTGAGCATGTTGGGTTCGAGTCTGCCGTAAACGTCGTCGCCGACGGTCATGACGGGCGCAAGGCCGCACGCGCCGATGCAGCGGGTGGCGTCAAGGGAGAACTTCAGGTCGTCGGTGATGCCGCCGGGCTGGATGCCGAGCATCTCCACGAGCTTTTCCATGACCTTGCCGGAGCCCTTCACGTAGCACGCAGTGCCGAGGCAGACGGAGACGGGATGCTCGCCCTTCGGATTGAGCTGGAACTGGGCGTAGAAGGTGGCGATGCCGTAGACCTCGGAGAAGGGAATGTCGAGGGCGAGGGCGATGTGGCGCTGCACTTCTTCGGGCAGGTAGCCGTAGATGTCCTGCGCCTTCTGGAGGATCGCGAGGGTCGCGCCGGGCTGGTTCTTGTTCTCTTCGATGACGCGGTCGAGCTCGGCGAGCTGTTCGGGCGTGCCGCGGAAGGGAACGGATGTCATGACTTTTTTCATGGGTTTTATGTGCCTCCTTGGGAGATTATTAGTAAGTTTGGGGGATTATTTCTTTTCGCAGAACGCTTCGACGGCGTCCGCGGCTTTTCCGAGGTAGTCGTTTTCCATCAGTTCAATGACGCCGCGGTCCACGAGGGCGGAGAGCTTCGGATCGAGGGGCATGCGTCCGAGCACGGGGATGCCGAACTGTTTCGCGACGTCCTCGGCCTTCGAGGGGCCGAAGACTTCGATCTCGGCGCCGCAGTCGGGACATTTCACGTAGGCCATGTTCTCGATGAGGCCGATGACCGGGATGTTCATGAGAGAGGCCATATTGACAGCCTTCGAGACGATCATGGAGACGAGGTCCTGCGGGGTGGTGACGATGATGACGCCGTCGAGCTTGATGGACTGGAAGACGGTGAGCGGAACGTCGCCGGTTCCGGGCGGGCAGTCGACGAACATATAGTCGACGTCGCCCCAGAGGACGTCGGTCCAGAACTGCTTGACGGTCCCGGCGATGACGGGTCCGCGCCAGACGACGGGACGGGTCTCGTCCTCGAGGAGGAGATTGACGGAGATCATCTTGATGCCGGTCTTGGTTTCGAGCGGCATGAGGCCGTCGTCCATCGCGAGGATGTCGCCCTTCGTGCCGAACGCCTTCGGGATGGAGGGGCCGGTGATGTCCGCGTCGAGGAGGGCGCAGGAGAGATCGCGGCGCTGGAGGGTGACGGCGAGCATCGAGGAGACGATGGACTTGCCGACGCCGCCCTTGCCGGAGATGACGCCGATGACGTGTTTGATGTTGGAATTCTTGTTGGGCTCCTCATAGGAAGGGGCGCGCGAGGAGCAGTTGGCGCTGCACGTCGAGCAGTCGTGCGTGCAGTTTGAGCTGTCAACCATAAAGTGAAAATCCTTTCCTGTCGGTCCGTTCTCACCGCCGCGGCGATGAGGACAGAAAGACGCTATGATACTCTTCGTTATTATACACCAAACCGCGCAAAAAAACAAGAGATTCGCGCGCGATTCAGCGGATTTTTTCAGAAAAATCGTTTTCAAAAAAGGAAGAGGACGGATTTGGCGGCTGCGCGGATGTGCGGTTGTCCGTGCTGACGAAATAAAAGATGAAGCAGAGCTAAAATCCAGGGAACGGATTTCGCCGCACAAAAAAGTACGCACCCGGACAGGTACGCACTTTCTATATTGGTGAACGAACTTGCCAAGGCAGGCTTCACAAGAGATATGGATCCCTCAGGCCGCAGGCGAGTTCGTCATGTGTCCCCAGGCACTGCCTGGTTACCATTCTTTTCGGCTCTCGCGATACGGATCCACCTCTGCCGAGAACACCGGACGGATCGTCACGGAGCACGTGAATTCCGTCTCCTGGAAGCGGTATTCCTCCGCGAGCTGCGGGCCGCAGGAGTTCGATCCGATGCCCGACTGACGGCAGTCGAGGATCACCGTCGTCTCCGGCTCGCGCTCGAGCTCATAGTGGTGCCGCTTTTCCGTGAGCTGCTCGGGGGAGAAGTGCGACGCGTTGAACGAGAAGGGCTCGCCGGACGTGAACAGGAATCCGTGTCCCGCGACCGTGTGCACATCCGCCCAGCGGCAGCCCCAGTGCGAGGAGTTCTCCTGCGGGAAGACGTAGGGCTCGTAATTCTCCGTCACCGTGGACCGGAATTCGTCCAGCCGCGACGCCAGCCGCTTGTCCGCGTAGCTCTCCATCGGGCCGTAGCCGAAGTAGGCCATCTGCTCCGCGCCCTCGGGCATCGTCAGACGCACGCCGAAGCGCGGGTAGAACATCCTCTCGCGGCGGCTGCGGTCCCACTGATTCCCGTGCTCGATCTTCCGCATCTTCACGTCATAATCGATCTTGAGGCCCATGCCCGCCCGGATCGTGTAGGTCACGTCCGCCCAGAGGATCGGGTCATGCGGCGCGCAGCCCATCGAGATCTTCGCCGCGACGACGACTTTCTCGGGCGTCGCTTCCGTGAGCTCGCAGGAATAGCACTTGATCTTCGCCTCGTCCAGGCCCTCTCTCTGCCAGCCCCACCGCACGTTCCGGTCGTTGTCCGTCGGCGCGCGCCAGAGCTCGGGGACGATGGGCTTCGTGATGAGCCGCTCGCCGTTGTCGACGATCTCCTTCACCATGCCGCAGGTCCGGCAGATCGTGTAAACCGTCTCGCCCGCGGTGACGGTGATCTGCTTGCGGCAGACCTCGGCCTCGACCGGATAGAGCGCGGCAGGCGCCTGATAGACCGGGACGCTGTCCTCATAGATGAACTGCGCGATGCCGACCTCGTGGCCGACCGGCGCCCATTCCGTCGGGATCTTCTGGCGGAAGGAGAAGTTCACCGTCACGATGCCGCCCGTCGGGAGCTCGTCGAAGAGGGTGAATTCCTTCGTCTCCTGCGGTCCGATCTCGAGCGACGTCAGGACGCCGGACATGATGACGCGGCCGTCGCGCTTCACGTCCCACGCGCAGGAGAGATCGCTGAAGTCTCTGAAATACCGTCTGGACTTGACGGCGTAGGTGCCGGGCCTGACCTCGGTGACCGCCGCGGGCATGATCGCCTGCTTCAGCTCCTTGAGACCCGTATGCGGACGGCGGTCCGGATAGACGAGGCCGTCGACGCAGAAGTTGCCGTCGTTCGGGGTGTCGCCGAAGTCGCCGCCGTAGGTAAAGGACGGATTGCCGTACTTGTCCCCGATCGCGACGGAGTGGTCGATGAATTCCCAGACGCAGCCGCCGAAGAATTCGTCATGGCTCTCGATCACCTTCCAGTAGGCTGCGAGGTCTCCAGGGCCGTTGCCCATCGCGTGGGAGTATTCGCAGAGGAAGAGCGGCTGGTCGAACTTCTCATCCTCGCAGTATTCCGCGCACCATGCGGGCGTCGGGTACATGTGGCTTTCCACGTCGGTGACGTCGCGCTTGTGTTCGCCGCCGTTGTATCCGGAATGCGCGCCTTCGTAATGCACGAGGCGGGAGGTATCGCGGGACTTGATCCACGCGGTCATCGCGGCGTGGTTGCGGCCGAGGCCGGATTCGTTGCCGAGGGACCAGAAGATCACGGACGGGTGGTTCTTGTCGCGCTCCACCATGCGCTCGGCGCGGTCGACGTACGCCTTTTCCCACGCCGGATTGTCGGACAGGCCGTTCCACGGATGCATGCCGTGCGTCTCGATGTCGGTCTCGTCGCAGACGTAGATGCCGTACTTGTCGCAGAGCGCGGTGAACCGGGGATCGTTCGGGTAGTGCGAGGTGCGAACCATGTTGACGTTGTGCGCCTTCATGATCATCAGATCGCGCTTCATGTGCTCGACCGGGGTCGCGTGGCCCAGAAGGTGATGGCTGTCGTGGCGGTTGACGCCCTTGGCCTTGACCTTCTTGCCGTTGATGAGGATGCATTTGTCCCGGATCTCGATCCTGCGCGCGCCGACGGGCAGGGCGATGTGCTCGCTGCCGCAGGTGAGGTACAGGGTGTAGAGATTCGGCTCTTCGTCGGACCACAGCTTCGCGCCTTCGACGGCGGGGATCTCGATCGTGCCCTCTCCGTTCACGGAAAGCACGCCGGAGGACAAGGTCTTCCCGCACGGGGCGTTGAGCTTCCACGCGACGTCGGCCTCGCCGGTCAGGGAGAGCTCGGCGCGGAAACAAGCGGTCGAATAGTCGTCGGACAGATCGCACTTCACGAAGACGTCGCGCACGTGCACGGGATCGCGGAACAGGAGATAGACCTCGCGGAAGATGCCGGACATGCGCCACATATCCTGGTCCTCGAGGTAGGTGCCGTCAGACCATTTCAGGACGAGGACCTTGAGGGTGTTCTTCCCTTCGTGGATCAGGCCCGTGATGTCGATCTCGGTGGACAGGTGGGAGACCTGCGAATAGGCGGCGAAGGTGTCGTTGACCCAGACGTAAAAGGCGGAATCGACGCCCTCGAAGTTCAGATAGGTCTTCTTCGCCTTCATCGCGGCGGGCACGGTGAAGTCGCGGACATAGAGCGCGCAGGGATTCTCGTCCGGGACGAAGGGCGGATCGACCGGGATCGGATAATTCACGTTCGTGTAGTTCGGAACGTCGTATCCGCGGCCCAGCGCCATCTGCCAGCTCATGGGGACGGTCATGCGGTCGAAGCCCTCGGTCGTGAAGTCCGCGCCGGTCACGTCTCGGCAGCAGACGTCCGCGAGGGAGCGGAAGAACCGGAACGCCCACTCGCCGTCGAGGGACTTGAAGAAGGCGGATTCCCCGCGGTTCTCAAGCGTCGCGTCGCTTTCGGAGGGGAACGGAATGAAATACGCGCGGGGCGCTTCGCAGCCGATATGCAGGGTTTCCGGATTCTCGTGGTAATCGGGAAGACAGAGAGGCATGGCAATTTCTCCTTTGATATAGAGTATTCCGATCATGGACTGGTTTCATTATACCATGCGCGGCGGGAAAATGCAAGGGAAAAAGAAATGCAAAAGAAGCGGGGAATTTCAAAAAAACTCTTGACACCGTGCCATGGATGCGGTATAATATGCTTTACCGTGGATTTTTATGGAATAAGGTAGCATTGCCTCTTACCTGCGGATTCGCAGAGAAACATACCACGCGCAAACGATTTCGCACGGAGGACAGGATGAAGCTGGACCTGACCGACCTTCTGAAACAGCGTTCGGACGCCGTTCGCTTCGATTATTCCTTCGACCCCGCGCACACCGACACGGAATGCGTCGGCTTTCCCGACGACGTGACGATCCCCGAGGACGGGATCCGCGTCAGCGGCGAAGCGGTCGACTCCTTCGGATGCCTCTGGTTCCGGGCGCACGTCACGGTCTCCTATCAGACCCGGTGCGCGCGCTGCCTCGACGACATCCGGCAGGACATTTCCTTCGACGTGGAACGCATGATCCTCACCGAAGCCGCTCCCGAGGTCTCCCACCTCGACGAGGACGGCGAATGGGACGGCGTGACCGACGATGTGCTCACGGTGAACGAAGGCAAGCTGATCCCCGACGCCGACCTGATCGAGGAAGCGTCCCTCGCCATCCCCACCTTTGATCTGTGCGAACCCGACTGTCCCGGCCTCTGCCCCAAGTGCGGCAAGCGGCTGAAGGACGGCGACTGCGGGTGCCGGGAGGACAAGTATGTCAACCCGAAATTCGCGATCCTGCAAACCCTTCTGGACGATAAGCAGAAGGAAGAAAACTAACAGAAAGAGGCGCAAACAACATGGCAGTTCCGAAAAGAAAAGTATCCAAAGCGAGAAGAGACAAGAGACGTTCCAGCCACTGGAAGCTCGACATGCCCGGCATGGTGAAGTGCCCGCACTGCGGCGAATACGTGCTCTCTCACAGAGTCTGCAAGGCCTGCGGTTACTACAACGGCAAGCAGGTGAAGGTCGTCAGCGAAGACTGACCTGCAAAGAACAATTCCGTGCCCTCGCATGCGGCGCGGAATTTTGTTTTCGAGGCGGATTTCGACAGGATCCGACCTCCGTCCGGCGCCGAAAGGAGGCTTCTCATGCGCTGCATCCCGAAACAGCGGCGGACCCGCGCGGTCCGTTCGATCTTCGCCGCCCTGCTGATCGCGGGCTTTCTCATCTATGCCGTCCCTCCGACAAGCGGCGCGATGGGGATCCGCGTCCCGGCATGGCCCTTCACCGCGCTCGCGTTCGTCTGCCTGATCGCGGCGGTCTACCTCCTCGTCCGGTATGAGATGACGGGCTTTCAGTACATCATCCGCCCGCGGACCGAGACCGACGACACGGGATTCGTGACGGCCTACGCGACCGGGCATCCCGTGATCTACGACATGCTTCCGGAGCAGCTCGACTTTGCCGTGCTTAAATCGCAGGGCGCGCGTCCCGGGGCGATGGAGTGCCTCCTCTCCCTCGGCGATCTGGCCGCGGTCCATCCGCTGCGGCGAAATCATCGCGACGGCATGACGAAGGGCGATCTGCGGCAGCGGTATGCGGCGGACGGGTATGTCTGGTACGACTACACGCTGACTCTCGGGATCGACGACGCGCTCGCGCTCGTTTTCCGCGACGGGCAGCGCATGATCGGCGTCCTGATCGAGGCGGACGAGGAAATGCGCGCGTATTTTACGACGTTAAAGCCCGGGAAATGATGCGCAGAGAAAAGAGAAGAGTGAAGAGTTGAGGAAGGAAACCTCCGGTTTCCAAAGAGAAATCTACGGTCGTGAAGCTGTATTTCATGTACAGCCGCACGACCGTTTGATTCTTTTGAAATCCGTTTACGGATTTCTACCTCAACTATTCACTTTTCTCTCTTCTCTCTTCACTGATCTTCTTCCTTCCACCTCTCCGCGTCGCGGCGGAAGAGCTCGCTGAGTGCGACGGCGTGGTCGTCGATCGAGACCCGTTCCTCCGGGGAGAACGACGCGAGGGAGCGCACGATCTCGTGCAACAGCTCCCCGATCATGCCCTCGAGATGCGCGAGGCCTTCGTCCGTGATCTCGATGTACACCTGCCTCCGGTTTTCCCGGTTGTGCGAGCGGCGGACGTAGTTCTGCTCCTCGAGATCGTTCACCAGCTTCGTGAGCTGCTGCTTCGTAATCCCCATCTCGTCGGCGAATTTCGTCATCGTCACCGGGTGATCCCGGTAGGCGCGCAGGGCATACAGCATCGAAAAGCCGTGCGAATGAAAGCGGTACTGATTCGTCTCCACGATGTGCCGCCGGGTGAGCGCGTAATAATCCACCATAAAATTCAAAAAATCCCGCGCGATCTCAATATCCTGCCGATCCGCCATGCCGCTGCCTCCTCGCCTTGGTTTGCTTCATCATACCACATCCGCAGGAAAATGTCAAGGATTGAAAGTGTTATCATTTGTGAACAATTCACACATGGCACGGAAACAGAAAAGGACCGTCACCGGTCCCCTTGTTTGAGAATCGCGTCGAGCAGGATCTGCACCACGACGGCCACGAGGAACAAAAGCCAGTTGACACGCCAGAGGTGCATCCCGAAGCCCGTGAGGAAGAACAAAATCGTCGTGCCGACCCAGAGGATCCCGGACAGCCCGTCCTGCACGGTTTTGCTGAGGTTGTGCTTCCGGTTGTACTTCTCCGCCATGTCGAGCAGGATCTGCCCGATCGTCGTCCAGAGGAAGATCAGCCACGCGTACTTCCACGCATGCCCGAGGAGTCCGAAGAGGAAAAAGACGATCGCGGTAGTAACCCACATGACGGCGGAAGTCTTTTCGAGGTAGAATTTGAGCCGTCTCTGCCCCGCGGAGCGATCCTCGGCCACAGCCGCCGCCCCGTCGGAGGAGGGCAGCGCGCGCAGCATCGCCTCGATCTGATCGACGTTGCGCAAAACGTCCCGGTAGGCATCGAGCTCGCTCATACCCGCCGCGACGCGGTCATCGAAGCGCTTGTCGAGATCCGCAGTCAGCTCTGCCGCCATGTCGCGCGCGGCTTCGGTCCCGGCGGACGCGCAGAGCTCCTTGATCTTACGGTTCAGCTCCTTCTTCACGGTCTTATCCTCCGTTGTCTCCAAAATCCCATTTCCTCTCGGATGATGCCATTATACAATATTGTTCCCTCCCCGTCAAGCGCAGCCGGGAAAGGTTAAGCAAATTTTAATGTTCCGGAAAAAAGATCCCCCGGCGGAGATCGGTAGAAAATCTCTTCCGGGGGATTATCGCTGTGAGGGGATCCGCTTTACCGGATGAAGACCCGCGACGTGATGAGCGCCGGGATCAGCCAGACGAGCTGGTACAAGGTGATCGTCAGAGGCGTCAGGCCGCCGAGCAGGTTCGCGAGCAGGAGGATCGTCATGATCGCCGCGCTCACGAGGATGCTCATGACCGCCAGCGCGACGTGCGTCTTCCGCGTCCGGAGCACCTTGCCGCAGAAGGAGATCACCTGCAACAGGGACTTCTGCGAGCCGCAGGTCACGAGGCCGGAATCCGCCTTCGCTTCGTAGGAGACGACCTCCTCGGGATCGGCATAACGCACGATCTTGAGAGGCATCTTCTTCATGCTCAGCTTCTTCGCGATCATCGCCTCGTCGATGTTGGGATCGAACGTGCGGACGCAGGCGTAGAGGCCGCCGCCGGAGAACTGCTTCAGGATGACGTCCATGTCGCTGTCCATCTCGTACTTCACGTACATCTTCGCCACGAGCTTGTCCTCGCGGAACATGTACATGATCGAGAGCTCGTCGGAGAGGTCCACGTCGTCCTCGATGGCGTCGTCCGGGATCTCAAAGCCCCGGTCGCGGAGGGCGTCGCAGCTGCCGAAGATGATGTTCACGCCGTCCACCTGCGTCGCGAGGAAATTGTCCTCGGCATCGTAGATGCGGACGTTCGAGGAATTGCCGAGGTCCTTCGTCGCCACCTCGAAGACGTCCTGGAGCGGACCGCCCGCGTAGGCGAAGACGGAGGAGGCGTAGTACAGCACCCGGTCGATGCGGGCGTTGTTGTAGATGCGGATGTTCTGCACCTTGACGAAGTAGGACGGGAACACGTTCTTGTCGTCGAAGGAGATGACGGAGGCGTTCGAGTACTCTTCGAGCGAGGTCTCGCCGATGATCGCGCTGTCATATTCCTTTGCCGTCACGTTAGCACGGTAGAAGGGATACGAGAAGGTCACGAACACGGAGAGCGGCGCGAGCATCAGGAGGGATTCGTACATCGCGCGGGCCACCGTCGTGCCGTTTCCTCCGCGGATCCGGGCGATCAGGCCGAAGATCAGCGAGAGCAGGACCGCCGCGCCCATCACGAACATCATGAAGGTGCCGGTCGTGGAGTCGGGCTTGGCGAGGCGGGCGAAGAACCCGTCGATGAAGTCGGTCTTTTCGATCTTCATCACGTCGCAGACGTCTTCGGTGTCCGCGAACGCCTTGGTCTCGTTTTCGGATTCGTCGTCGCGCAGACGCCGCACGATGTGCTTCGGCTTCTTGCTCGACACGATGCGGAAGTTCATCATCTCCCGCTTGTTGTTGAAGACGGAGTAAACGATCGTCATGAACGCGGCGAGGGCGACGAGGAAGTTGAACATCTTCGGCTCCTCGGGCGAGATCGTGATCCGCGCCACCACGGCGGAATACAGGATCCCGGCCAGGGCGAGCAACGCGGTCATGCTCTCGGGTCTCGGCGTGCCGCGCAGGATGCCCTTCACGCCATTTGCGATCTCATCGTAGGCGCAGAGGCAGGCGAGGAGCATGATCTGGAGGCTGACCATCGAATAGACCGCCGGATAGACGGACGGGTCGAGGACGCCGCCGAACTGCATCCCGGTGCCGGTGACGAGCCGCGTCACCGCTTCGATGTTTTCGAAGAGGAAGAGCAGGACCGTCAGGGCGAAGCACAGGATCATGCGGATGAACAGGGAGACCGAGCGGCGCCCGTACTCCTTGCGGATCTCGGGAATCTGGGATTTGTCGATGAATTCCGGGCGGTCGAGGCGCTGCGCGGCGTCGCGCGTCTGCTGCTTCTGCTCGATCTTGTCGCCGAATTCCTTTGCGCGTCCGGCGCCCTTGCCCTTGTCCTTCCCGTCGTCCAGACCGAAGGCCACCATGAGGTTGATGTCGGTCGGGTCGATGTCCTCGTCCTCGAAGGGCTCGTCGGGCGTCTGCCAGCCGGTCTTCTTCTCGGGTTCCTTTTTCGCATCGGCCGGCTTGACGCTGTCGAAGGTCTTGGTGCTGCCGTTCTCGTCCTCCGCCGTCTCGTCGAGGCGGTTCTGCAGATCGGTCAGCGAGGAATCGGCCGTGACGGCGGGTTTCTCGGCTGCCGGTTTTTCCGTCTTCGCGGGCTGGGCGGCGGGATGGAAGTCGTTCTCCTCCGCGAGCGTTTCGGCTGCCCAGCGGAGCAGTTCCTCGTCGGAGAGATTCTTCGCGGAGCGGCGGGACTGCTTCACGAACGGGCGTTCGCCGTCCTTCGCCGCGATCTTATCGGAGACTTCGTCCTTTACGGCTTCCGCCGTCTCTTCGACTGCCTCCGCTGTTTCCGTGACGGCCTCTGCGACCGGTTCCGCGACCGCTTCGGTCACCGCCTCGGCAGCTTCGCCGACAGCTTCCGCCGATTCGTCCGCGATCTCGGCGGCTGCCTGGGCCGCTTTCTCCGCGAGACTTGTTCCGGCAGCCGGAAGCGCGATCTCTCCGCTTGCATCCGCCGCGGCATCCTTCGCCCGCTGCTCGGCGCGCTTGGAACGCCCGAACATGGCGGCGGCCGCTTCGGCGATCAGGGCGTCGGTCTCGTCGTCCTGCACCTCTGCCGAGGTCTCGGGTTCCGAGAGGATCGGCTCTCCGTCGTCCGTGAGGAAGGTGTCCTCGTCGGCGACGGGCTTTTTCTTTTTATCTTTTCTGCGGAAGAGACTGAATCTCTTCTTCTGCGGTTTGACTTCGCCGAAGAGCTGTTCCACGCGCTCGTCCGAGATCTCCTCGCCGACGGGCGTCTTTGTCTCGTCCATCGGGTAGGCCGGTTCTGCGCCGAAATCGACCGGATCGTCCGCCGGGGCATCGGTCGCCGCCGGGGTTTCCGCATCGGCGTCCTCGGTGAGCTCATACTCGTCGAGGAAGCTGCCGTCCTGCTTGCCTGCCTCCTGTGCCGGCGTGTCGAAATCGCCCTCGGTGGGCACGACGAACGCGGTGTCGAGCGCGGAGATCAGTTCCTCCTGCTCGGCTTCCTCGCGCGCCTCCTCTTCCTCCACGGTCTTCTGCATCCGGGAGAAGAGTCCGCCCTTCTTCGGCTTTGCAGCCGGTACATCGGAAAGCTCCGCCGCCAGCGCGTCCGCATCGCGTTCCGCCGTCTGACGGATCCGCGCGAACAGGCCGCCGCGCTTCGGTTCCCGGGGTGCCGGTTCCGAAGGTGCCGGTTCCGAAGGTGTCGGTTCTTCCGCCGGGATGTCGGTCACGGGTTCTGCATCCTCAAACTCATCGAGGAGCGCGGACACGGCGTCGGAGGTGTCGTTCTCCGCCTTGCGCAGACGCGCCAAAACACCGCCCGCCGCCACCGCAGCTGCCGTTTCAGGTTCGACCAACACTTCCGGCACTTCCGGCTCTGCCGGTTCTTCCTGTTCTTCCGGCTCTGTCGGTTCGGGCTCTTCGGGCGTTTCGGGCGTTTCCGGTTCCGCGGGGATCTCCGGCTCGGGTTCCGGTTCAGGCTCGGGTTCGGGCTCCGTCGGCGTTTCGTTCATCGTGAAGACGAATTCATCGCCGGACACGGGTTTCGGTTCCGCGGGCGCCGCCGGTTCTTCCTCCGCGAGGATCTCTCTCAGCATATCTTCCAGCGGATCATGCTCCGTTTTCTGCTTCTCCGCGGATTCGCCGGAATCTTCGGACGCCTTCTCCGGCGCCTTCTCGGGGGCTTCTTCCGGCGCGGGATCGTCCGCCGCGGCCTCATCCTCATCCTGATATTCCGGCATGTATTTGCGCAGGAGCGCGTTGATGTCGAGATCGCTGTCGGAATCGGAGGAATCCTTCGCGTCGGAGGTCAGATCGATGGAAGTATCCGCGAAAAAGTCGTCGTCAAAGCCGCGCTCTTCTGCGGGATTCCCGCTGACGAGTGCGTCGTTGTCCGTTCCCGGATTTCCGTTTTTCCTTTTATTCTTCGCCATTCCTGTGCCTGACAGCCGCGGCGCGCGCAGCCGTCCATCCTTTCATCGCTTTACTTTATCTGAGGTGACCCGTTCCGTTCGTCCGCTGCATCCTCGCCGCGTGGCAGAGCAATACGGACGCCGCCGTTGAGACGTTGAGGGAATTGACTTTTCCGAACATCGGGATCGAAACCGTGAAGTCGCAGCGCTCCCGCACGAGACGGCTGACGCCGCTGTCTTCTCCGCCCAGCACGATCGCACAGGGGAGGTTCCAGTCCGTTTCGTAGTAATCCTGACCGTCCGCCTCTGCGGCGAAGGTCCAGATCCCGGCTTCTTTCAGGTTTTCGACGGTGTTCGCGATGTTCGCGACCTTCGCCACCGCCACATGCAGGATCGCGCCTGCCGACGCCTTGGTGACAGCCGGGGTGAGGCCGCAGGCACGCCGCTCGGGAATGATGACCCCGTGGGCGCCCGCGCATTCCGCGCACCGGATGACCGCGCCGAGATTGTGCGGATCCTCGATGCCGTCGCAGACGACGATCAGGGGGCGCTCCCCGCGGTCCCGCGCAATGGCGAGGATGTCGTCGACGGTGGCGTACACCTTTTCCGCGACCATGGCGGCGATGCCCTGGTGATGCTCCCCGCGCGCGATGCGGTCGAGGGATTCCGTGTTGGAATCGACGACGGTGATGCCCGCCTTCTTTGCCTCCGCGACGATCGCCGTGATCGAGCCTTCCCGGCCCGCGACGAGGATCTTGTCGACCGGCGCGCCGGATTTCACCAGCTCCATGACGGCGTTGCGCCCCACGACGACGTTCGACGGCAGCTCCCGCCGCTCCCGTCCCGCGCGCTCCGGTTTTCTTCTTCTGTTGTTGTCCTGCATGGATTTTTCATCCTGTCGTGTGTTGTTGTCCGACGGGCGCAATGCGCCTTTATATAATGAACCATGATGTATTATAGCACATTCCGTCCGATTTGTACAGTCTCTCTGAAATTATTTCGCATTTTTCCGCGCAAAAATTTATAGTACGGCGATTTTTTCGCCTGAAAACCAAAAAGGATGCGGAATCCGCATCCTCGTTGTGCTGCAATGGAAAGGCTCTTACGCGCGTCTCGCGGCGAAGCATTCGCTGCAGTAAACAGGTCTGTCGCTCGTGGGCTGGAACGGGATCTTGCACGGCTTGCCGCATTCCGCGCAAACGGCGTCGAACATCTCTCTGGGTTCGCGGCCGGCGTTCTTTCTCTTGTCACGGCAGGCTTTGCATCTCTGGGGCTCGTTCTGGAAGCCCTTCTCCGCGTAGAATTCCTGTTCACCGGCGGTGAAGACGAATTCGTTGCCGCATTCCTTGCATACTAAGGTCTTGTCCTCGTACATGTTTCTTTCCTCGCTTTGCCAAATCGGCTTGAATTTTTTTGCCCTCGGCGGACACTCTCACCGTCACCTTTGCAGAACAACGCACTTGAGTTAGGCTATCCGGGCGTATGAACAGCGCGGATGTCACGTCCGCACCGCCCGGGTACGGATATGGGGCCGGCTGTTATTTTAAAACCCCTCGGGGATTTAAAATCAGGATTGGTTTTGCAGGAGTCCTCTCACTTTCGCCTTCACACGGTACAATGCGTTGCTGACAGATTTTCGGTCACACCGGAGTTCTACAGCGATTCTTCCAACGGACAGTCCCTTACGATACAGGTCAAACACATCTCTTTCCCGCGGCGCGAGCGACGAGCGGATCCGCCTCACGAGCCCGGCGGAATCCTCGGCTTCGATCAAAAGCGCCAGCGGATCGTCTCTCTGCGCGTCGTCCGCATGTCCCTCTCCCCGCATCCTCCTCCCCCGCTCCGCCCGCGTTCTGCGCAGCTCGGAGATGAGCGCGCGCTCGACGCAGATCTTCGCGTAGAGGCCGAAGGTCACGGCTTTTCCCTTGCCCGCGGGATCGTAGGTCATCGCCGCCCGGTACAGGGCCAGCGCCGCGATCTGCGAGAGGTCCTCCGGTCCGCGCGAGGCGTCATCGGAGGTGAAGGACGGCAGAAACCTCGCCACGGCGGACTCCGTCAGGTTCCGGTAGAGCGCGGCGAGGGCTTCAAACGCCTCCCCGTCTCCCGCGCGGATCCTTTCGGTCAGCCGGACGACGGCCTCTCCCGAAACGGATGATTCCTTCAAGAAGAGACTCCCGGAAAAAGATGGTACAATACTCTATGTACCATTATATCACAAAGCATGAATTTGTCAAGAGATTTTTCAAAATTTCTTCATGATTTTCACAAGAAAACCCGTCCCCGCCCGCTTTCTCGGTGAAAAAGCACAGGGCGGGGACAAAAATCGTCATTCTGTTCGTTCAATTCCGAAAAACATCCGGATAAGACCCGCTGTATTCCGTTTGAAAATCCGTCCGCGGGGACCTCTCACCCGGTGGGCGGCGTCACTTCTCAAAGAGATAATTCACGTTCCCCGTCACGATGGCGAGGAGTCCGCGGTAGACGACGTCCGGCTTGTCCTCGAAATTCATGCGCATCCGCTGCACCTGCATGTAGGAATCCGCGCGCAGATCGAGCTTGAACGCCAGCCCGTCGCGGTCGGTGATCGAGCAGTGGAAGACATACCCGTCCCCGTCGCGGTCGATGCTGTGGTTCCAGACGGCTCCGCGCTTCTCGAGGGACAGGTGGCGCATCGCGCTGACATAGCTCTTTTCCCGCACGGCCGCGAGGAGCAGGTCGTCCGAGAGTCCCCGCGCGATCATGCGGCCCGTGTCCGTCACGGCATAGAGATCCCGGCCCGCGGATTTCTCGTCCGCGGAGGAGGTGTCGGCCTCTCCGTCCGTGTTTTCGGGATCGGGCTCCTTGCGGACGATGTGGCCGTCCTTGATGAGCTCATGGAAGCACGTGACAAAGTCAAAATAGTCCACGTAGCCGTCGCGGATGACGATGGCGGCGAGGTCGTTGTATTCGAGCGGGTAGCCCACTTTTTCGAGGAGGTAGAGGATGAAGACCTTTACCTGTTCCGGTGAATGAAATGTTTCTGGCATGATTTCAACTCAACTTTCGATTTTCTTTCCGCGGCGCCGGGATTGTCCGGATCCCGCGGCGGAGGGCGAATAAATCGTTCTCCACAGCGTGAACGAAAAACGGGAAGGCTGCGCTCCCCGTTTTGTTTCGTTTCCTCTCGGCAGGGTCAACCGGCCCCGACGGGATCAGTTGCCGCCCGCTTCTGCTTCAGCAGCCGCTTCGGCCTGTTCCTCGGTGGTTTCGGTTCTGGCCTTCCAGGTCATGTAGTCCTTGAGCTGGGTCTTCTTGAAGTCCCGCGTGCCGTAGTAGGTGGACTTGATGCCGGAGAGCTCGGTGGTGAAGAGGTAAGCGTCCTGAAGGAAGATGATCGGGATGACGGGCATGTCTTCCATCAGCTTGGCCTCGGCCTGGTGGAGGAGAGCCGCGCGGGCGCTTCTGTCCTTCTCGGCGAAGGCGGAATCGATCAGCGCGTTGTAATCCTCGTCCACGTAGCCGGTGATGTGGCCGTAGAGATCGTAGTTATCGGAATCCATATCGACGCCGCCGCCGGAGAACTCAACCGCGAACTGGGAGAGAGCGCCGAACGCGTCGGGAGAGAGCATCGTCATGTCGATCGCGATGACGTCGAAGGAGCCTTCGTCGTAGATCTTCTGGAAGTTGTCGTTGGTGATGACCGGGTCGTCGGCATTGGCACGGCCCTTGACGGCTTCGACGGTGACATTGAAGCCAAGGTCGCCCCAGACGCCCTTGACGTAATCGGCGATCGCGAGGTCCACTTCGTTGTTGCGCACGGTCAGCGTGAAGGAGCCGCTCGTGACGCCCGCGGAGGAGAGCAGACTCTTCGCGCCCGCGACGTCCGCCGTAGTGGAGAGGAGCGCGCCGCCCGCATCGCGGAAGGAGGTGCCCGCGGTGGTATCGAAGACCTTATAGGGGATGTAGCCGGTCGCCGGCTTCGCGAAGGTCACGAGGTTCGCGACGGTCTGGCGGTCGATCGCCATGGAGAGCGCGCGGCGGACTTCCGGCTTCGCAAAGAGCGGGTTGGTCGTGTTGAAGACGTAGGTGTGCGCCGCCATCATGTCGGTCACGACGGCGGAGGAGGCGTACTGTGCGCGGGCGGAAAGCGGGAGCTCGCCGTCATAGAAGGACTGGCCGGAGGTGAGGAGGAGGAGCTGCGCTTCGGCGTTGCCGTTGCCGTAGTTGTTCAGAAGACGGTACGGGATGACGTACTTGTCGAGGATCTCTTCCTTGTCCGGATCGAGGTAATAGTAGGAGGAACGCTCGAGACGGAAGACGCCGCCCATTGCCATTTCCTTCGGGGAGAACGGACCGTTGGTGACAATGTTGGTGGTCTTCATCGCCCACTGGTCGGTGCCGTCGTCGGCGCGGTAGCGGGTGATGACGTCTTCACGGAGCGGAACGAGCGCGATGGAGGAGCAGTTCTCGAAGAACTGGTCGAGGTCGACCTTCTGCTCGAACTGGATCTCGAGGGTGTAGGTGTCGACCGCCGCGACGCCGAGGTCGTCGATCGTCGCATCGCCGCGTTTGATGGCGCGGGCGTTCTTGATGTCATAGAGCAGGGAGGCCGCTTCGCACGCGTTGTCCGGCTCCATGATCCGCTTCCAGGAGTAGACATAGTCCGCAGCCTGGACGGAACGGCCGTCGCTCCAGCGGTTGGAGTTCAGGGTCACGAGGATGATATATTCGCCGTCTTTGTCCTTGTCGACCTTGTAGCTCTTCATGCCGGCCTTCTTCCACTTGCCGTTTTCGTCAAGAGAGGTGAGGCCTTCAAACAACAGGCTCATGTATTTGAGCATGGCATCGTCCGTGATGCTCTGCTGGGGGTCGAAATTATATACCTCGGTGGTGAGATACATGTCGATAATGGCGCCCTTGTCATAGTCGCCTGTCTCGGTCTTTGCCAGGGTGGTGCATCCTGCGAGTGCGGATGCGAGCATCAGCGCGGCAAGAATCAGGGACAACACCTTTTTCATGATTCTGAAATCCTCCTTGCGCCCGGCGTCTGCGGGGCTTGATGATGCGGGTATTTTATACTCACCATATTATAGCACTTTTCTGCGAGAGAATCAACCTATTCTTTGATGTGAACATCAAGATTCATCCACATGCACAATTACACTCGTCATTTTTGTGCGTTTTGCACACAAAAATCGGCATTTTCCCGGTATGAATCCGGGTTTTCCCGGGCAGAATAGGGATAAAAGACCCCTGCGGCGCGCCGATGTGCCGAAAAAGGGTCGATTCTCCGCGGAGGTGGCCGGCATGACGCGGCTGAGCGACTGTTTCATCGAATCCCGGGAGGCGGGGGAGGCGGCGTCCCCGCTCCGGTTTTCCGATCCGGAACCCGTCTGGCTCGAGGGCTTCGACGCCGTGCGCGCGGCAGGGGAGCGGGGCGGATACCACTCCGTCCTCTGCGGCGAGATCTGGCTCTCTTCCCCGGACGAGAGGACGCGGCTCTCGAAGGCCCTGCGCGCGCTGCTCTCATACTACCGGCGGCGGATGAAGAGCGCGGGGGGATCCACCCTCGTCGCGGGGCTCGGGACGGAGCAGATGGCCGCCGACGCCCTCGGACCGCGGACCGCTGCCCGGATCCTCGCGACCACCGCCGCGATGCGGGAAGCCGGGATGCCTGCGATCTGCGCCGTGAAGACGGGGATCCCGCGCGAGACCGGCATGGACACGGCGGATCTCGTGAAGGCGCTGGCGAAAGAATCCGGCGCGGACCTGATCGTCACGGTCGACAGCCTGACGGCGCGTTCGCGGGAGCGGCTCGGGACCCTCGTGCAGGTGACGGACTGCGGCGTGGTGCCCGGTTCCGCGCTCGCCCATTCCTCGGGGGAGATCAGCGCGCGCACCATGCCCTGCCCCGTCCTCTCGCTCGGCGTCCCGACGGTCATCCGCTCGGACGTGCTCGCCGGGGAGGAGGACGCGGACCCGATGTTCGTCTCCCGCGCGGACACGGACGCCATGGTCTCGGCCTACGCCCGCATCCTCGCCGCGGCCATC
>Ga0129306_1001976_pt1 | contig 20068 bp, 13 predicted proteins | sample P827metagenome_FD_94438 | JGI IMG/M metagenome (GOLD analysis project Ga0129306, IMG submission 94438) | Capybara group fecal microbial communities from Wisconsin, USA - P827 metagenome | ecosystem: Host-associated > Mammals > Digestive system > Large intestine > Fecal | place: USA: Wisconsin... | reverse complement strand
GTAGACGGATTTGAACCGACGATCAAGCTTTTGCAGAGCCGTGCCTTACCACTTGGCTATACCGCCATAACAAATAATATTCTACCTTAAAATCTAAATGGCGTCAAGTAGATTTCTTAAATTCTGAACTTATCTTACCGATTCTATTTCCTTGTAAAATACGGGATTTATGCTATAATACTAAAAATCTTTGGAGGTGTTTTATGAAAAAACTAAGTCCTAACAGTCACATTCGCGTACTCAGTCCGTCAGATTCAATTGCTCGCTTGGGTGGATTTGAAGCCAATCTTTCTGCCAAAGAAACGTTAGAAAATCTAGGATTTCGTGTGTCATTTTCAGAACATTACTTAGAATCTGATATGCTCTATTCTTCTTCAATCAAGAGCCGTGTTGCTGATTTGCACGCTGCTTTTGCTGATGACTCTGTTGATGCTATTCTGGCTACGATTGGTGGTTTTAATTCTAACGAACTGTTGCCCTATCTTGACTACGACTTAATTGCCAAACACCCTAAAATTATCTGTGGGTATTCGGATTCGACAGCTTTTTTGAATGCTATTTTTGCTAAAACTGGAAACCTCACTTACATGGGACCGTCATATTCTAGTTTTAAAATGAAAGAAGGTCAAGATTACCAGAGCAAGGCTTGGTTAAATGCCATGACAAAATCAGCTTATGACCTTGTTCCAAGTCAGGAGTGGTCAAGCGACCCTTGGTATGACCCAACACAACCACGTCATTTTATGCCAACAGAATGGAAAATTTACAACGCAGGGAAAGCTTCTGGCACCATCATTGGTGGAAATTTATCTACTTTTGGACTTCTTCGCGGAACACCTTACACCCCTCAAGTCAACGATTATGTCCTTTTCTTAGAAGAGGCAGAAGAAGATGACTATCATGATTTTGACCGCAATTTAGCAGCCATTTTACAAGCTTACCCCAATCCAAAAGCGGTGCTTATCGGACGCTTCCCAAAGGAATGCCAAATGACACCCGAAATATTAACCTATATCCTAGACAAGCACCCACTTCTTAAAACCATTCCTGTCATGTATGACCTTGATTTTGCCCACACTCAGCCACTCTTTACAATCACTATCGGCGCACAAGCAAGCATTGACACTGATACTTTGAGTATTCATATCGAGGAATAAATACCCTAAAAAAGAATAATTAAAATATTTTCATTTGCAGATTTGCAAATAAACCGATTTCATCAATTCCTCTGCTAAAATGGGGTTATAATCTAAGGAGGAAATCTACTATGTTGAAACGCTTAATTAATTTATTACCTATTCTTATCTTTTTGCTTTTGCCACTTATTTAATAAGCAACCCTTAATAATAAACTTTAAACAAAACTCTTTTCATGACACAAAAAGAACCACCCTTATCTAATCTCTGTAAGGGCGGTTTTTATTTGTTTAGGTTTGGTCAAAAAGACTTGATAGATTTGCCTTTAAAAAAGCAACAATGGTCGGATTGCCAACTTCTTCGACGCAAGCAATATAATGCTCCAAATCAGAAAGGTCATCTGACCCACTTTCGATATGGGCAATAATTTTTTTCGAGAAATTCAAGCAAATCGTCGCAAACATATCTTGATAAGTTATGATTTTCTCCAAACATTCAATAAAATAAGTCGCTTGGTAAATTTTGCGATAACTAATCAAGGTCAAAATCAAGTTCAGAAAAACAAGCTCTGCACTTTTCTTATGATTTGGCAAAGATAAATACAATTTATCTCGCTCAACAAATGCTTTTCCAAGAAAAATCAAGTCATCATCAGATAAAATGGTCATTGTATTACCAAAAATGTAAAGCTCATACTCTGTCCATTCTTCTATCTCATAAAGATAAGATGTCAAAAAATTCTTTTCGTCTTCTGTGATAACATAGCTAGGGTCCAAAGAATGAATCGTAATCTTAATCATTAATTCATTTAAACGATTGTAAACATCAAATGATTCGGTATTTTTATCAGTCTCAAGCAGACGACGCAAACCGTCAATATCTTGCTTGTTATACAAATCAGAGATGACATTTCCTAGTTTAAAAAAACTCGTTTCTTCGTAATTATTAATGGCATGACCAAATTCTGAAAAGGTCATGTGAATCCCTGAAATAGCAATCAACAATTTATCCGCCGCTAACATGGTTTGACCATTTTCAAAACGTGACAATTGCGAAACTGATAAATTATCACGCGCAATATCTTTCAATTTTAAGCCTCGAGCAATTCTTAATTCACGGTACAATTCACCTAATTGCATTGACTTTTCAAGCTTCATACAGTCTCCTTTATGTCAAATGTTTAATCACCATCAAATCTCAAGTGATTATTTTTATGCGTCCAACTGACCAATAACCATGCCAGTCTTTACGCTTTGAATACATATTTCCCACAATTTATCGCATTGTTACAATATAACACCATTGTTTATTGTAACATACTTTTTTTAAATTCATTTGAAGATACCGTTAATCCTTTGTTCCAAAAAATAACTACCACTGCTCAATTATCAAGAATTGCTAAAAGAGAAATAAACGAAACACAGCCTCTCCTATATTCTGAAGGTTAACAAATCCCAACAAAAAAGCTGAGCTAAAATGCTCAGCTTCAAACTTTTTTCAACAAATCACCAAATGATAACGCGTTCTTCTGGTGCGCGCCACATTGGGTCTCCTGCTTTGATGTCAAATTCTGTGTGGAATTCATCAAAGTTTGTCAAGGTAACATTGGTACGAAGTTTGCCTGGTGCGTGAACGTCAATGCTTGCTAGCATTTGCATATATTCATCACGCGCTTTCATGCGCCAAATCGTTGCAAAATTGATGAAGAAATCACGTGCTGAGAAATCCTCGTCTTGTTTTGCAGCTTCGAGCGCACAAGCCACACCACCAAGGTCAGCCACATTTTCAGAAACGGTTAATTTACCATTGACTTTCGCACCATATGAATCTAAGCCGTCAAATTGGTCAACGATTTTATCCGTACGTTCTGTAAAGGCTTTGTAATCAGCTTCTTTCCACCAGTTATTGAGGCTACCATGTTCGTCAAATGATGCACCATTGGTATCAAAAGCATGTGAAATTTCATGGGCAATAACCGCACCAATACCACCATAGTTAGCAGATGAACTTTGTTCTAAACTGTAAAATGGGGCTTGTAAGATAGCCGCTGGAAAGACAATCTGATTTTGTTGTGGGTCATAGTAAGCATTAACCATATGGGCAGGCATATGCCATTCACTACGGTCAACAGGCTTGTTCCATTTGCTCCAGCTATGTGCGATTGAAATTTTAGCAAGGTTTTGCGCATTTTCAACTAATGACAACGAATCATCAATGATTTTCTTAGCATAAGTTTCTGGCAATTTTTCAGGATAACCAATGTGTGGTGTAATCACGTTTAATTTAACAATGGCTTTATCACGTGTTTCTTTTGCCAACCAATCTGCTGATGTCAAACGTTTCTTGTAAACATCAATCATTGTCGCTACTTTATGCTCCACATCAGCTTTAGCTTCTGGAGAGAATTTTTGCCCAGCATACCAAAGACCAAGTGCTTGGTTGTAAGGACCTGAAGCTAAGTAATAAGCCGCTTTTTTCTTATCCATAGCCTGTGGTGTTCCTGAAAGCGCACGACCATAAGCACCTGAAAGCACACGAATATCATCTGTTAAGTAACCGTTAAATGCCCCCGTAGCTGATAAAACCAAATCTGCCTTTAGCAAATCCCAGTTCTTTTCTGAATAATAGTCAGCAGCAAACTCTGTCCAGAAACGTTCTTCAGGAACAATCACTTTGTCAGGAATTTCTCCCAAAATTTGCGTGAAAATAGCGTCCAAAGGCAATTCTGGTGCTAATTTTGTAAAATCAGCCCAATCATATGGGTGATAAAGTTTGACGTATTCAGAAGATTCTTCACGTGACAAAACATATTTAGCGACTTTGGCATCTAATGCAATCACCTTGTCAAGCAAGTCTTTCGTTTCTTCAGCTGAAAAACCAAATTTTGGCAATAATTCTTCTTGCATTTGGCGCCAGATAGCTAGTAATTCTTTACCTTTTTCGTTATCTTCGGCATAGTAAGTCGTATCAGGCAAGATTGTTCCAGGAGCTTCTGCCCAAAGAACATTAAGCTGCGCATTCATGAAATCTGGGGCAACACCAAGTGGGAATTCATTTGGTTTTCCTGCCATTTCAAAATCGGCAATTTTGCCTGCAAATTCAGCAAAAGAATCCAAGTTTTTGTATTCTTCAATCAATGGAAGAACTGGCGCGACACCAACTTCTTCACGTTTATCATAATCTGAAGTCATACGATGAAACTTGATATAGTTTTGTAAAATACTGTCCTCTGGCACATCTTCGCCGCTAAGCCATTTATCTGTTGTCGCCAACATTAAGTCTTCAATCTCATCGGCTAAATCTGAAAAACCACCTGTACGTGGTTTATCATCAGGAATGACGGCTGTTTTTTCCCATTCGCCATTGACAGCATCATAAAAATCGTCTTGATATCGAGTCATAAAAAATCTCCTTTAATCTATTAGAACCATTTTATCAAAAAAACGTGAGAATAGCAGATATAAAGCGCATTTGTTAGAGATTAAATAACGGACTTTCTGACACTTTTTTGCTATACTTAGGGCAAGGAGGCGACTATGACTAAAAAACATTATAATTGGGCAACCCTAGGAACTGGTGTCATTGCTAATGAATTAGCGCAAGCACTTCAACAACAAGGGCGAAAACTCTATTCTGTTGCTAACCGTACTTATGATAAGGGGCTAGCTTTCGCTGAAAAATATGGCATTGACAAAGTTTATCAAACTATTGATGAGGTATTTGACGACCCTAACGTAGATATTATTTACATCTCAACGCCACACAATACACACATTAACTTTTTGCGCAAAGCCCTAGCAAACGGCAAACACGTTTTATGTGAAAAGTCAATTACGCTTAACGCTGACGAATTGGACGAAGCTATCAAGCTAGCTGAAGAAAATCACGTCATTTTAGCAGAAGCCATGACCATTTTCCATATGCCAATTTACCGCAAACTTTCAGAAATCATTGCGACTGGAAAACTCGGTGAATTGAAGCTCATTCAAATGAATTTTGGTAGCTACAAAGAATACGATATGACAAACCGTTTCTTTAATCGTCAGTTAGCTGGCGGTGCACTTCTTGATATTGGTGTCTATGCTCTTTCTTTTGTCCGTTGGTTTATGACATCAACGCCGACTCAAATTGCTTCCCAAGTAAAACTAGCTCCGACAGGAGTCGATGAACAAGCTGGGATTTTGCTAACGAATAGCCAAGGCGAAATGGCAACCTTGACATTAAGCCTTCACGCCAAACAACCAAAACGTGGAACAATAGCTTATGATAAAGGCTATATCGAACTTTACGAATACCCTCGTGGGCAAAAAGCGGTGATTACCTATACCGAGGACGGACATCAAGAAGTCATCGAAGCTGGAAGTACCGCACTCGCTCTTTCCTACGAAGTCGCTGACATGGAAAATGCCGTTTCTGGTCAAGAAAATGCCATGCACCTTGACTACACCAAAGACGTCATGGACATTATGACAAAACTCCGCAAAGACTGGAACCTCACTTACCCAGAAGAAGAATAAAACCCTTGACATTACAAGGTTTTTAATCGAAAATTCACCTTAAAAATGTTATATTTAAAGAAAAATGTTGAAATAGGTGGGATTTCTAATTGGTAAAAAAGGAAGTTTTAGGGGCTGCCACATTATCTATCTTGGTGATAGTATTTATCTTGGTAAATAACTATTTACCAAGTGTGGCTAACATTTTAAATTTTGTGGTCTTTTGGCTTTGCGTGCTTGTTTTACTTTACAGCATTGTCTTTCTTATCTGCGCAACATTAAAATCACGAAGAAAAAAATGAGCAGGGAAATCTCCCTGCTCATATATTTTTACCCGCCAGATTCGTCTCAAAGTGCTATGGGGGAAATGGAAATACACCATATCATGTGATTATGCTCTATGCTTGTTTAATACTATTTATCATCCTTATGGGTATTGACATCTTTTTGGGAAAATCGTTGTCTAACGGAGTGTCTAAACTGCTTCTTTGCACATCATGTCTTGCTATTCTTGGCATGATTATCACTGGGTAATCGGTATGAATGTGATAAATTTGCTCAAACAAACGACTTGACGCGTATCAGAACGTTTGGTATTTCCATTAATCCACACAGCTGTCTTGGAAAAATCGGCTACGGTTTGGCCATTGTATTGATAATTACCATTCTGGTCATTATCCTACTTGCTTTATAAATTTTCTTGATAAATGGCAAGTGTTTGATAAGGTTTTAAAGTGATTTTTTCAGAAAGGTTTGTTTCTGGATAATTGCTTAACAAAACTTGTCCTGACTGATAAGCTTCTGGCAAATCAAGCTCAACTTCTTTAGCAAAAAAGTTATTCAACACCAACAACTGTTTTCCGTCAAAATGACGTTCAAACGCATAAATATAAGGATTATCTTGATAAGCTGACTGATAACTTCCTTCCGCAATAATTGGCAAGTCTTTTCTCAGACGAATCAATTGTTGATAAAAAGTGAAGATTGGTCCGCTTTTTTCATTTTCAACATTAATGTCACGATACGTTTTACCAACTTTCAACCATGGTGTGCCTGTTGAAAATCCCGCATTCTCTGAAGCATCCCATTGCATCGGCGTACGGCTATTGTCACGTGATTTTGCTTGAATAATGGCAAATGCTTCCGCTTCTGTCTTGCCTGATGTCAGTAATTCTTGGTAAGCATTTAAACATTCAACATCAACATAATCAGCCATGCTGTCATAATCTGGATCGAGCATACCAATTTCTTCGCCCATGTAAATATATGGTGTACCACGAGACAAATGAATGGCTGCCGCTAACATGGTCGCTCCCTCATTACGGAAGTTTTTAACATCTATGAAACGATTAATCGCACGAGGTTGGTCATGATTATTCCAGAAAAGTGCTGACCAGCCACCACCCTCACTCATTTTTTCACCCCAAGTGTGGAAAAGGTTTTTTAATTCTTCAAAATCAAATGATTTTAATGTCCATTTTTGACCATTTTCGTAGTCAACCTTAAGATGATGAAAATTGAAAACCATATCCAATTCATGACTGTCAGGGTTGCTATACTGGATACAATTTGGAATGTCTGTAAAGCTCATTTCACCAACCGTCATGCTATTGTCATCTTGACCAAATGTCGCTTGATTTAACATTTTCAAATAATCGTGCGCAATCGGACGGTCTGTGTATTCAGGTTTACCATCAAAAGCAGTATTATCTTTCAGCTCTTCATCTTTACCGATTAAATTAATCACATCAAAGCGAAATCCCTTGACACCTTTTTCACGCCAGAAATTAACCACCTTGAACAATTCCTCACGCACATGCGGATTGCGCCAATTCAAGTCAGCTTGTGTAATGTCAAACAAATGCAAATAATATTTGCCAGTATCACCAAATGGTGCCCAAGCATTGCCACCGAATTTTGAAACCCAATTCGTCGGCGTATCACGTAAAATGAAGAAATCTTGATAATATTTATCCCCAGCTAAAGCTTTTTGGAACCATTCATGCTCTATTGAACAATGATTCAAAACCATATCAAGCATTAATTCAATGCCATGTTCCTTAGCTTTTTGACTTAATTCTTCAAAATCAGCCATTGTCCCAAATAAGGGATTGACCGCTGTGTAATCTGAAATATCGTACCCATTATCACGTTGAGGACTTGGATAGAAAGGGTTGAGCCAGATGACATCAACACCTAATTCTTCCAAATAGGGTAATTTTTCAATAATCCCACGTAAATCCCCTACGCCATTGCCTGTCGTATCTTTATAAGATTTTGGGTAAATCTGATAAACGACTTTTCTCTTATCAAATGCCAACTTTTACTCCTTTATCACAATTTACTTGCTGTAAAAATCGCTTCCCCACGCGCAACATCACACGGCAATTCTCGCGTAACATCCGTTTGGAAATCATTTTGATTGGTCACAATAACAGGTGTCGCCACAGGATAGCCAGCCGCTTGAATAGCTGCCATGTCAAAACTAATCAAAGCATCACCAACCGACACTCTATCACCTTGCTTAACATGAGCCGTAAAGCCGTCTCCGTCAAGATTTACCGTGTCCATACCGATATGCATCAGCAATTCAAGACCTTCATCTGAAACCAAACCAATCGCATGTTTTGTTGGGAAAAGAACTGACACCACACCGTCAACTGGCGCAACCAATTCTCCTTCTATCGGTTCAATCACAACACCTTGTCCCATAACACCTTGGGCAAAAACAGGGTCTGGTGCTTCACTCAAATTTTTAGCGCGTCCTGCAAGCGGACTTTGGATAGAAATCACTGTTCCTGCAGGCACTTCCGCATCCTTTTTAGCCTCAACAACTGCCTGAACTTGTGAATTTTCATCTGACTTCACTTCATCTTCAGCTTTTGTCAAGAAACCAACACGACGGAAAATAAATGTCAAAACAAATGGAATAACAATTGCAATCACCATATCAATGGCAAATAAGCCCATATATTTTGCTTGAATCGAAAGAATACCTGGCAAACCACCGATACCAATCGCATTAGCCGTGATATTGAAACTTGTACAGAATAGCCCTGCAATACCTGAACCGATCATCCCTGCAACAAATGGGTAAACATACTTCAAGTTAACCCCGAAAAGTGCTGGTTCTGTAACACCAAGATAAGCTGAAATCGCTGCTGGCAATGAAATTTGAGCTTCACGTTCATCATGACGATTCATCACATAAAACGCCAAAACAGCAGAACCTTGAGCAATATTTGACAAAGCAATCATTGGCCAAAGCCCAGTACCACCAGCATCCGCAATCAATTGTGTATCAATCGCATTAGTCATGTGGTGTAAACCAGTAATAACAAGTGGCGCATAAAGTGCACCGAAGATAGCACCAAAGAGCCATTTCACAGGACCTGTCAATCCAGCAAGTACCACTGCTGAAATACCTTTACCAATTGTCCAACCAATTGGACCAAGCACCGTATGTGCCAAAATCAATGCTGGAATCAATGATAGAAACGGCACAAAAATCATTGAAATCACTTCTGGAATATGCTTACGCCAGAACCGTTCCAGATAAGCCAAAGACAACCCTGCCAAAAGCGCTGGGATAACTTGAGCTTGGTAACCAATTTTTTGAACCGTAAAGAAACCAAAATCCCAAGTCCAGTTTGCCGCAATTTCAGCAGCTGATGTGCTGGCAACATTATAAGCATTTAACAGTTGGTTTGGAGAAATCAAACAAATCCCCAGAACAATCCCCAGAATCTGGCTAGTTCCCATTTTACGTGTCACAGACCAGACGATTCCCACTGGTAAATAGTGGAAAATCGCTTCACCTGGCAACCACAAGAATGAGTTCACACCAGACCAAAATTGAGAAACCTCAACAATCGTCTTACCATTCAATGCTGACCATTCTACACCTTCAAGGATATTACGAAAACCTAAAATCAAACCACCAACGATAATCGCTGGAATGATAGGTGTAAAAATTTCCGCCAACATTGCAAGCGCACGTTGTAACCAATTTTGATTTTTCTGCGCTGCTGATTTAGCCGCTTCTTTTGATACCCCTTCGATACCAGAAACCGCTGTAAAATCATTATAAAAAATAGGGACATCATTTCCGATAATCGCTTGGAATTGCCCTGCATTTGTAAATGTCCCCTTAACCGCAGGGATGGCTTCCAAACGCTTAACATCCGCCTTACTCTCATCATTTAAAACAAAACGCATCCGCGTCGCACAATGCGTTACCGCCGCAATATTTTCTTTCCCGCCGATAGCTTCAAGCATTTCACGGGCATCTCTTTCAAATTTTCCCATATGTCTTCGGTAAAACCGACTCCTTCGTTAGTCTATAAATAGTTGCTAGCTTTATTTACAAGGTTATTGTAATCGTTTTCTATTTTGTCTGCAAGTTGTTTGGCATAAATAAGCACATTTTTTCTTGAATTTTTTCAAGTTGTATGGTAATTTAAAAACAACTTTAGAAAACTTAAGGAATTTTTCAACACAACTCATGAAAAAATACGAACAAATCTTTAAAGAACTTGAACACGATATCACCTCTGGCATTTACCAAGCAGGTGACTATCTCCCCACCGAAAACGAGCTAACCCAGACCTACCATATGAGCCGTGACACTATCCGCAAAGCGCTTAGTCTCCTTGCTGAAGCAGGGCTTATCCAGAAAATTCACGGTTCTGGCTCTCAAGTCATCAAGCACGAGCAGATTGATTTTCCCGTTTCACAGCTCACAAGCTATAAAGAACTGGTCGATGCTCACCATATCGATTCTAAAACCAATGTCATTGCCATTGATAAACTTATCGTTGATGAAAAATTAGCTGCGCTGACAGGTTTCAAGAAAAACAACCTTGTCTGGCGAATCATTCGCCAACGTGTCGTTGACGGCACCGCTTCTGTCCTTGACATTGATTATTTAGACAAAAAAATCGTGCCAAATATGACACGAGAAATCGCCGAACAATCCATTTACGATTACCTTGAAAACCAACTCCACCTCATCATCGCTTACGCTCAAAAAGAAATCACCATTGACCAGCTAACTGACCGTGACAAACTACTCCTTGACATCGGCGCCGAACACCACGTTGTCTCTGTCAAATCAAAAGTTTACCTCGCCAACAAACACCAATTCCAATTCACCGAAAGCAGACACAAACTCGAAAAATTCCGCTTCGTTGACTTCGCAACCCGAAAACCACAGTAACACGTGACACCTATTTGCGGATAAAAAACGCAGTCTCTCCCACATCTCGAAAACTTTGAAATGCCTTGGATTTTCCGCCGAACTGTCAGCCCTACCACCCACACTAACTAAGAAAAAATAATAATTGTTGCTGTTCAATTTCAGAAATACTTGCGAGCAAAGCAAGCACAAAAATGATGCCTACCGTCGCCCAAACAGTTTGAGCTAAAAATTGAAAGCAAGGAAATTAAAGCAAATAGCAAAAAATTTTCTTCAACCAAAAAAGCAGCTGGACACGAAATGTCCAGCTGCTTTTGCATTAATGTCGTAATCTGCGGTAAACATTTACCACCAATAAAAGCACGATTAAAATAAATATTCCAAGGAATGGCGCAACCATCAATGGTTTCACCTGACTGGCTTCAGATGTCACACGCGCAGCATTTTCCTGATTAGCGATACGGTGACCACGAACCAAGAGACGGTGAGTATTAACTCCATACGGCGTACAAGTCACCAAAGTCACATAGTCTTGCTCTGGGTCGATTGCTAACGCCGACACGTCATCTGGCGTTACCGTCAAAATTTGGTCCACTTCGTAAGTCAACGTCTCGTCCAAAACCTGAATCATGAACGTATCGCCCTCAACCAAGCGGTCAATATCCGTAAACAACTTCGCAGACGCTAAACCACGGTGACCTGAAATCACAGCGTGCGTTCCTTTACCACCCACAGGAAGTGATGTCCCTGGGATATGCCCAATAGCCACCTGCAAGACACTATCATCCGTACCATGGTAAATCGGCAAAGTCGTATTCAACTTAGGAATTTCAACATAAGCCATAATCCCCGTACCAGTCACATCAAGCGTCTGGTCATAGGTCTTAGTCTCAGCACTCGACAAATTCAAATCAGGAATAACCCCTGTCTGCAACGTCTGATTATAAGCTTGCGCAGCAGCCAACATCTCCGCCTTCTCTTGCTCACTCATATCCTCAACATCTTGCACATAACCAGCAACCGCCTCAGATTGGTGAAATGAATTCCAATAATCGCTAACTGTCGGATACAATAACAAGGACAGCCCGATTAATAATATGCCGACGAGGCTAATCGTCAAATAATTCTCTTTAATCTTTTTTATCATAATAAAGAGCTCTCCTCACCATTGCAATAGGAAAGGGAGCGAAAGAAAAGTTGACACTCCTCATCCACTCCCTGCTAGGTAACAAGGATCTAACAGCCGACCAATCGGTCTAAAACTCATTACAAAGTATTAACGCTTTATTTTCCACCTTGCAACCTAACGCCTATAACAACAGTCTGCCTAGTGTTTATTTAGCATCCATGCGTTTTTTAGTAACAAGCAAGATACCAGCAGCAAGAACAAGAATAGTACCTACAACGTAAAGGATAGTTGTTCCCATACCACCAGTTGAAGGAAGAACAGAACCTTTTTTGTTGACAACATCAGTTGTTAATGAACCATCAGTAGTGCTTGAAGTAAATGTAAGACTACCAGTTCCTGTAACTGAGTTCAATGCTGGGCTATCAGAAGTGATATCATGGTCTGCAGTTACTGTAAATTCAACATCAGAGGCTTTGTTGTAACCATCTGGTACGGTTGTTTCTACAAGTTTGTAATCACCATCATCAATTCTTTCAAATTCGAAAGTAGTCACGCCAGTAATTTCATCACCAACAGCGTTCCAGTTACCAGATGAATCTTTTTTATAAAGAGTGAATCCAGCACCTTCCAAAGCATCACCATTTTGGTCAACTTTATTTACAACAACTTTGTAAGTAAAGACGACAACAGTATCTTCTGGAGTTTCACCAGTATCGCCTGGTTTAGATGTACCATCACCAGTATTATTTGGGTTGTTTGAGTATGTTAATTTAACTTTGTTAGGGTTACCAGCTGAACCAATAACAGCTTTTGAGTTCAGAGTAGCATTGTATTCTACAACAATATCATCATCTTTAGTAATTGTAGCTACAGCTTTTACATCAGTGATGATAACAGAAAGTGTTGTTGTACCATCTGAATTACTAGTTGTTGTTACTGTGTATTGATCAGAAGTAAGAGTTGTACCATCAGCTGTTACTTTTGTAATTTTGTCAAATGTCAAACCTGCAGACAAAGTATCTGTAAATTCAACGTAGTAATGGTCATATTCAGAGATATGTGCCGGTAATGTTGCTTTCAATTGGAAAGGAATTGTATCTCCAATATCATAGTCAGCAGAATCTTGCCAATCAGTAGTTGTACCAGCTGTGTCGTTAGTATCTTTAACTTTCTTTTGAACAGTAGGTGTGTCATTTTTAAGTTGTGCTGTTGCATCACCGACAACTTGTAAGATAAAACGAGTATAGGCTGCATTTTTTCCATTTTGTGACTCATCTTTATCTTTCACCAAATAGTAACCTGGTGCTAAACCAGAAATAACAGTTGAACCAGCACTACTTGTTGCACTACCTGAAGCAGTTGTAACATTTGCACCGGCTAATTTAGCAAATGCTTTTGCTGTGGTTGAATCATATTTTTCTCCAGAAATTTTTTCGGCGATTGTTGCTGCATCAGTTGCATTGTCGTAGGTAAAAGCAGTAACACCAGAACCCCAAGCAATATTTGAAAGAGTAGTGCCATCCGATGAAAGGTCACCACTAAAAATTTGATAAGCTTCATAAGTGTGACCTTCACTTGTACCACTAATAGTCAAACTATAAGTTGTATCGGCGAATGCCTTTCCACCAACAAAGGTGAAAAGAGCTGCCAACAATATAGCAAAAATTAATTTAAAGTTTTTCATTAAAATCCTTTTCTTTCTTTTTGATTTAGTGTGAGTAGATTAAAAATATGAGATATCATAAATTAGGGCTAGGCTGTCGACTAAGCAACACCACCTTTACCAATAAAACTAGTTATCATCATAGGTGACCTCCTATCTGATAACGTTTATAGACTTTAAAGATTAACAAGCCAATAGCAAGCAATGATAACACCGCACCAGCTATGTAATGCCATTGCGTTCCATTACCACCAGTATCAGGCAAGTCGTATTGCTTCTGAGCAGTATTCCTAATGGTAATCGTTGCAGAATCTGAAGCAATCGCCATATCGGCAGCAGTCGTAGAACTATCACCATTACTATTAGTGTAGCTAGTATCATAACCAGAAACAGCGTTCTCTTTAACGTAATAAGTATAAGTGACCGCATTGCCAGACGAATCCGTACCCGAAACAGGTAATTCTGTATAAGTTTTCGTCCAGTTATCATCATGACTTAACGTTTCCCCAGACTTATAAGTTGATTCGGTCGAAGTTCCGTCCTCTGCCGTTGCAACCTGAATCACATCATAAGTGATAGAACCATCAGAACGACTTGTTTCATCACCATCAGCCGTGAACCATTTCTTATTGACGGTTAAATCAATTGTCTTAATCTTTTCGTTTTCAACGTAAACTGAATCTGAAGTCTTGGCTAAGTTGACTGCACCGCTAAGAACACCTGTCGGTGTTATCGTATTCTCCGTATCGTAGTAGAAGTAATACTTACTTGAACTATCCGACAACTCATAACCTGACGGCGCAGTTGTCTCTTTGAAGTAATAGAAATTACCTTCTGTAAATGTTGACGGTAGGTTTGACTTCGTGATTGTAATGTGACCATTAACATCCGTTGTATAGGTTGCAATGGCTTCATCATTGCTATCATCGTCATCACCGTCATATTTATAGACAGTAAACACCGCATTTGCCAAACCTAAACCATAGTTATCCGCATCAACCTTATTAATCGTGTATGATTTTTCGGTATCAATTCCTGCATCAGTACCAATCTTCGACCATGCTACTTCAGTAGTTGTTCCAGTCGATCCATTACTAAGTCCTGATAAGGTAGCTGTATTGGTTGGCCAATACGTACTAGACGTATCTGGATTTTCTTTTGAAACAAGATAGTCATAGGCGAGCGTATAAGCTGTGGCATCTTTCAAGGTAACCGTCAAGGTACTTGTATAGGTTCCATAACCGTTATCCGTTAACGACACTTTCCATGACCATTCGCTTGTTGGAACTTCCTCACCACTATCAGCGTAGTAAAGTTTAACCGAGCTTTGGTTTAGTGCTACCGAAATGTCCGCACCATAAAACGTTAGAACGTCTGTCAAAGTCAGTTCATCCGTTCCGTCAACCAAGTCCTCAGCACTTGGATTAATGGATAAACTATAGTGCAAAGCACGATTGTTATTATCCCACGTACCAGTCTTAGTCATCGGAGTGGTTTCAGTTTTTTCTTTACCAATCGTTACATTCTGTGTCTGACTATCAGAACCATAATCTTGGTCACCGTCAACGATAACAGATACTGTATTGGTTAAGGTATCTGTTACAACTGTTCCTTCTTCAGGTAGGTCATTATAAGTCGTTGTAAAGGTTAACCAGAAATCGTTATTTCCACCAATATTATTCTTTAGTGTCTGACCGTCAGTCGTACTAAAGTTCAAGGTAACAACATTATCATCCGAAATACTACCCTCAACTTTCATATTGGTAGCACCCCACTCATATTCCCCAGTTTCAGCTGAGATACTGTTACCAGAAATTGTTGCAGTGGTTTGACTATAGTGACGACCAAATACCAAACCAGTCAATGAAACACCTTCTGGCAATGTATCAGTAACAGTCATGCTTGTCGCATCATCACTCAAGTTAACCTTAACTTTCCATGTGATCACACCATCTGTGCTAGATTTCGTTGACGTTGCTGGGTTTTCATCACCATCCATTTTAACAACATTTGGATTGCTAGTATGGTGATAATCAACCTGACTACTGTGGTCACCAGAAGTGATTGTATTTCTAAAATCTAATGTCGCTCCATCACTCAACTTAGCTGTCGAATCATACTCAAATGATACATTATCAGTTGAGGTAAAATCAGATGTTAGCGTAATGACAAACTCTGTATAATTAACGCTATCATCCAAGTTTGCATAATCTGTATAAGACCCCGAAGACCGTTGCCTTGCTTTTAAGGTGAAATTGCCTTCACCAAAGACACTAACTAACTGCGTGTATAAATCTTCTAATTGTGATTTTGAATACCAATGAATCTCTGAATTCTGAGCGTATGGTTTCGTCAAAACATCAGTAAACGTCGTTCCTTTTTCAATCACTCCACTGTCTGGCATCATGATTTCAGTTTTCCAATTAAGAACTTTGACATCAGAATCATCAGTATCTTCTTCACTCACAAAAGTCTTAGTCAAATCACCAGAAGCTGGAACTGTCGGACTAGATGAATCACTTGTTTGATCATCAGTCGTTGTGGTATCACCGTCATCATCTAAGGTTACCGTATTTTTGACTTTAGAACTTGACCAACCAGTGTCACTCACATCTGTAGTGTAAGTGATAGTGTAGTTGTTAGTATTTTTTCCGTCTGAAACAGCATTAAATTTTATTTTAGAAACGTTACCAGAACTATCATACTGAATGGTGTAACCAGTATCGCTTGGAGAAATCTTCAAATCACTCGCTTCGCTAAGGAAACTATCTGTTAAAATAGCTCCTACAATATCATTGCCATTAGGATTGACCGTGATTGTCCAAGTGATTTTACCCGTGCTACTATCATATTTACCACTTTTCTTAACTTCATTTAGTTTTAAGTCAACACTTGTACTACTACTCGTCTCACGTTTATCACTATCGTCTTTAGAAACAGCATTGACAGTATTACTAACTTTCACGTCTTCACCAGCCGTTAAATCCGCAACTTTATAACGATAAGTGATTGTGTAGAAATGCCCAATTGCATTTCCGTCTGAATCCGTTCCACCACTTGTCAATTGATCCAAAGTTAGCGACCAAGTACCTTTAGCCGTATCAAAAGTTGGACTTTTAGACACCGTCTCCGTGCTTGTAACATTGCTCGTACTACCTGCATAAGTTGATTTTGTAATCGAAACATTATCAACAGAATCAATTGAAATACCAGAGGCTGTTAAAGTATCTGTTAAATCAATATCTCCAGGTGTTCCATACTTAGAATCTACCGTAATGGTATAAGTAATATACAGTGTATCTCCGTCGTATGAAACTGTACCAGTTTTTGATGTGGTCAAATCATAGTTTTTGCTAATATCACTCGCTGGAATTTCAACTTTAACATCATCTGAATAAACAACAGTATACCCACCATCACTGGTCTTATGCTTTAAACCAAAGATTGCTTCATAATTAATATACCCTGTAGACTCAACCCCACTTCCCATTGATGACACGTAAGAATCGTCAAACGAAACCAAGATATAATATTTACCAGTCGACTCATCATAGTAAAATTTATATTTATAAGCTTCCGTACCATTACCATCACGACCAGTGTATTCTGTTCCGATTGTAATGTCGGCACCAATTGAGGTATCATCTGGCAATGCGAGATAATAATTTTTTTCACTCGTCAAATCGGTTTGGTTAATCTTAAATGATAACTTTAATGAAATCGTCAATTCTTCCGTTGACAAGTCTTCTTGAACAGAGCTTTCGTCATAGCTGTATCCCGTCAAGTAATCTGAAAAGTCAGCATAGGTGACATCTGCGACAGTATAGTTTGAAAAACTATCTGACTTAAAATCAACGCTTGTGACATTTTCTGAACTGTCTTGGTTAATCGTTGTATCAGTCTGTTCTGTGAGATCCTCCACCTTATTGACATCATTGTCCACAAAGTGATAAAGCTTCCAGTTACCTCCAAGTTCAGAACTTGAAACGGCATTCTTAAAGGCGATTGAGACATTGACATCCTTACTTGGTTCAACTTCTTCACCACTTGCTGTGACAAACGAAATATCATATGTGTAAGCTTGTGCCAAAGTTTGCTTTGTTTCACTCAAAACAGATGTCAGCTTGTCATTAATAGCGCTCGTATCTGATACTGGGCTGACTTTTAACGTAACAGGTTCTGAAAACGTATCATCCTCATACGTTACCGTCACCGTAACATCTGATGTTTCAGCACTTAAACTTCCTGCAGCGACAGAATCTGACGTTTCTGTCTCTGCTTCTGATGTCGTTGTGCTACTATCTGACGCTTCTGAACTTTCTGCTTGACTGCTTTCTTCTTGCAAAGCTTCAGTAGTTGTTTCTTCCGAACTACTTACTGACTGAATAACAGAAGAACTGCTATCTGTACTAATTGTTAGCGCTGGCAAAATTAAAAGATAGGTTGTGCAAAAAACAATAGCAACCGATAATACTAAAGCAATTTTTGCAACAATACTATCTTGTACCCTCTTTTTTATCAGATTTGCTAGCTTAATCCCTAGCTTCTTCATCCGACTCCTTTCTAAATAAATCTTTTTCCATTTATTCAATCGTTCCAATTCGTGTGAGCGGCCAAATTCTAAACGTTAGCTTGCCAACTAACTGTTCTTCGCTCACAGTACCAACAGCGGTGTTACGCGAATCAATTGAGACACTTCGGTGATCTCCCATGACGAAGAATTTTCCATCTGGAACTTGATAAGGCAAATCAATATTGGTTTCACCATAAGCTTTCTCACCATCTGCAAGATATGGCTCATCAATCTTTTCGCCATCAACATAGACATTTCCGTCCTCGTCAATATTGACCCATTGACCAGATGTCGCAATCACACGTTTCACCAAAACTTTATTATTGTAATAAAATGCAACGACATCACCCTGTTTCAAATTTTTACTACTAACAGAAACTACCATATCTCCAGCTTCTAGGTTAGGAGTCATTGAATTTCCATAGATTTGTAAAACTGGCAACCAGATTGTCGCCACGAGTACAGCAACAGCTGCTACTGTAAGCAACGTAAAGATTGTTCCTCGTAATGTTCACATATAACGCTCGCGGTATTTCATTTTTCCTAATTCTTCCGAAAGCGCATCTGCTTTTGGTAAATCAGCTAATTCTACTTTCTGCGATTTTTTCTGAAATAAATGCTTCATCCCAAAAGTTATCCTCTTACGATTTTTCACTATCTTCTTCGCTCGCACCCGCAAGACGCTTTACATTATTAAGGTAAACATTCGCAGCCGCTTGAGCTTCATCGAAAACTTTACTGATAGCCAACGCAGCTTCAGCAATCGAACCTGCCTCAGAAAGATTAATCTCGCGACGCTGCAGCTTGCCTTCTAATTCGTTAACACGCTCTTGAAGCTCTTCGATTTCTTTTGCTTGCTCAACTAACAGTTCAAATAAGTCTGAACGTTTAAGCTTTCTTAACTGTTTTGGATCAAGCACGGCGCCACCTCTTTCTAAATTATTTCCAAATCATTACCACATACTTTTTACGTTTTTTTATATTTCACTTACTCTCTACGAAATATAAAAAACAAATCTCTACATTTATTTTTTTATATGTATAGTTTTTTAAATAATATTATAATGTTTTCTAGTTAATTTGACAATAAACTTTATACAAGTGATACATTTTTTAAGAAAATGTATCATCGTTTATAATTTTCTTAATTCTTAATATTTAATAACTGCTAATTTAGAATTATATTTGTCATTATCTCAACACTTGCTCACAAAATGATATGGCTTAATCTTTCAGAATATGATACAATGCTAACTTGATTGGATATAATTTTTTGTCTTTTCAGAAATATTACATTATTCAAGTAGAGGGGTTATTTTATGCCACATTTATCAAAAAAACAGCATCAAATTTTGGAAACCAAACATCGCTTATCTAAAGCACTTTATCTACTAGTTACTGAACGGCATTACGACAAAATCACTATCTATCACATTTTGGAAAAAGCTGGCGTCTCACGGCGAACCTTTTACCGACACTTTAATAGTAAGTCTGACTTAATGGACTATTGTTTAGATAACTTTATTGAGGGGTATTACCTCCAACGTGACAATTTTATATTAGCACAACAGGCAGAGGACGTTTTCCTCGTCACATTAAATTTCATGTACTATAATCGTGAATTTATCCGCTCACTTGTCGAAAGTGGACATTTCTCGCTTTTAACTGCAAAATTTAATGATAAATCTGAACTAATATATAAAACGATAAATCTCCCTTGGTGTGTTGAGGACACCGCAGATCATAACATTGATTACATCTCAAAAGGTTTATTCGGAGCTTATCTCAATGTTCTACAATTTTGGTTAACCAAAGATGAACCCGAAAGACCAGAACATATCGCCAAGAATCTTGCACTGCTTTTTAGTTCCATC
>Ga0129306_1001975_pt1 | contig 20074 bp, 12 predicted proteins | sample P827metagenome_FD_94438 | JGI IMG/M metagenome (GOLD analysis project Ga0129306, IMG submission 94438) | Capybara group fecal microbial communities from Wisconsin, USA - P827 metagenome | ecosystem: Host-associated > Mammals > Digestive system > Large intestine > Fecal | place: USA: Wisconsin... | reverse complement strand
TTTTTTTTTTTTTTTTTTTCTTATTTTATTTTTTTTTTACTTTTTTTTTTTTTTTTTTTTCTATTTTTGTTGGTCGTTTTAGGACGTGAATGATTCTGTATAAACAACATTGTTAACTATTTACAACTCGAGAAATAAATCATAATTCTGAAAAATGAAAGCATTTTATAGGTTTTTTATTTTATCGTTATTATTCACTTCACTTTTGCAGCCTTCGCTGTTACAAGCGCAAACCAATATTTCCTCGCTTAGCCAAATCACTGATGCAGCCGGTCATTATGTCATTACGCAGGACATCACCGGCGGCGCTCCGGCTGTAGCCTCCTTCAGCGGCACCCTCGAGGCCAATATCAACCCTGCGACAAAGATGCCCTATCGCATCAAGAACCTTACCGCACCCCTCTTTACCACTCTTACCGGCACTGTGAAGAATCTGGTTATTGAGAGTGTGACTATAAGCGGTCACAGCGGCAACACCGGTGCTGTTGCCTGCACAGCCAACAGCGCGGCACGCATCTATAATGTGGGCATCCTCAATGGCTCGGTGGGCGGCACTGGTTACACAGGCGGATTGGTTGGCTTCCTTGACGGCACGGCCCGCGTTGTCAACTGCTATTCTTATGCTGACATCACCGGCGGCACCAATGTCGGCGGTATAGTTGGCTACAACAATGTGTCTACCGCCAGCAACAACCTCAAGACTATGGTCTTCGCCTGTATGTTTTACGGTAATATTACGGGCGGCAGTACGATTTCTCCTATTTATGGTGGGAATATCATTAGCAACAAGGACGCAAACGGTGTGAGTAACTTCAACTATTTCCGCCTTGAGGCTCCCTATGTGAGTCCATCAGGTGTTACTTATAACTGCGCCCTTGGTGCCGAAGACCGTTTTCTGAAGCGCTTCGAGTTCTATCGCCACCTTCTCAACGGCCAACGAAAGCTGGCAGGATGGTGGGCCACAGGTACCTACAGCAAAACTGAAATGCTGAAATGGGTGCTTCTGCCCGACAGCATTGGCAGCGACCACCCTTATCCCGTACTGATGGCACAAGACAAATACCCCTCGGTGGTAAACATTGACGCTGCCAACGCAACCACTGGCAAGCCTCGCAACCAGGGTGGCAAACTGGGAACTCTTACGGTAACAATCCAAATGGGCAGTGGCGGTGCTGTTTATGCTGCCCCTGCAGATGCGGCTATCACCACGTCGAGCCTCACCCTCAACATCACCGACAAGGACACAGCACATTTCAACTTCAACTACTATAAGGTGCAGCTGCCCTACTACAACGACGTGGGTACGGGAAACTATACTGGCAACCGCGTGGTGACAGGTTGGAAGATTGTCAGCATCACCGGCGGCACACCCGGCAGTTTCACCACGGGCAGTGACGCGCCGGCCTATAACTTTGCCGACCGCAACTGCACCAACAAAGACCTCTATGGCACTGGCGGCAGTAATCGCGTCTTTAATCAGGGCGCCTACTGGGACGTGCCTGAAGGAGTGACAGCCATCACCATCGAACCCTACTGGGCCAAATGCGTCTACTTAGCCGACCCAAACGCCGACAAGGTGTATAATGAGGCAATGACGACCGGATATGATGTACCTAATGTTGGCGGCGGAAACATCTATACTAACGGTGACGCATCTTTTAACAGCCAGATTGTTTTCACCACGATAGGTAATGCCATCGCAAATTCGGGCACGGCACTTTATTCGGGTATCAGCGAGGCGACGAGGAAGGGACAATCCGTTTATGACTATGCCGTGGTGCTTGTGGGCAATTATCACCATATTGCATCTATATCGGCAGATGAAAGCAAACCCTATACAGTTACCTCTGTCGACCTTGATGGCGACAACGAGCCGGACTATTCCTTTATGCTTCGCTTCAATGGCCGAACTGCATTTCATCCTTTGAGATACGATTTCCTGAACCTTATAGGTCTCGGTATGGCGCAGAAGTCTACGGGTGGAACGGGTTCATACAACTTTGGTATTATGCAGCCTAAGTACTGGTTCGAGGTGACAAATACCGCTCTCTTTCGCGTTACCCAGTTCGAGTACGACCGTAGCGACCGTGGCACTTTTCCATATATTGTGCAAGGTGGCGTGATGGAGCAGTGGGTGAGTGGCCAGAGCAACAAAGTTGCAAACAAGACCACCTATTTCCTTGTTGGCGGCAACGTATGGTTCAAGGAGTTCCATCGCGGCACCCACCAAGATTATACATATCAATCGAAACATCCACCTGTATCGGTCACGGGTGGCGACTACGACGAGTTCTATCTTACAGGTCTCTATCGAGGCGATATCACCAGCTATGCCGACAATGCCGAATGTTACATCAACGGAGGCCGCTTCGGCACTGTAGCCGGTGCAGCTATGGAGGGCATAAATGGCAACATAACCTGGCAAGTGCAGAATGCCGACATCCGTGAGTTTTTTGCCGGTGGTATCAATGCTGCCAAACCGGTGACAGGTAATCTTAGTACCACAATTACGGGCGGTTATATCGAGTTATACTGCGGCGGCCCCAAGTTCGGCGATATGAGCGTCGGAAAGACGGTAACCACTACGGCTACGGGCTGCACCTTCGGTACTTTCTTTGGAGCTGGATATGGAGGCAATTCTTACAGCCGTCAGGCACCATACAACCATAACAATGTAATAAACTTTCCCCATAACAATGCTCAGGCTGGTAACGACGCTTCTTGGAACGCGTGGTTGAGCCGATTCTACACCCAGGAATATAATTCTACCTATGGCGGTGTCTCCACTCAGTTTAATTACCAGTTCATACCTATGTCTGGTAATGCAGACAACTGTGCCCGTATTTTTGTGGAGTATGTGAAATTCTCATTGGCTACCTGCAACAATGTAACCTCTACCCTTACGGGCTGCACCGTGACAGGTAATTTCTACGGTGGCGGCAGCCTCGGCAAAGTTGATGGCCCAGCTACCTCTGTCCTTAATAGCTGCACTGTGAATGGCAATGTCTACGGGGCCGGTTTCTCAGCATCGCTGCCTACCGTAGAGGTGGATTCTTTGAGTTTTAGGATAGAGCCTTACTACTATACCGAACTCGGCACTTACCGCACTGGTGTTAAAGGCTCTACTACAACATACAGATGGGAACACGCCGCCACGGTGAATAACACTGCTACGGCTATCGACAAAACCAACCATATCCTCTATACCACCGAGGACCTGACGACGCTTGGCACAGTCACCGGCAATGTGACGCTCACCATTACGGGCAACTCGCACATCGAGGGCGATGTGTATGGCGGCGGAGCCTTGAGCAATGCCAATACCGATGCAAACAACACTACGACTGTAAACATTCTTGGTGGCATATACGATGGCAACATCTATGGCGGCGGTCAGGGACGTTTGGCTGATGTCGTCAATGATATTGAAGCTGTGGCCGCCAAAGTGAATGGCGTGGTAACGGTCAATATCGGTGCGGACGACGGTGCTGGCAACTATTCGGGCGACGCCAACCTGACAGCAAGCTCGGTATACGGCTGCAACAACACCAATGGCTCGCCGCAGGCCGATGTGTTTGTGAATGTATACAAGACGGCTCGGACGGTCGGAACGAACACCGTAGCCGATGCCGGCTATGCCATAGACCAGGTGTTTGGCGGCGGCAATGCGGCCGACTATGCCCCTGAGGATGGCAATGCCGCATCCACTAAGAAAGCGACGGTGCATATCTATACTTGTGACAACACTATCAGACGTATATTCGGCGGTGGCAACGCTGCTGCGGCCCAAGGTGTGGCTACTATCGTCGACGGCGGCCGCTTCGACTGGGGTTTCGGCGGCGGCAACGGTGAGTTGACGGCTGCCAATATCGGCAATGGGGGAGTGGCGCTTACCGTTAATGGTGGCATTTACAACCACCTCTTCAACGGAAGCAATCAAAACGGCACCATAGGAGGGTCGATTACGGCTACCCTGACCAGTTCGAGCGGATGTCAGGAGGATATCAAAGAGTACTTCTGCGGCAACAACCTGATGCCAATCACCACTGACCTTACTACTACTATTGTCTGCAATACAGAGTATCCAGTTTATATTGGAGACCTCTATGGCGGCTCGAATCTGGCAAGTATCACAGGCAATGTCACCCTTAACATAGAGGGTGGTATAATAGATAATGTCTATGCAGGCAGCAAGGGCACGAATGAAACCGACGCCAGCATCAGCGGCAATGTGCTGCTCAACATCCACGGCGGCACTATCGGCAACGCCTTCGGAGGCAGCAATGTCAAGGGTACCATTGGCGGCACAATAACGGTCAATGTGTATGAGAACAGCGAGTGTGCGCTGAGCATTGACAATGTCTACGGTGGCGGCCAGCTGGCACCCTACAGCCATTCGGCTGGTTACCCTGAAGTCAACATCATAAAAGGCACCGTCAACCAAAATGTGTTTGGCGGCGGCCTTGGTGCGGGTGCTGTAGTTACTGGTTCGCCTAAGGTGACCATTGGCGCCAAGAGGGAGTCGGTGGCTTATCCCTGCCGTGTGGGAGGCGATGTGTTTGGTGGCGGAAATGCCGCTGCCATCAACGGCAACACCTATGTCGAGGTGACGAATAGGGCCGTTGTTAACCGAAATGTCTTCGGCGGCGGAAACGCTGCTGCCGTCAGCACAGATACCGAGGTGAAACTTATGGGCAAAGCCAAGGTTTACGGCAACGTTTACGGCGGCGGCAATATGGGTCAGGTCGGCGGCAATACCAAAGTGATTGTGAATGGAGAATAAATAAAAAAGGCTGTCGTGGAGCACGGCAGCCTTTTTACATCTTTCTGTTTTTGGTTTATCTAACCCTGACAAGGTGTACCACAACATCGCCCGGGATATCGGCCATTGGTACATTGTTGCCGCTGAAGGTGCATTCGTTCTCGGTCAGGCTGTTGACGGTATAGACATAATGAACACCGCTGCGTGGCGTGATGGTCAGCTGGTCGCCGCTGACGCTCCAGGTAAATTCGTTGTTTTCGGTCACACCGTTGTCGTTGGCCAGACCGGTACCGCCTTCATCCATAATGAAGAGCATATTCTCGGGCGTCATATCCCGGCCGTCTACGGTCATATTGTCCACTCGCCAGGCTCCGATAAACATCTCGGCAGTGTAGCTGTTGCCGTTGTTACCATTGTTGCCGTTGTTGTCACCTTCGTTGTCTTTCTCGCAGCTTGCTGCGCAGAACGATGCCATTGCTACAAAGCAAAGGATCAGATTGATTGTTTTTTTCATAATGTTTGATTTTTTGGATTAATAATATGTTAATTACCTTTATAAAGGTCAAAGACGTTCATATCGGTCCATTTGGTGGGCACCACCTTGTTGTCGCGGACGGTGGCGTCGTATTGCATCTGGCGGCCACGCAGCACAGCTTCGACAAAGGCCTTGAACTCTGGCAGTGTGTAGATGTGAAGGTTGGCAACTTCGTGGCCTATGCCTTCGTAAGTGAAGAACCAGTGAGGGTGGTCGCTTTTCTCGAAAACGCGGTGTAACTTTTTGGGCCCGTAGAGGCCTGAGCGTAGCACAGGCGGAAACTTCTTGTAGTTGACAATGCGGTCCTTGTCGCCGTGCAGGAAGAAGGTGGGTGCCGGTGCAGTCTTATATCGCGGGCGTACGCCATCGGCATAGATGGCGCCGGAATAGGCCACCACAGCAGCAGGCTTCCACCCTGCGGGCAATTCGTCGGCAGGAGCGAAGCCGTTGGCGCGACAGTAGTCGAGTTGCAGCACTCCGATGGCTCCGGCGCTGCCACCGCACAGCACTATGCGGTTGGATGCAACACCCCACGCATTGGCGTTGCGACAGATAAAGGCAATGGCAGCGGCACAGTCGGATGCTGCGATGTTGATGGCATCGCGGAAGATGTGTTGCATATTGGTGAGACGTATGGTGTCGTTGTCCACCTCGCGCAGATGGAGCCGGTAGTCGATGGCTATGGCTGCGTAGCCGTCGCGCACAAGGCTTTGGCAGTAGAGGCGCACAACCTCCATATCGCGTGAGCCGCTAAAGAAGCCTCCGCCAAAGAGATAGACCACGCAGGCTGAGTCGGCACGCGGCGTGGAGGGAAGATAAACATCCATCAGCAACGGCTTGCCGTCGCGTTGCACATATTCGTATGTCCGAGGCACTACGGTGTCGCGTTCAGCGGCGTTCACCAGAACCACGACAGACAGCATTATCAACAAGAAAAGTCGCTTCATAATTATGGTCAGTTAATCCTTGAAACTTTTAAACTCTTAAACCCTAAAACTTATAGTGTATACCGAAGCCAGCGCTGAAGCGGTCGTAGTTGAAGTAGTTGTCGTCGGTAGGCCATCCGCTCAAGGCAGCGAAGGCGAAGTTGAAGCTGAACTTGAAGTTTGGCCATCCAAAGCGGAACACCATCTGCGGTTGGAAAACGAAAGTGGGCGCGTCGTGACGGACCACAAGGGTCTCGGTGCCGTCGGAAAACACTTCGTACTTGTCGAACTGGGGCGTCATCAGGCCGCACTTGATGCCGAAGCCGAGGTCTATGCAATCGTCGTCAAGGCCAGTCCAACCGAAGTTGATCTGACTGAAGACAAGGCTGTAGTGGCCTTCGGTGCGGTAGGTGTTGTTGATCAGGTTGCTGACGGTGTCTTGATGTGTTGTTCCGTAGCCGTAGCCGACATAGCACTCCAGCACGCTCATCCCGAATGGGAAGTAAGTGCCTGCAGCGGCTTGCAGGTGATAAATGCCAGGGTCGGTGAAGCTGGCCGAAGCTTGCACTCCAAGCATATTCAGCGGCGCATAGGCAACATTGGCGTTGATGGCCGGCGCAGCGAACAGCGGTGCCGACATTGAGATTGAACCGTCTACGTGCAGGTCGCCCTGCTCGCGCAGCAATGGTATGTCGGTGTTGTGCGGATGATAGACCACGCACGAGGTCAGTAGTAATGCTGCAAACAGTGGCAGCGAAAGGAATCGTAGTTTCATATTATTTCAGTATTATTCGTCTTATGTGGTTGCCCTGTTGCGTCTGGATGCGCAGGGTGTATGCTCCGGCGGGCAGCGAGGCAATGTTTATCTTGTTTTCAGCACCATAGGTTGCCACAACGCGTCCGTTGATGTCGTACACTTCGATGGCGGTTAAGTCTTCAGCATCGATATTCAGCAATCCTGATGTCGGGTTAGGATAAACGTTGATGGCGTTGGTGCCGTCGACGGTGTTGATGCCAACCTCCTGAATGAACAGATGCATAGTCACGGTGCTGTCGCAGCCAGCGGCATTGGTGGTTTGATAGCTGTATTCGCCACTTTCAGCATACGTTACATTGTTCCAGGTGTAGCTGTCGCAGGCCGTCTGGTTGTCGATGCCAGTGTTGCTGTAATTGACAGTCAGATGCAGTACAACAGTGCTGTCGCATCCCACCGCATTCGATGTGGCAAAGGTCGGCGTGCTGGTCGAGGTGGTGTAGTCTACGCCGTGCCAACGGTAGCTGTCGCAGGCAGTGACATTGTCTATCGACGAAGAACTGTAGTTCATTGTCAGATGCAGTGTCGTCGTGCTGTCGCAGCCGGCAGCGTTTGTTGACATAAAGGTCGGCGTGTTGGTTGAGGCTGTGTAAACGGTGCCGTGCCAGAGATGAAAAAAACAATAGCGTAAAAATGTTTCATATAATTGAAGTTTTTGTTATTATTCTTGGTTATTAACTCAGATTCAGTGTGTTGCTGTTGGGTGTATAATCTGCAATAATGTGCAAATATAGTAAATATTTTTAAATACGCGCGAGAAAAGAGGAAAAAGTTGAAAAGGATGAAAAGGGTTTAAAAGGTTCAAAAGGGTTGAAGGGGTGTTTATCCGTTCTATCTGAACAATCTGTGTTCAATAAAAGGGTTTGAGGGTTGAAGGGTTTGAGGGTTGAAGAGTTTGAGGGTTGGAAGGTTTGAGGGTTGAAGGGTTTGAGGTTGAAGGGTTTGAGGGTTGAAGGGTTTGAGGGGTAAAGGAGGGGGAGAGGGACGGCAAGCAACCTCGAAGTGGTTGAATCTCAATAACCCTACACTAAGCCGCGGGACGCGACCGGAGGGAGCGGCCTCGGGCGCAGTGTGGGGGAAAGATGAGGATATGCGATGCGTGTCGGAGACACGCAACCACACCTTTGCTCTCGAGGTTGCGTGTCTCCGACACGCTTCTCTTGCGGTGGTTCACAGGCCCCACACTGCGCTCCGTTGTCGCTTAGTGCGGGGTTATTGAGATAATGCCTCTCCGAGGCATCTGCCTTCTGTCCACTAAGGTTCGTAGACCCTGAAAGGGTTGACGCTCTATAACCGTGGGTGCGAAGTGCCCACGGGAGGCCAGACAGGGCAGTACGACCCTGAGGGGGTCGACCCAAATGAGCCCAGTGTGAAGGTATGGGGCACTCCTCCAGAGTGCCATTGATGCAGCACAGGCACCGCAGGTCGTTCCGACCTGCGGTTATTGAGAGGTGACGCCTTCAGCGTCAGTGATTTTCGGCTAATTTATGGCAATTCGTGTTGAAAAGGTTGAAAAGGATAAAAAGGATAAAAAGGTTGAAAAGGTTGAAAGGGTTTAAAGGTTTTAAGGGTTTAAAGGGTTAAAAAGGTTAAAAAAGGTTTAAAGGTTCCGACGCGAGATATATCGAGCAATTCGTGTCATTTGTGTCATTCGTGTTCAAAAAAGCAATCCGTGTTATCCGGGCAATCCGTGTTTCAAAAGGGTTGAAAAGGTTTAAAGGGTTAAAAAGGTTGAAAAGGGTGAAAAGGTTGAAAAGGTTGAAAAGGATAAAAAGGTTTAAAGGTTCCGATGCGAGATATGTCGAGCAATTCGTGTCATTCGTGTCATTCGTGTCATTCGTGTTCAAAAAAAGCAATCCGTGTTATCCGGGCAATCCGTGTTCGAAAATAATTTATGGATAATTTTCGGGTAATTTATGGCAATTCGTGTTCAACCCCGTGGGCGTTTCGCCCACCCCCGAAAACAGCCCTCAAAACCGCCACTCAATGTCGTTTTTCAGCATAACGTTCATATTTACAGTTGTTTATCTTAAAAATGTCTCTGTTTTGGTGCTGTTTTGTAACTGCTTCATCCTCAGCCTTTCAAGGGACCAACTCCGGTCGTTGTACAATATATGTACAATACTTGTACAATATTTGTACGTTTACCAATTGTACAAGTATTGTACAACTATTGTACATATATTGTACAACGACCAGTGTTGATAGGGCGATGACTGCCAGCTGTGGCAGTTTTTTGTGCCGCGACTGACATTTTGTCAGTTTTTCGGAAACGGCGGTGTTTGGCATTGTTCTTGATGTGGATTGTTTGGTTTTCTGCGTTGGCAGAAGACGAAAAAACAACAAGTTTCAAGAATAAAAATAAAAAAAATACAACAATTATGGGAAAAATCATCGGTATAGACTTAGGAACGACCAACAGCTGTGTCTCTGTTATGGAAGGCAATGAGCCTGTGGTTATTATGAACAGTGAGGGCAACCGCACCACCCCGTCGGTGGTGGGTTTCCTCGAGAACGGCGACCGCAAGGTGGGCGACCCCGCCAAGCGTCAGGCCATCACCAATCCTCACAACACTGTTTACTCAATCAAACGTTTTATGGGCGAGAGCTACGACCGCGTGCAGAAAGAGATTGCCGCTGTGCCTTACAAGGTGGTGAAGGGCGACAACAACACTCCGCGCGTCGACATCAACGGACGTCTCTACACTCCGCAGGAAATCAGCGCCATAGTGCTTCAGAAGATGAAGAAGACGGCTGAGGACTTCCTCGGCAGCGAGGTGACCGAGGCTGTCATCACGGTCCCCGCCTACTTCAACGACAGTCAGCGTCAGGCCACCAAGGAGGCCGGCGAGATTGCAGGCCTGAAGGTGCGCCGTATCGTCAACGAGCCTACGGCTGCTGCTCTGGCCTACGGCCTTGACAAGAAGAACCAGGATATGAATGTGGCCGTCTTCGACCTTGGTGGCGGTACGTTCGATATCTCGATCTTGAACCTTGGCGACGGCGTGTTTGAGGTCAAATCGACCAACGGCAACACGCACCTTGGCGGCGACGACTTCGACCTGAAGGTCATCAACTGGCTGGCCGACAGCTTCAAGAGCGACAAGGGTATCGACCTGCGCAAGGACCCGATGGCTATGCAGCGTCTGAAAGAGGCTGCCGAGAAGGCCAAAATCGAACTCTCGTCGAGCCAAGAGACTGAAATCAACCTGCCTTACATCACCGTTGCCGACGGCGTGCCGCAGCACCTTGTGCAGAAGTTGACCCGCGCCAAATTCGAGCAGCTCTGCGACGACCTGATTCAGGCCACCATCGAACCCTGCCGTCAGGCTATGAAGGACGCAGGCCTCACGAATTCAGATATTAACGAAGTTATTCTGGTCGGCGGTTCGACCCGTATCCCCGCCGTGCAGAAGAAGGTCGAGGAGTTCTTCGGCAAGACTCCCAACAAGGGCGTCAACCCCGACGAAGTCGTGGCCATCGGAGCTGCCATCCAGGGCGGTGTGCTGACCGGCGAAGTTAAGGATGTGCTTCTGCTCGACGTCACTCCTCTTTCGCTCGGTATCGAGACACTCGGCGGCGTGATGACGCGCCTGATCGACGCCAACACCACCATCCCGACCAAGAAGAGCCAAGTCTTCTCGACGGCTGCCGACAACCAGCCCGAGGTCGAAATCCACGTGCTGCAGGGCGAGCGCCCGATGGCTGCCGACAACAAGACTATCGGCCGCTTCCATCTGGCAGGAATTCCGCCAGCACCGCGCGGAGTGCCGCAGATTGAGGTCACGTTCGACATCGATGCCAACGGCATCCTTAACGTCAGCGCACTCGACAAGGCCACCGGCAAGAGCCAGAACATCCGCATCGAGGCTTCGAGCGGCCTGAGCGACGACGAGATAAAGAGAATGAAGGCTGAGGCTGAGGCTCACGCTGCCGACGACAAGAAGGCCAAAGAGGAGATTGAGAAAATCAATGCTGCCGATAGTATGATTTTCCAGAGCGAGAAGAACCTCAAGGACTATGGCGACAAGCTGCCCGCCGACAAGAAGAGTTCCATCGAGAACGCCCTCAACGAGCTGAAGGCCGCCCACAGCGCCCGCAACGTCGCCGGTATCGACCAGGCAATGGAGAAGATCAACGCCGCTTGGCAGGCCGCCTCGCAGGATATGTACAATGCCCAGCAGCAAGCCGGCCCGCAGAACCCCGGTCAGGGCTTCCAAGGCAACCCCAACGCCGGCCAGCAGCAGGGTCCCCAAGGCGGAAACGACACCGTTGAAGACGCCGACTACGAGGAAGTGAAGTAAAAGGAACGCCGGCATCCTGCCGGCAACACCAATAAACGAGAGAGGTGCAAGTGATTGACTTGCACCTCTCTTTTATTGTTATGCGGAGAAAAGTTGAATATTCGCCGCAGAATATGCGGAGAATAGACATTGCAGGCCAGTGGCGCAGATTTCAAATCCTTATATTAAGTTGCGGCGGATTGCAAATCCGCCGCAACGGGTGCAATCGTAAAATTGCACCTTTTTTTTTGCCGTGCGGAGAAAAAAATGTATATTTGCCGCATAATATGCGGAGATTAGTAATTGTATTATCCGCACAAAAACAGGTAGATATGTATTTATGGGAACAAATGGACTGGCCAAAATTCCATTGGGACAAGCAGAGAATCAACAAAGTATTGGTTGATGTGAGGCATCAGCAGGGGAAGTTGTTAGGAATGGCAGAGATGCTCGGGTTTGATGTGAAAAGCCCGGTTGTGCTTGATGCAATGACGTCGGATATCATCAAGTCATCTGAGATAGAGGGCATTGCCTTGAATGCCGACGATGTACGCTCGTCGGTTGCGTGGCAGTTGGGGATTGACCGCGTTGGAGTGCCCTCATCTGACCGCTACATTGAAGGAGTGGTGGAGGTGATGTTTGATGCCGTGCATCATTATGACGAGCCTTTAACACAGGATAGGCTGTTCCGTTGGCATAGTGCATTGTTTCCTAATCCCATCCGATTGGCACACATCACCGTGGGTGACTGGCGGCAGGGGGATATGCAGGTGGTATCTGGACAATATGGCAAAGAGAAGGTACACTACGAGGCTCCTGCCAGCAAAGATGTACCGCAGATGATGTCGGAACTGCTGCAATGGATCAACACCGCGGACACTGACCCTGTACTGAAAGCGGCCATAGCCCACCTATGGTTTGTCAGCATACACCCCTTCAGCGACGGCAACGGGCGGTTGGCACGTACCATCACCGATATGCTTTTGGCGAAATCCGATGCCACACCCTATCGCTTTTATAGTATGTCCACACAGATTGCGTTGGCGCGGAAAGAATATTACGACATATTGGAGCAGACGCAGAAAGGGACGCTTGACATTACCGAGTGGCTACTATGGTTTCTCGGAAGGTTGGATGTGGCTATCAAAGTGGCTATGGAGACCGTCGGGCACACACTGAGTAAAGCTACGTTTTGGGAGAGCCACCGTCATATAGCTATGAATGAGCGGCAGACCAAAATGGTCAATATGCTGTGGGATGGGTTTGAAGGCAAATTGACCTCCTCCAAATGGGCAAAGATAAACAAATGTTCTCCCGACACCGCCCTGCGTGACCTGCAAGACCTTGTCGCCAAAGGCATCCTCGTCCGCACAGAGTCAGGCGGTCGCAGCACAGGATACGACTTGGTAAAACAAACAATATAAACAACAAAGGGAGCGCCAAAATTGACGCTCCCTTCTTTATGCCTTCTTGGTGGGTTATATGTGAGTTGTTATTCTACACACATTTCGGGTCGCGCGGGTTGACCCTTTGCACTTTGTTGTAGAATAATGGCATAGTTGCTCCTTTCTTTTGTGGTTTAACATTCGATGAATACGAGTGCAAAGGTACGGATTATTTCTGACACAGCAAAATAAAAATGAAAAAAAGGCAGGAAAAAATCCCGCCTTTTGCTTACAGATGTTTAATAATTTGTATGATATCTTCCATTGTTTCGGCATCGCCTTTCTTCACTTTTTTGTCAACATTTTTAGGTTCTTCGGCTTCCAATGCTGCTATCAGCGTATTCTGATTATTGATAATTGTATTCAGATATTCGATGGAATTGTCGTTGTAATCTCTTTGGATGTTGTTGTAGTATTCAGTATAGATCTTTTTTATCTTCTTCGTTTTCTCGGAAAGCATTACAATCTTTTCATTGTTCTTGTCAATAGTGTCGAGAGCTTCAACGTGATTCTTGTATTTCTCCATTGTTGGGATTAGTTGACGTATTTTGTCGCCATTCTGACTTCCGTTCCAACCATCACCGAGAATAGAGAGCGATGCCTCAAATTGGGTCTTGACGTAGGAGAAGTATGGACTTGCTGTAATGGCTTCTTTTAGTACGTTCAGTTGAGGCAATGCCCTTGCATAGTCAAGGCAGTTGTCAGCTATTATTAATCCTTCATTTAATTCCTTGATGTACTGCTCCACCCATTTCCCTGCATCCCCATTATCACGGATATAATGGAACTCATACTTGTTATGACTATTGTAGATTTCCGTATACTTTTGCCATATCTGACTATTCTCCCCGGCAATATTCTTAATGCTGTCGACTTTGGCGGTAATATTTTTTTTCTTGTCACCTTTGACGATATAGGAAAAAAAGTCTTCTTCCATCTTCAGACATTTTTGTATTGTCCTCATTTGGCTTTGATATTTTGCGGTGTCGGTAGTAAATTTAAAACCAGTATATTTTTCGTAATTGAAACCAATGCGGCTAAAGGTTATTCCGTAGGAATCAACCATGTCTTTAATTCTAACATTATTGATTTTGTCCATGAGTTGGGTTATCTGTTCTTCCCCTTTTTCAATATCAGAACGCATCTTCTGATAGTTGGTTATTGCATGTTGTGTCTCTGCCAAAACGCTTTTGTTCAAAAATTTCTTTTCGTTGCCATTTCCGTTGGATTTGGGGACCCATAGTGTTCTTGATGTCAGCAATTCATTTGATTTGCGATCAAAATCATATATTGGTTTTTCTGACAACTCAAACAAGTATTTTTCGACTTCGTCCATACTGGCATAGTTGATTTGCTCTTTCTTTAGTATGTAAATGGTACAACTGCTATAGTCGTCATCTTCGATTTGTTTGCTATAATCAATAGGTCTGCAAGGCTGGTATTTGTAATTGATGTTTTTTGCTTCACTAATTACATATCCCTTGGATAATAGTTCTTCTTCATAATCAAACAAATTCTCTTTGTCGCTTATGTATTGTTTCAATTCATCGTCAATTGGCGTTTCGTCGCCGTTCAAGCGTACAATATGGCTTACTATGATACCGTCTTTTATGGTGTATTTGTCAGATTTGCCACTAAGGAGAGTTATTTCTCTTCCATCTCTGATTGCATAACGGAATTCATAGTGAGAGCCGTCGGATTGGGTCAGCTCAATCAGTTTTCCTTCAGAGAACACAAAAGTGTTTTTCTCGATATTGTTGTCTTTCGTCGGCTCTCCCCCAAGGGTGTCTCTTCTGGTAATGGTCTCCTTCCACACACCGTCACGCTGGTCGTCTTTATAACCTCCTGACACTTCCCTGTTGATGACCCAGCCTCTCCTCATCCGTTTGTCTCGATTAATCTGATAGTCGTGATACACATCCACGTGGGATTGATAGATTTTTTGTAAGCAGTAATACTTTCCTTCTTTTTTGCCGTGAGAGTAGTTGATGTTTTCTGTGTGAGAGAACACATACTTGTTGTATTGGTCCTCCTGTTGTTTAACTTTGCCCTCCGTTTTGCAGAGGCCGTGCATTATTCGCTCGTCATTGTCTCCGTAGTAACAGTTAAAGGTTTTCGTACATTCGTTACCTTTAATGGTTACTTTTTCCGAAACAGTAAAAGTTTGCTGCGCGATTGCTGTATTGCACAGGAACAATGCGGTCACACAGAGTAAGGCAACTCTGATTGGGGTTAAGTTTGCTTTTTCCATATTGATTATTATTTTAAATGTTGATATAAATTATTTCGGCTTCCGGCCGTAGAGCCGGAAGCCGATGTTGGGGTAAGGATATGAAAAAGGCGCGAAACCTTCGTATTTCTCATTGATTCCTTATTCCAAGTTGGGTGACTGGTAAATACCCTTGCAACAAATAAGGTACGAATATTCCACGCCAAGGCGTGAACCTTCCGTAAACTTATTCCCTGTTGCTTTAGATTACCAGTCTTTAACTTGGGGAGAACAAGCACTTCAAGCTCTATCTATTTCTTTTCTATTTCAACGTTTTATGTCATCATCATTTTATCATTTTCACGCTGCAAAGATACACATTTATTTTTATTCCACAAAATACTATTCCAATTCTGCTTCGATTTCTTCGATGGGTGGGAGTGAGGAACGGAGGTCGCTGGGGTTGCAAATCATTATATTAAATTGCGGCGGATTGCAAATCCGCCGCAACGGGGGTAACATCCACCGCACGCGGAAACAGCGCACTCGTGCATTACGCTCTGGAATAAGTTTTATGGGCTTATGGTGCGGATTGAAAGTCTGCAACAATGGGTTACTAATGTTCACGATACAAAACACACAAAAATCGTCATTCACACAAATAAATCTTCCATACGGTGAAAAAGTTGTATTTTTGCAAAACCAAATGTACAAAACAATGTCGTTATGAAACAGCCGAAGAGTCTTATACTCATTGCCTTTGTAGCGTTTATGCTATATGCGTGCGAGAGGGATTCTGGCGACGACGTGTGGGCACAATTCATACTGAACTTGATACGTGCAACGAACCGATAGACAAATACGCAGTTTAATTCCATACAAATTATTACATTATGAAGAAAATATTACTACTGGTGGTGCTTTTGATGACAGCCACAATGGGCGTGCAAGCGCAAAAGGACATTCCCGCCAACCTTAGAGTAGAGGTCGCAGAGGCGGAGAAGGACGATGCCGACTATTCTATCTTCATCTACAAGGACGACAACGGGACTCAAGGCTACTATATGAGCCTGGGCGGAACAAGCCAGCTGTTTTCGATCTCCATCGGTGGCTTCAATGACTTGTCTATCGAAGACGTCTTTGAGACTTGCCTTTGGCTGGGAAACACTACCGACGAGGTGTTCGCCGCTCTCGACACCATTCTGGCTATGTATGATATGGAGGTCGGAACAGTAAGAGAGTTTCAGGGGCGTACAACTACAGGTGCGGGCCGTCTGGCAGAACAGAATGTGGCCAAATGTGAGGTTATGAAGCGCCTTATCGGTGGCAACCGCCTCTTGTTCAGCTTCGCCAGCGGGAAGTACCAATGCGGGGTGTATCTCACCAAAGGTGTTGTCAAACAACTCCGCTTTGGCCTGAAAACCAATATGAAGCTGAACCCCAAGCTGCATCGTTAGACACTTGATTATGCACGACAAGAACGATACCGTTCCCATTGAACGGCATCCGCTGGAACCTTTTCTTCCGCCCAACGCACGGCTGCTGATGCTGGGCAGCTTCCCGCCGCCGCGCAAGCGCTGGTCGATGGATTTCTTCTACCCCAACCGCACCAATATGATGTGGGAAATCTTCGGCGAGGTGTTCTATGGCGACTCTCAACGGCTTGTGGATGCGGAACATAAGACGTTCAAACAGGCCGACATAGAGGCTCTGCTCAACCGGCGCGGCATCGCTATCTTCGACACCGCCACGGCGGTGAAGCGCCTGTCGGGTAACGCCTCCGACAAAGACCTTGAGGTGGTCGAGAAAACCGACATCGCGGCGTTGCTGGAGCGTATACCGCAGTGCCACGATATAGTGTGTACGGGGCAGAAGAGCATCTCGGTACTGGCCGAGGACTATGGCGTGACTGTCCCAAAGATGGGCGAATACAGCACTTTCGCCATCAATGGACGCGAGATGCGACTGTGGCGTATGCCTTCGTCGTCGCGTGCCTACCCGATGCCTCTTGCACAAAAGGCTGTATACTATCGCAAAATGATGGAAACAATTACAATCTGAACAGATATGAAAAGACTTGCCCTTCTGCTCCTCGGCCTAATGCTGGCCGTGACAGCCGGAGCCCAAAAACGCTTTTACAAATTGTCCTCGCCCGACGGACGGCTGACTGCGGAAATCACAACCCTTGACGGCGGCTTGTATTGCTGCACAGCTCTCAACGACACGCTGTTGGCCCGCACACTGATAGGCCTCGACTACACACAGGGCGACAAGGAATACCACAATTTGTCGGTACGCAAAACCTCGCGACGCTCCATCGACGAGACCATCGCATCGCCCTTCTGCCGACAGACCTCGATGCGCGACCAATATAACGAACTGACCCTCCACCTGAAAGAGGGGCTGTCGGTTATCTTCCGCGCCTATAATGAGGGGCTTGCCTATCGCTTCGTGTGGGAAGGGAAGCCTGGACAGGTGGTCAAAGAGATTGTGAATCACGACTTCATCGACGACAGAACTGTTACAGCCCCATACGTCATCAGCTTCGACTCCACACGCCACGATATACAATACAGCACATCGTTCGAGAACCACTACACCACCAAGCCCATCTCGCAACTCGACCAGCGGCGGCTCTGCTTCCTGCCGCTGATGGTGCATTGCGGCGACGTGAAGCTCTGCCTGACGGAGTCGTCGTTGTGCGACTATCCGGGGCTTTATCTGCACAGCACCAATGCAGGCGAACTGGTGGGCGAACACGCGCCGCTGCCCCATCGCGTGGAGCAAGGCGGACACAACAACCTGCAACTGATAGTCAAGGAACGCGAGGACTATATCGCCGAGATGGATAAGAGCAAGCATTTCCCCTGGCGCATAATGATGGTGGGCACCGCCACGGAGATTGCAATGAACAATATGAGCTACCTGCTGGGTGAGCCTTCACGGGTGGACGATGTGAGCTGGATAAAGCCCGGCAAGGTGGCTTGGGACTGGTGGAACAACTGGAACATTGGCGGCGTGGACTTTGTGGCTGGCATCAACAACGACACATACAAGCACTACATCGACTTCGCCTCTCGCTATGGCATAGAGTACGTCATCCTCGACGAAGGATGGGCCGTCTCTTTGAATTCTGAATTTAGAAAATCGAATTCCGAAGACTTGCGCGACAGTAATTCAACATTCAACATTCATAATTCACCATTACTAAACGTGGTGCCGGAGATAGACCTGCCGATGCTCGTCAACTATGCCAAGGAGCGCAATGTGGGCATCATCCTCTGGGCGGGCTACTATGCCTTCGACCGTGATATGAAGCACGTCTGCAAGCACTACAGCGAGATGGGCGTAAAGGGCTTCAAGGTCGACTTTATGGACCGCGATGACCAGATAGTCACCGACTTCTACCGCCGCACGGCCGAGATGTGTGCCAAGTACCACCTCGTGGTCGACTTCCACGGGGCTTTCAAGCCCGCGGGCCTCAACCGTACCTATCCCAACGTACTCAACTTCGAGGGTGTGTTCGGATTGGAGCAGATGCGATGGGCCAAGCTCGAATGGGACCAGATGCGCTACGACTGCGAGATACCCTTTATCCGTCAGACCGCCGGCCCGATGGACTACACCCAAGGGGCGATGCTCAACGGATGCCGCAACAGCTTCCGTCCCTGCTGGAACGAGCCTATGAGCCAAGGAACCCGCTGCCACCAGCTGGCGCTGTATATCGTACTGGAGTCGCCACTCAATATGCTGTGCGATTCGCCTACGAACTATGATAAGGAACCCGACTACACGCGCTTTGTGGCCTCGCTGCCCACAGTGTGGGACGAGACACGTGTGCTGCAGGGCGAGGTAGGCGAATATATTGTCACCGCCCGTCGCAAAGGCGACACGTGGTACATCGGTGGCATTACCAATTGGACTCCTCGCGACATCGAGATAGATTGCGTCAATGCGTTAATGCGCCAATGCGTGAGTGCTGACGCAGATAACACTGACACATTAACACAATTACGCAATTACACAATCGAACTATACTCCGACGGAGCCAATGCCCATCGCCGCGGCAGCGACTACAATTACAGGGTTGTCACTTCCCAGAGGGCAAAAATACATTTGGCTCCCGGCGGCGGCTTCGTGATGAAAGTGTCTCGCCAATAGCTCACAACTCGCATATTTCGCCTACGAGCCTCGAAGAGGCTCAATGACGGCACATTTGGTCGGTGTGGCGAATGTGTCAATGCAATCCGCGTCTACGAGCCTCGAAGAGGCTTAGTTTCAATAATACTACATTAGGAGCGTGATAAGAAGTTCCGCGTCTACGAGCCTCGAAGAGGCTCAATCTCAATAACACCACACTAAGCGAAGCGCAGTGTGGTGACTGCGATATCACCACACTGTAAAGCGTGTCGAAGACACGCCACCAATCAGTCTTTCAGGAAATACCTCTCATCCACCGTCAGCCCGTTCTCCTCCAGAAACGCTCTGTATTCCTCAGCGAAAGTCGTATGCTTATGGTGCTCTTTCTGGTTGCGGATATAGTTTACCACCCTGTCCTTCTCCTTGGCACTATAGCTAAAGCCGGCATACTCCTTCGACCATCCACTCCAGTGTGGAAAGACGGGGTTGGCTTTGAGCCACTTACTGGTGGCGGTCTTCATCCGCTGCACGAAGTCAGACATTGACAGGTTGGCGGGCAACGAGAGGAAGATGTGTATGTGGTCGGGCATACCTCCGATGCGATACAACTTGCCACCCACTTTGTCCACAATACCCATCACGTATGCGTATAGGTCGCGCTCGTGCTCCTCGCTGATAGTACGCTCGCTGGAGTGGGTGCGAACGATGATATGATACATAGTGGATGTGTAACTCATACTGATAGTAACGAAGGTGATATGGCTTTATTGTGTAGTGGTGTGTCTTCGACACACGTGAGGGTCGGTCGTAGTGGTGTCACCACACTGCGCTCCCTTCGGTCGCTTAGTGTGGTGTTATTGAGATTGAGCCTCTTCGAGGCTCGCTGTTGCGCAGGCGTTGCAGAGCCTTTTGAGGTGTTCTTTATGGTCGCTTAGTGTGGTGTTATTGAGATTGAGCCTC
>Ga0129306_1001973_pt1 | contig 20117 bp, 23 predicted proteins | sample P827metagenome_FD_94438 | JGI IMG/M metagenome (GOLD analysis project Ga0129306, IMG submission 94438) | Capybara group fecal microbial communities from Wisconsin, USA - P827 metagenome | ecosystem: Host-associated > Mammals > Digestive system > Large intestine > Fecal | place: USA: Wisconsin... | reverse complement strand
CATCCGTCACGATGCAACTCAATCGTAAAGGTTGATCCTTTATTTATGCAACTGTCAATGTACTATGCCGCCGGGTCAGCGGCTGAGCTATCACATAGAAAAAATGATTGACCCTTAATAATTCAAAAATTTCTTGACAATATATATTTGACCAAATATAATATGAACAAATATAAATAATGATACGTTTCATAGTCAGGAGGTCAGATATGAGTTTTTATGATTTAAGTGTAACAGCAGCAAACGGTGAAGAGATATCCATGAAGGATTATGAGGGTAAGGTGGTTCTGGTTGTGAATACAGCTACAGGATGCGGATTCACTCCTCACTACAAGGATATCGAGGAAATGTATGAGAAGTACCACGACAGAGGATTTGAGGTTATCGATGTACCATGCAATCAGTTTGCAGGTCAGGCACCCGAGTCGGATGAGGAGATCCATCAGTTCTGCCAGCTTAAGTACAATACTCAGTTCCCTCAGATGAAGAAGGCGGACGTCAATGGTGAGACCGCTATTCCTCTGTTTAAGTATCTGAAGGAGCAGAAAGGTTTTGAAGGATTCGGAAAGGGCCCTAAGGCATTGGCTATGAGTGCCATGCTCTCCAAGATCGATAAGGATTATAAGAATAATCCCGAGATCAAGTGGAACTTCACCAAGTTCGTGATCGACAGAAGCGGTAATGTGGTTGCCAGATTTGAACCTACTGCTAAAATGGATGATGTAGATAAGTTTGTGGAAGGACTGATTTGATCACATAATATAGGGATTAGATGGTATGGCACAGAAATACGAACAACTGTTACTTAAGAATCAATTGTGCTTTCCGATGTATGCGTGCGGACGTAAGATCGTCGCAGCGTACACACCGTATTTAAAACCGTTGGGTCTTACCTACACGCAATACATCGTTTTTATGGTTCTGTGGGAAAAGGAACATGTGACTGTCGGACAGCTGGGCAGTATGCTTCATCTGGATGCCGGCACACTTACACCGCTCCTTAAGAATCTGGAAAAAGAAGGATATGTTACCAGAGAACGTTCTAAAGAAGATGAGCGTGTCACTATAATAAGCATCACTGAAAAAGGCGATAAACTGAAAGAAAAGTGTAAGGATATACCGTTTGAACTGGCAAAATCCGGATCACCGTTAAGCGAAAAGGAAGCAGCACAGCTGTACAAGCTTCTCTACAAGTTTCTTGAAGCATAAAAATACTCCGCATCAGAATACCGGTCGTTCATCTGAGGCGGAGTTTTTACTGTCCTGCTTCTCACGGATATCGTAGTCAACGTGGGCATGATCGAGTTTCTCCAGAAAACTGTCCTTCTGGGACTCTGAGACGAGTATGAATATATACCGAAACTGTATGCCTATCCTCTTGAATTTTGACAGGCGACTTTTCATTTTTTGATTTGGAAGTATTGATTTTGATCGGAACCGGTGGTATTATGTGATAGTTAGCAATAGCTAACCGATGGCAATGTGTATTATGAACAGATAACTCCGCGAAACAGCGGAGTATATTAACGGCCCGGGGTTAGCCGAAACTAACCAATGTGAAAAGGATATTTATCATGGGTAAAAGCAGTTCCTTAGAGGATTATCTGAAATGCATACTTGTTCTTCAAAAGAAGAATGATACGGTGAGATCTATCGACATAGCTGAAGAACTCGGGGTTACGAAGCCGAGTGTCAGCAACGCCATGAAGAAGCTCCGTACAGAGAACATGATCTATTTTGATGCGGAAGGGCATATCTTCTTTACCGATGAGGGCAGAGCATTAGCTGAGCGTGTATACAGCAAGCATACACTGTTGTCCAGGCTTCTCAGGCTTATGGGCGTTAATAAGGACACTGCAGATAAGGAAGCGTGTCTGATGGAACACACGATCAGTGATGAGACATACGAGTGTATGGATGAATTTGTCAACGCACACAGCAGTGATATTGACGAGGTTAAGATGCAGCCTATAGAGGAGGAATCATGAGCCAGAAGATCATTTCGTTAAGAGAAGATGAGATCCGCGCGATAGGCGATGCGTTTGCGGATTATAAATATGCTGAGGCGGAATGGGGCATGAGTTATCTGGGCAAAGGCAGGCAGGCCGTGAGTGATTATATCTGTGCTTATGTCCGGATGGCGATTAAGGAGCGCACACTTTATTCGACCAGTGAGAAGCATGAAGCGTTTATCTCATTCAATCGTTCCGGAGTTAACATGGGTTTATCCTCCGCGTCCGAACTTTTAGGAGCAATCCCCGGAAACGCCGATGTACCGCATCTGATCAATATGGCTAAAAATGTCAGAAAAGCCGGGAAGTCTTACGGGCAGATACTGAGCAAACTCAAGATACCGTACATATATGTCGGAATGGTCGCTGTTACGAAAGAGTATCAGGGACAGGGTTATATGCGCAAACTCTTGGAGATAGCCTTTGAGGAGGGCAGGAAACAGGGCCTTCCGGTAGTGCTAGATACGGACGCAGTGCTTAAGAAGGCCAAATATGAACATCTGGGCATGAAATGTGTTACCACACAGCATTTCAGTGAGGGCGTCGAACTGTATGGTCTGGTTTATGAGCCGGATACCATCCCGAAGGAGTGGAAGAGCGAGATGGTACTTGCGGACCTGAAGACTCTAAGTGCCAGAAATGAGAATGTATGGGACAGATTTGCTCCCGTATATAGCGGTTTCGTAACCGGAACCCGTGGAAACAAAAAAGCATATGAAGCCATGTATCGGCGCATAAGGGGGGTAGTAAAAGACAAAGAGGTGCTGGAGATAGCAACCGGCCCCGGTGTGATCGCCAAACAGGTTGCGGTAGAAGCAAAAACAATGATCGCTACGGATTATGCAGACAAGATGCTTGCTGTTGCCAGACGCGGGATAGTTCCCGATAATCTGGTATTCGAGCACGCTGATGCTCATAACCTGCAGTATGAGGACGACTGCTTTGATGTAGTCATTATAGCCAATGCATTGCATGTCATGCCTGATCCGGAGAAAGCTTTATCTGAGATCAGACGCGTTCTCCGTCCGAACGGAATACTGATCGCGCCTAATTTTATACATGATAATACGAATAAAGCCAGCAACATACTCAGTAAAGCATTATCTGCAGCAGGAGTTTCTTTTGAAGCGAAGTGGGACGAGAGCGGATATCTGAACCTCCTCAAAAACAATGGTTTTGACATCTCATTTTCGCGGAAACTGCCATCCACCATACCGCTTGAATATGCTGAGTGCCGAAAGAAGGAGCAATAGTGTATATTCGGGAATACGGAAAAGAACACGATAAAAATCTTTTATTCTTTCCGGGCAGCTGTGAACCATGGCAGGAGCATGCATATGCCGCTGAGGAGCTGGCCCGGAAATACCATGTAATGCTGGTGGTGCCTGACGGACAGGATCCCGAGGAGCATACAGACTTTATCTCCGTGGAGAAGACCGTGGATGATGCAGCCGCTTGGCTTAAGGAACATAGTATCGATCATCTGGAGGCTCTGTACGGGTTAAGCTACGGGGGTGGAATGGCCACCAGGTTTTTAGTCTCTCAGAATATCCCTGTAGAGAAGGCTATCATCGATGCCGGCACGGCACCGTATGAATATCCGCGATGGATATGCAAGATGATCTGTGTACGTGATTATCTGATGATCAAGGCCGGCAGATTATCTGTAAAAATGATGGAAGCTTCATTTCCTCCGGAGCGCTTTGCCAGAAATCCCAAGGATCCGGATGAGGAATATGAGGAAATCCGCAGGTATCTGAAAACGTACAGCAATAAGACGATATGGAACATCTTCTGGTCAGCGAATAATTATGCCGTACCTTATCCCTCGCCGAAGCTTGATACTAAGATCATGTTCTGGGTTGGAACGGAAGAATGGGGATCCAGATTCAGAGATCTGAAGTGGTATAAGAAGTATCTGCCTCAGATAGAGGTTGAGGAAATCCCGAATATGATGCACGGGGAATTCGTGATGATGCATCCGAAGGAATTTGCGATAAAAGCACTGGAGTTTTATGAGGGGGAAGATAAATGAAGTATTCAGGTATGCCGTCTGCAATGTGGGCGATGTATAAAGGCTCATTTAGAAAGCATTTGTGCAATGAACTGGGATATTCACCTCAAGAGGCTGCGCGTATCACAAAACAGGCCCGCCCCAGGTACAGGGAAATCATAGAGAAACTGCCCGAGTTTGAAAAAGCAGATCGCTTCAAGACAAATATAGTGAACTGCGCTTTGCTGATCTCATTTGTACAGAGCATGGATGCACGCCCGTCAGTTGAGGAACTCACGGATTACTACGAGGCAGCCATGACTATGATGGCGACTAAAATATTCTGCAGGATGGGAGGCAAGGCCAAATTCTCGGATAAGGATATAGCCGGAATGAAAGCTACGGCAGCTTTGAAAGCGGGAAGCCGCAACAGGTACTCCTGGAATATGGACTACATCCCGTATGAGGATGGAAGCGGATACGAAGCGAGATTCTATACATGCGGTATATGTACTCTGATGAAAGAGTATGGGTTCTTTGACCTGGTCCCGGCGATGTGTCATCTGGACTATACGATGAGTGAACTTGGCGGAGCTACGAATTTCGTCAGGGAGTATACGCTGGCATCCGGCGGCCCGTACTGCGACTGCGGATATAAAAAGAAAGACAAATAAAGGGGAGGAACCAACTGATGGAATTCGAAGAAATGGGTAATATGTCAGGCAAGACTATGATGCTTCTGCCGGGTACATGCTGCAACTGGCAGACGAATTTCAGTAATGTCCTGTCGAGGCTGGCAGAAAAGTACCATCTGATCTGCGTAAATTACGACGGCTTTGACGGCAGTGATGATATATTCCCTGATATGATTACGGTCACTGAGAAGATAGAGCGGTATATCATTGATAACCATAACGGAAAACTCGATGCGGCTCTCGGGTCATCACTCGGATCTAGTTTTGTGGGACAGCTGATACAGAGGAGAAATGTTCATATCGATCACGGGATATTCGGAAGCCCGGACCTCGATCAGAGCGGTAAGGTTTCAGCGTGGCTGCAGAGTAAACTTGTTGTACCGCTGCTTACCAGCTTTACCAGAAGTGAGAAAAAACAGAAAAAAACTAAAGAATCTCTCAAAAAGATCTTTCTGATGGACGATGAAGCGGCCGATAAGTTCATGGCCTGCTTTTCAAGCTTTAATCCCTTATCCATTAAAAACGAATATTATACAGATCTGCTCACACATCTGGAGGATGATATCCGGGTAGAGCAAACGAAAGCGCATTTCATATATGCAAATAAAATGGGCGAGAAGTACTTGATGCGCTATAAAAGATACTTTCATGATCCTGACATTCGAGAGTTCAATATGCAGCATGAACAGTGGCTTTTTGGAGGTGAGGAATATGCAGTACCGGTATTGAAGGCGATAGATGAATTCATGGAGATGCCGGTATAAATATGGCGGAAAGGTGCGTTCAGATGAATATGACAAAGGACAGACTGGAAACAATATACAAAAGGATGCTCTGGGTGATCCCGGGTATGATCCTGGCTATGATCGGTGATTACTGTATGGGAGTGGAACCCAAGGACAGCACCGCTATCTCGGGAATGATCTCATCGGGATGGCTGACTATAGCAGACTGGAGGATCGCCGTATCCAATATCGGAGGCCTGTTCGGTACGTTATTCTATACCATAGCGACGCTGCCATTTGTGGATTTCCTAAGGAGCCGACACAACAAATGTGCCCATAACGCAGATAAGCGACTGATACGGATGTATATTGCGGGACTGATACTCGGAGTAATGAGCTTCATGTATTTTCATCTCGCATGCGGGACTCTGATCCATAATTTCAATGTGATATACGATGCCGCGGGCGGGGATACAGAGCTTGCCATTGAGATGTGGAACCGCACCTATATGGTGCAGGCAGTTCCGTACTGGGTAACATTCTTTGCTTTTGAACTGGCGGTGCTGATCGGCTGGATCGCGTTGATCCTGAGAGGGACATTTGATCTGAAGAAGGTATGGATCCTTGCTGCGCCACTTGTTGTGGCAGGTATAGGTTTCCTGTTCGAGATCCTGATACCATGGCAGTTTAACGGCTTCTGCTCCGGATTTGAGAGCTTCGGCTGGATCATTATGTTTATGGGCGGCAGAAAGATGGTAAGAAATGAAATGGAAGCATAAGAGGAACAGTCAACAGATTGAGGAGGATGATTATGAAAGCGGATTATAAGAACTGGGTACCGAAAGGTATGGTATGTGGATTTGCGGCAACCACTGCCGTGGTCGGAGCGGGATTTGTGACCTTGATGATCCTTACCGGGGATGCGGGGGCGCCGCTACGGATCGGCTTAAATGCCGTGCTTGGATTGGGAACGCTGGCTTGTGCTATGGGAACCGCCTGGTCAGTATTTGCATATAACAAATTCTCGTATACCGGCAAGCGTAAACTGTCAAAACAGATTGTAGAAGGAACGGCGGAGTATATAAATATCCCTGACGGAGGAATAGGCCTTGATGTCGGATGCGGCAGTGGGGCTCTGACCAACGCATGTGCCAAAAGAAACCCGAATGCACAGATGAAGGGAGTCGACCGCTGGGGAAAAGAGTATGCGTCTTTCTCAAAAGCGTTATGCGAAAACAATTCAAAGGCTGAAGGCGTGAACAATACAAGTTTTGCTCAGGGTGATGCCACTCATCTTGAGTTTGATGATGAAACATTCGATGCTGTCACCGGCAATTACGTATATCACAATGTTGTAGGCGCTGATAAACAGGCGCTTTTGCTTGAAACACTTCGAGTACTTAAGAAAGGCGGAACATTTGCACTCCACGATATCATGTCGGCGAGCAGGTATGGAGATATGCAGGCATTCGCGGACAAGCTTAAGGCACAGGGGTATGAGAGAGTAGAACTCATACACACGGATGACGGTAAGTTTATGAGCAGAGCCGAAGGTAAAATTCTTGGATTATCCGGATCCACCCTCCTGGTCGGAAAAAAATAATCGATTATGAGGATGTTGATATACGGTGCCGGAGTCATAGGGAGTCTGTATGCGGCATTGATCTCTAAGACTGGGATGGATGTCACGGTATATGCCAGAGGAAAACGGCTCCAAATCCTGCAGACGAAAGGCTTACTTTATCGAGAAAACGGTCAGACGCATAAAGCGAATGTTAATGTAATATCTACACTCGGGGAAAATGATCGCTATGATTTTATATTTCTGACAGTTCGTGAAGATCAGCTGATGACTGCGCTCGCTGAATTAAAAGACAATATCAGTCCTACCATCGTAACTATGGTTAATTCGTTGGACACATATGAAAGCTGGGAGAGAATATGCGGAAAGGGTCGTATCCTTCCGGCTTTTCCCGGAGCAGGCGGCAGCATAGACAGAGACATACTGAATGCAGGCCTGACACCGAGGATCATTCAGCCTACCACCCTCGGAAAAACGGACGGACGCGAAAGGACTTTGGCTGAGGTATTCAAAAGAGCACATATCCCTTATCAGATCGTGGATGACATGCATAACTGGCAGATCTGTCATCTGGGAATGGTCGTACCGATCGCCGACGCATACTATGAATCCGATGATTCCGAACATGCCGGCGAGGACAGGGCTCTTATGAGAAAGACGGCAGCGCAGATCCGTGATAATTTCCGAAGCATAAAGAACATGGGTATCAGATTGTCACCGGTGAAGATGAATGTCTTTTTGGTCTTGCCGGTAAAGATATTGGCGATGATCCTGGGCTTAACATTCAGGAGTGAGTTTGGAAACAGATTTATGTATCAGCATTCCATGAAAGCCCCGGATGAGATGCGTAAGCTTCATGAGCAGTTTTATACATACATCAGGTAGAGGAGGAAAAAGTATGCTTCGGCATGGTGATGCCGGGGGTGATCGGGAATCTGCTCACATTATTACCTTGGCCGCTTAATCAGCTGGATCATGGGACGGAATCATTTGGTCATGCACTGGTTTTGATACTTGGTCTGGTTTTGCTGAAAGAGATGGGAAGAGCAGGAGAACTTGAGGCAAAATGAAAACATTTAATGACATCGGAATTGATGAAAAATTAGACTGGGACAGGATCAGTCATCTGATGAGGATCGGACTGGTCGCCGGGATAATGGTCCTGATCGGAGACATGCTTCTCGGGTGGGGAGTCAGTGATCCGACGCTTAGTGGTATTGCGCGTAAACTATCGGCATATGATACGCTTCCGGATTCGAGGATATTCTGGTCAGCCTTTTTGGGGTTTATCGGAATCCCGCTGGAAGGGTTGTGTTATTTTGCGATATACAGGCTTATCGCGCCTTACTCGGAGAAGTACGCGCATGTGTACCGCGCGGGAATCATCGGGTATATAGCCTTTGGCGGCTGCGGAGTTCATGTTCCATGCCTGGCGGTTGTATTTTTCTATAAATATATGTTGCAGGCAGATCCTGTTAAGGCTGTGGATATGACGATAAAATTCGGTACATATTTTCTGCTTCCGGGGATCGTCGCATTCCTGATATTCTTTGTCGTTCAGAGCATTGCGCATATATGCGCTTTTTCCATGGGACTTACACCATATCCGAAGTGGTGCTGGATATTCTGCCTGCCTGTAGGCATGGCGGCAACGATGCTGCTTAAGCTTTGCGGAAATCATGCTGTCACAAATGCGTTGACAGCAGGTTGGATCAGCATTGGAAATATCTGGATGTTTTTGGGACTGCTGATCATGATAAAAAGGGGTAAGACATACCAATGATAGTTACAGCGGTTGCGGTCGGGACCAGAGGCGACGTGAATCCTCTGGCTGAACTCGGCGAGGAAATGATAAAAAGAGGTCATGAGTTCAGGATACTTACATCAGAAGCTTTCCGGGGGCTTATAGAAAGCAGGGGTGTTACATTCATAAAGCTTGATACCGATGCCGATCATGTCATGAAGTATCTGGTTACCGACTATAAGACAAGTCTGGATTTTGCAAAAGGCATGTTTCGTCTTAAGAAAGAAAATCCCGGGTTTATGGAACAGACACTAAACGCAATAAAAGGCTCCGATCTTGTTATGTACGGAACCTGTGCAGCCTTCGCCCGGCATGCTGCGGAGTATCTGAATATACCCTGTGCAAGATTATTCTATTCCCCTATGGATCCGACAAGGCAATACTCTCTTTATTGCGATGAATATGATTCGGACACAGTATTGAAGAGTTATAACGGACTGCCGCAGGGAATGAACCTGATGACGATGATTGCCCTTAACGGATGGAGACGTTCGGCCGGACTCCCGGGATGGAAGGTGAGCAGCCATTATACGGAGATGAACGGCAGAAAGGTTCTTACTTTTTATCCGACAAGTAAGGTCTTAATGCCGCCGGATCCCTTATGGGGGAACCATATACATGTGACAGGATACTGGTACCATCCCGAAGAAGCGACAGGTGATTATGAAGAACCGAAGGAACTTACGGATTTTCTGAGATCCGGAGAAAAGCCGGTATTCGTGGCTTTCGGAAAAGCGGAGTCGCCTGAACTTGCCAAATTGCAGCTGCTTACCCTTGATGCATTAAAAAGAACGGGAATCCGGGCAATAGTTCAGGCATTCCAGATACCGAAGAAGGACAGAATTAACACTGACAAGTTTTTCTTTATAGATGCTGTGCCGTATCCGTATATATTTGAGAAAGTGCGGGCAGTAGTGCATCATGGCGGAAATACGACAAACGGAATGGGATTGAGGGCCGGATTGCCAACACTTGTCATCGCTCTCGCGCTTGACCAGTACTTTTACGGCAGGATGGATAATCGCATAGGGTGCGGTCCCAAACCGTTATATATACGTGAGAAACTTTGCAGTGCCGAGGAAATAGCCTGCGCCCTGAAGGATCTGGTAAGCGGCAGATATGATGCGAAAGCTCGGGAGATATCACAGAAGATCAGGGAAGAAAACGGTGTGGTTACGGCGGCAGACGCTATAGAAAAATATGTTTCCGAGTGGTGAATTTATGGTTATAGGAGGAGTGAAAGAATGCTTTTAACTGTATTTCTGGCAATCGTTTTTTGTGCGGCGATAACAATTATGCTTATTTCGGCTATAGTGTTTATCAAGGATAAGAAACTGTTTTCTTCTGCTCCAAAGGAAGCCCTGGAGCTGGTGGTAGACAGAAAACAGGAGGAATTCTACGGAGCCCGGAAGATAGGCTGGACTTTAATGATAATGAGTATGCTCATGATATTGGGAGTAGGTGTGATCTCTATATGGGATGGTTTCAGGAGCGGATTTACATTCTGGCAGTTCTTTTTGAGATTTGTTCTGATCTTTACGATATATAAAATCTACGACATGGTCTTTTTCGATTATTTCCTGCTTTGTAAATACTTCTTTTTTCAGACATTCATTCCTGAAGTCACTCCGGTATATACAAACAGAAAATACGGCTACAACATTAAAAGCCAGTTGCTGAAGCTGATCGTCATATTCCCAGCTGCATCAGCTATCGCAGCCTGGGTGTGCACATTGTTTTAGCATATATGTGGAGGAAAAATGATAGTTATAAAGGTTATTATAGAAGGTCTTGGATTAGGGTTTTTGCTGTATCTGATCTGTGCTATCGGCATTAGAAACGGCGCAGTGGGAATGGTTCATCTGTACAGCGAAGAAGTGAAACAACGCGTGATCAAAAACGGCCTCACTACTGCTGAAGAGATAAGAAAAAGGAGCATTCTGTTTAAATGCATATGCATCCCGGGATATTTCATTTATGTCCTTGTCTGCGTGTATGCAATAAACGGAGCAAGAGGATTCTTCAATGGATTCTGGCAGATGTTTTTGATACTTTCCATCATGAATGTGATCGACAGGATCCTTGTAGACGGATACTGGGTAGGTCATACGGAGGCGTGGAATATTCCGGGCACAGAGGACCTGAAACCGTATATCACATCAAAGGATAAAAAGAAGAAGTGGTTTGCAGGGACAGTGGGGATGGCGATAATTTCCGCTATCCTTTCGGGGATCATGTGTCTGATTCTATAAGAACAGGGAGAGGCTTTGTGATTTTGCATTTCAAAAAGTGGGGGAGTAAGGCTTATGGCTATGGACAAATCCGTAAAGAAGGCTTTTATCAGATATACGAAAAAGAAATATCCCGGCGAAGCAGACGGGATAATAAAGAAAGCAGATGAACTGTTTCCAAAACTGTATGCCAAAGCCCCGGACATCGGCGGCTCGGAAAACATGATGGCATATAATCTGGATATGTTCATCATTGCGGTTTCTTTCTATGAGGCATCCGATCATTGGATTGACGGCGCAGCTATTGGAGAGATAGCGCAGGATGTATATGGGCGTCTCAAGTTTCTGCGTCATTTTGTGAATCTTAATAGAATAGGCACAATGAGATTCTTCCGCAAACTCATGTATAAGAAGTATGTCCCATATGCGCAGCTGGTAGAAGATAAACTTTCTAAAGGTGAATGGGGAAACACCTGGCGTATAAGAGTAAACCCTGATGAGAAGAGCGAAGGAGTCAGGTTTGATCTCGTAGGATGCCCACTTGCGGACTATGCCAAAGCAAATGGATATATGGATCTGCTGCCGTATCTGTGCGCGACGGATCATGTAATCCCGAAACTGATACATGCAAAGCTGATCCGTACTCATACCTGTGCACTCGGAAGTGATTCATGCGATTATTGGTATGTCGGGGATGAGAGCGAGACGGCAAAGAATTTCAAAGGAGAACTGGTGTAATGGCTAATGATCACGTACGGATTTACGAACTTCCATATTGCGAACCGGTAAAGGGATGGCTTGCTGAAAGATATGGCGGGCAGGCAGACGAAATATGGAAAAAGATCGAAGAGCAGTACAATGCTTATCTACACGATCTGCCGGATTACGGTGGGAAAAAGAACGGGCATGCCATGGCTATTTACGGAGCCTTGCTTATATTTGCGCTGTATCCTTCACTTCCTGATCAACCGCCGATACCGGAATTAAGCGGTTTTGTTCGAAATTTGTTTATGGGGAACTTTGTAAAGCTTGGAAAGGTATTTGATCTGAATCGCTCCTTTGATATGTGGCTGATAGATAAGGTTTTCAGGCGGGTCGGGAACAGAGATCGTAAGGATATTGCGGATTATCCTGATGGATTTATAAATGTTGACGAGCCTTATGACAGGACGAACCATGTGGCCAGATATCAGTTTACACAATGTCCTAATGCAGAGTTTGCAAAGAAACATGATCTTTTGCATGTTTTGCCGCTTTTGTGTAACAGTGATTTCTTCGGCATAGAGCAGATTCACGGAACTCTTATCCGGCGTGGGACCTGTGGAAACAGCGACAGATGTGATTACTGTGTTGTCGGTTGCAATAATCCGCTGGCTGATGACTACGAGATAGTAACCGATGAAGGCGGATTTCTTGTGAGCCGGGAAAGGAATAGCGGGAGAAATTCATGATGAAATGATTGAAGGTATAAGTTCATGCAAAGACTGATAAAAGCAACCTGTGCGATCGCGGCAGAGGAGATCGGAGAAGAAAAGAGCCGTAAAATAGCAGTCGCGGCACAAAGGCGATACGAAGAATTGCTGGAAGAGAATAAAGATGACAGCAAACCGTTAAGAGCGCACACTTTCAAACGCATATACCCAAGCATAGCTGTTTACGAAGCACTAAGAGCAGAAGGTGTCGATACCGAAAAAGCGGTATGGTACATTCGGGAGTATTTCCAGAGGTTCTCCGCAAAGACCGTACCACATTTACAGAGAGTTATTAAATTATTCGGACTGGCAGAAAAGATTCCGAAACTCTTTATGAAACTGTCAGTGAAGAATTTTGGAACAGATGCTGGTTTTGAATATGATTTTCCGGAGAGCACGGCGAATGAAGCTCGGTTTAATATTGTTAAATGCCCATATATGGAAACATGCAAGAGATATGGATGCCCGGAGATCACCACAGCATTTTGCGATGGTGACGATGCAGGATATGGAAATATGCATCCGAATCTGATCTGGGGCAGAACCAAAACAATAGGACGCGGAGACGAATGCTGTAACTTCCTGTTGCAGTACAGAGATACGGAAAACTGATAATGAGGATTTCACGATGAAACGATCACAATTCAATATAGAAACGGATGGCTTTTACGGAACATGGTATGAGTGCCCGAATGGATCCGATTGCGCCATGATAGGACTGTTTGGGGATGATCCCAATGACTATATGGCTAAATGCGGAGCGAAATGGCTTCATAAGCAGGGAGTGAACTGTATGGCCATGTCTCCCGGCAGGAAAGATTACAGCCACGTAAACTGCCCTCTTGAAAGAATAGAAACAGCCATAAAGTGGTTAAAAGAACATGGGAACAGGAAGATTGGTATCATGGGAATGTCTACGGCCGGGATGCACTCGCTGGTGGCAGCATCGTACTTTTCCGACATAACTCTGACTTTCGGTATAACTGCAAGTGATTTCGTATGGCAGGGATTTGAGCAAGGAAAAAAGGATGGATGCAATGAGTGGCCAATCCCGGATGCCTCCACGTTATCATGGAAAGGAGAGCCGCTGCCCTTTATGCCTTTTGTGTATCAGCATCCCGAGTACTGGCAGAAGATACAGGAGGAAACAAAAGGATCAGGTGATTTTATCCGATCTTCAAAGCTGTTTATAGATTCTGAAAAAGCAAGACCTCATACGGAAGAGGAAATGATAAAGATCGAAAATATAAACGGGAAACTGATCCTCATCGGTGCAGATGATGACGGTCTGTGGGAAGCCGGTAAATATGTGCGGCGAATGGATGCGCGCTTAAAGAGCAGGCCGCATAACTGCGAATATGAGGCAGTAGCTTATAAATATGGAACCCACTTTGTGTTACCTGAGGGATTGCTTCGGATCGCATTACCCATTGGGCTTAAATTCATATTGCGCTTTCTCTTTAAGTCCGCGAAGGAACATCCAAATGAGTGCGAGGAAACCAGAAAGGACATTGACCGGAGGTTTTCGAAGGCAATAAAGGAGTGGAAAGTTAAAGAGGAGGTGAACAGCGATGTATATCAATGAATACGGTGATCCGAAAAATCCGAAACTGATCTTATTGGCACCTATGATGGTTTCCGGCTCGGATATTTATGATCTCATGAGTCCGTACTTTAAGGGTGAGTATTACATCATTGTTCCGGATCAGGGCGGACACGGTAAGGCATCGGCATGAAACATATCAATACAAGAGAGCTTGGTGAGAAGAGTTTTATGTATGATCTGGTAATGGAGTCATAAGAAAAACTTGACAAACCGATCCGACGATGATAGTTTATACCTGTTAGCGAACAGTGTTAGCAAATAGTATTAACGTAAATACAGGATATGCCGAGAGATAAAACAGCAAATCATATTAAGATAATGGCTGCTGCCAAAGAAGAGTTTCTGGAACGCGGTTATGAGAAAGCGTCCATGCGCAGCATAGCAGACCGTTGCGGTCTGACTGCAGCCGGGATATACAGGCATTGCAGGGATAAAGAGGATCTCTTCTGCCAACTGGTTTCTCCTGCCGAAGAAAAGTTGAAGGAATGGGCGAGAGGGCATATGCTCAGATATGAGGAGCCTGTGAAGAGGGGACAGAATATCACATGGCAGGATTCCAATATCGATATGATGCGTGAAGTAGTTTATCCGAATATGGAAGATTTTCATCTTCTGGTAGCAAAATCGAAGGGCAGCAGGTATGAAAACTTCCTCCATGACATGACAGAGGAATCACAGAATAAGTTTCTTTCATATCTGGAAGAACTGAGAACAGTCGGGGTAGACTCGCCCGATATATCCCCACAGAAACTGCATCTTTTGCTGACGGCATATATAACGGCATTGTTCGAGCCGGTTGTTCACAAATATTCCTATGAAGATGCTGTTGATGCGCTTGAAATACTTGAAAAGTTCTTTTTACCCGGGTGGAAACAACTGATGGGATTGTAAACCCGGAATATCATACAGAAAAAAACACACTCACCGTCTGGTTCCGTAATGGGATCAGGCGGTGAGGGCGTTTTGAGGGTAAGCTAACAAAAAGTATCGGGTGTTAACTAAGGAAACACTTGATCAGTGTTTCTCAAAAAGAAAGGGCAAGAAAACAATGAGTGAAGAAGTAACAAAAGAAGAAAAGAAATGGTTTGGCACATTGCTTTCCTATGCGAAGGGCAGTGGAGGAAGACTGGGCGCATCGGTCATCTTTTCCGTGATCAGCCTTATCGCCGGGCTTGTGCCGTATTATCTGGTGTACCGCATACTGGACAGATATATATCCGGAAACCTTGACAGAACTTATGTGATCAACTTAAGTCTTGCAGCGCTCCTTGCGTATCTTGTAAAAGTGGTCTGTTTCGGAATATCTACGGGAATATCGCATTATGTGGCATTTAATGTGCTGGAAGGCCTTCGGCTTAAGGTGGCGGATGTATTCTTAAAGGCCCCGCTCGGCGACGTTACCGCTCACTCTATAGGAGAGATCAAAGGTGTGATCGTGGATAAGATCGAGGATATCGAGCCGCCGCTTGCACATGTGGTTCCGGAGGGGGCAGGACATATTTTGCTTCCCATTGTATGCTTTATCGCTCTTGCCATTGTTGACATACGTGTTGCTCTGGCGGCTCTTCTTGCGCTGCCCTTGGGGCTCATCTTTATGATGCTCACATTCAAACTGAGCGGAAAGAACATGACAAAGTACCAGGAAGCAAATGCGCATATGAGCAGTATGATCGTTGAATATGTGGAGGGTATAGAGGTCATCAAGGCCTTCGGCAAAGCCGGGGTGAGCTATGAGAAATTTGCCTCATCCATCAGGGACTACAGGGATTTTGTCATTGAGTGGCTGGAATCCACCTGGGTGACGATGAAGCTGGCCTTTGCATTTATGCCGGCGACATTGCTCGGCGTGGTACCGGTAAGCATCCTTCTCGTCGGAAAAGAAAGTATGACGGTTTCTCAGATGGCGCTGTCGGTAATGCTCGCTATGTCAATGGTCATCAGTATGGCAAAAATAGAGATTTTTTCAAACGGCTTAAGACAGATGCAATATACGGTGCTTGAGATCCAGAAACTGTTAAAGATCAAAAGCCTGCCTGAACCCGAAAAAGAGAAACTTCCCGATAATTATTCGATCGAGCTTAAAGATGTACATTTTGCTTATGATGAAGAAGACGGAGAGGTGCTTCACGGAATCGACCTTTCGATGAAGGAGGGAAGCTTTACCGCGCTTGTGGGACCGAGCGGCGGAGGAAAGTCTACAGTTGCGAAACTGATCGCCAGGTTTTGGGATGTGAGCAGCGGAAGCATCAGTATAGGCGGTGTGGATATAAAAGAACTGAAGGTTACATCTTTAGCCGATATCGTAAGTTTTGTAACCCAGGACAATTTTCTTTTTTCCAGAACGATCATGGAGAATATCAGGCTGGGTAAACCGGATGCCTCTGATGAGGAAGTGATCGAGGCGGCAAAGTCGGCCTGCTGTGATGAGTTCATACGTAAGCTTCCCGACGGATACAATACCTCGGCCGGTGAGGCAGGAAAGCGCCTGTCGGGAGGTGAAAGACAGAGAATTGCCATAGCAAGGATGATGCTCAAGAATGCGCCGGTAGTGATACTTGATGAAGCTACGGCATTCACGGATCCGGAGAATGAGACGAAGCTTCAGGAATCCATAGCCAATCTGACAAGAGGCAAGACCCTTCTGGTGATCGCGCACCGCCTGTCAACCATTAAGAACGCTGACAGGATCGTAGTACTTGATGATGGCCGGATAGAAGCTGTGGGAACCCAGGAGGAGCTTATGGAGAAGTCACCGTTATATCAGAGAATGTGGCAGGCCCATATCGGTGCCAGAAGCTGGGCAGCCGGGAATGTGAAGGAGGCGTAAAGAGATGTTTAAAACAGTAAAGAGGATAATAGACTGGTGCGGTGATTTTAAGGCAAGCCTGTTTGTGGGATTTCTGTTTTCGTTTCTGTCATCATGGGCGGTGGCTGCTCCGGTCGCATATGCGGGATACGTGATCGGCGGGATCATCAGTGACATAGATGCCGGGAAAGGGATCGATCCCGGACTTGCGCTTAAGAGTTTTTGTCTCATAACTCTGATGGTACTTGGGAGATTTGTTTTTGACTATCTGAAAGCAAGGTTTCATGAAAAGATAGGCTATGAACTGGTGGCGCGGGACAGGCTTAAGATAGGAGAAGCGTTAAAGCGTGTATCTCTGGGTTATTTCCAGACCAATGATACCGGTGCGATATTGAACGCCATAACAACCGGCCTGGCCACACTTGAGAACATGGGTATCCGCATGGTTGACGGTTTTGTGGGAGGCTATCTGAACTTTCTGTGCATCCTGCTGTTCCTGCTTTTTATCATTCCCGAGTGCGCATTGATCGCTTTGGTGGGTGTGGCAGTTTCATTTCTGTTTCTCCTGATGATATCAAGGCACAGCACCGCCAACACAAAGGTGCTGAATGAAGAAAACGAAAAGCTCACCAGAGCGGCCTTGGAATATACCAGAGGGTTGCCGGTTGTTAAATCTTTCGGAATGGAAGGAGCATCCGTCAGGGATTTTACGCAGGCCTGCGCGAGTGCAAAAAGAATAGCTTTAAAGATAGAATGGGGATTCATCCCCTATAACTGTTTGCATATATTCGCATTGAAGGCAGCGAGTGCATGGATGATCATAGCAGTTATGTATGCGGGTCTTGCGGGCCGGATCGAATTGCCCATGGTATTGATCGTGGCTTTTCTGTCCATGTCGATATTTAATTCCGTGGAACCCATTGCCGACAGCGCGCATGTTTTATCCGTAATCAATAACGCGTTCGACAAAATGGAGATGTTTTCAGACGCCAGGCTCCTTGATGCTGGCGGAGAGGATATCAAACCTGAGGGCTATGATATAGAATTCAAAAACGTGGATTTTTCGTACTCAAACGCTGTATCAACGGAAAAACGTATGGTCTTGAAAGATGTATCTTTTGAGATTCCGCAGGGAAGTACAACCGCGATCGTAGGTCCTTCGGGAAGCGGCAAGACAACCATCTGCAACCTGATAGCAAGGTTCTATGACGTTACAAAAGGCAGTATAACGCTTGGAGGTACAGATATTAAGAGATACAGCCTTGACAGTCTTCTTACCAATATCTCAATGGTATTTCAGAATGTTTACCTGTTCAATGATACCGTTCGCGCGAATATATGCTTCGGCAGGGAAAACGTGTCGGAGGATGAAATGATCGAAGCGGCGAAGAAAGCAAGGTGTCATGATTTTATCATGGAACTGCCGGATGGATACGATACAGTGATCGGAGAAGGAGGCGGGACGTTATCGGGAGGACAGAAACAGAGGATATCCATAGCCAGGGCAATACTTAAAGACTCGCCGATCATAATACTTGATGAATCAACCGCGAGCATAGATCCTGAGAATGAGCACCTGATCCAGGGTGCGCTGACGGAACTTTCGAAAGGTAAAACCGTGATTATCATTGCTCACAGACTTGCAACTATCGAGGCGGCAGATCAGATACTTGTAGTGGATGAAGGAAATATCGTCGAAAAAGGTAAGCACGAAGAACTTGTAGAAATGGGTGGAAAGTACGCAGGATTTGTCAGGATACGCAAAGAAGCGGAAAACTGGCAGATCGCCTGATCATAAAAGATAATATATTATCAAAAAAGGACTTGACAAAGGAGAGCGAACACTGTATTCTCTTAATCGTGAGCGTACAGCGTTCGCTCTTTAGCGAGGTATGACGGATGCCTATAGATAAAACAGCAAACCATGAGAAAATCGTTGCAGCGGCAAAAAAAGAATTCCTGACATACGGGTTTACGGATGCCTCTATGCGGCACATTGCGGAAGAAGCGGGAATGAGCGCATCGGGGCTGTACAAGCACTTCGCGAGCAAAGAGGAGATGTTCTCCGCGCTTGTTGAGCCTGCTTATCAGGGGCTGCTTGATATTTTTCAACTGGAAGCGGGTGATCAGGAGCAACTTATAGGAAAATGTGATCTGAGTTTTTTGGAGACCGGACAGGACGCAAAACTCTCAATCTCCTACATTTACGATCATCTGGATGCTTTCCGCCTGATCATCTGCAAGTCTCAGGGAACTAAATATGAGAGCTTTCTTCATGATCTGGCCGTATTGGAAGAGAAAATGACGCTTTCTTTTATGGAGGAACTTAAAAAGCAGGGTGTGAAGCTCAACGAATTCGACAAAAGAGAACTTCATCTGTTGACCACGACCAATATAAGCGCAGTATTTCAGACGGTAGAACATGATCTCACCAGGGAGGAAGCAATGCATTACGCAGACACCCTGGACAGGTTCTTCTCAAAGGCCTGGAGAGAATTCTTCGGATATTAGGACAGTAACGCCTTCTTATATCAGTTTCGGGAGAAGGCGTTTTTTATAAAAGCAGGTTAGCAATCGCTAACCAACAACCAACCATTAGGAGGTGCTTTATAACATGAAAGAACAAAAGTCAAATCCCATGGCAAGGATATGGGAGATTGCAAAGCCTGAACACGGCAGGCTTCTGCTGTCAGTCGTGTTGGCAGTTCTTGGAGTCGTATCCGGTATTGTTCCATTTGTTTGTGCAGCCAGGATCATTTCCGGAATGCTCTCCGGGAACAGGGAATGGAGTTATTATCTTGTATTCGTGATCGTTGCCTTTGCAGGTTTTGCTCTTAAAACTGTTTTTTATGCAATGGGACTGAGCGTAAGTCACAAGGCGACGTTTTCACTGCTGGGAGAAATACGCAAACAGATTTTTGCCAAGCTTCCGAGGATGCCTCTTGGCACGATCATAGACACTTCCAGCGGCAAACTCAAACAGATCATTGTCGATGAGGTGGAACGGATGGAACGCCCTATAGCACATATGATTCCGGAGCTCACATCCAATATCATCGGTGCCATAGCAGTCTGGATCTACATGATGATCGTTGACTGGAGGATGGGACTGATATGTCTGATCTCCGTACCGGTCGGTCTGATGTTTTTCGGTTTTATAGCCGCCAGTTATTCGGCGGATTACAAGAAGT